>ENA-UOYA01004255-UOYA01004255.1-activated-sludge-metagenome-genome-assembly--contig:-NODE-4255-length-12134-cov-7.013826_pt1 | contig 12134 bp, 10 predicted proteins | sample MGYA00238163_ERZ764804 | MGnify/ENA primary metagenome ERZ764804 (study PRJEB28919, sample SAMN05720223) | activated sludge metagenome | isolation source: Anaerobic digester | place: Hong Kong...
GTGGAAGGTGCAACAAAGCAATATGCTTACAGTGTAGTATATGCTGAACGCCCATCACCGGCGTATGCCGTTTTAAATTTTTCGGCAGGTTATGTGGTACCGATTCAACAGCATAGTTTGTTTTTAAAAATAGGCGTAGAAAACCTAGCAGACACGTATTATTCTACCTATTCCGATTGGAATAAAATCCCAAGAAAAGGGAGGAATTTTTATGTGAATTTGTCGTTTATGTTTAACAACAAAAAAGGTAGCTAATAAAAGTGTTATAGGTTGTATTATTTTATCCAAACAACATTATAAACATCTTTGTAATAGCCGATTTTTATTTGAGAATAGTCTATCCAATCCCGGCCTACGATTCCTTTGCGTAAGCTGTTTAATGTATTAAATCCGTTGATAGCTACTTTTACCCGCTGCGCTGCATTGGATAAATCAGTTACAGTGTTTGGAATAACGATGGTGTAGCCTTTGCCGGCTTCTTTTTCTTTGTTGGTGCCTATAAAAATATTACCAAAAAATACAAACTTATGTCCGGTGAGTTGTATCATCAATTTATCGATATCTGCAAATTGTTTCATCAGTGGTTTGTCCCACATCGGTTGTAAGATATATACTTGTTCATGCGCACCAAATTGTATCGCCGCCGCTGTTTGTATGTCTTGATACAACGCACAATTGCCGGCACGTAAGGCATTTTCGGCTTGTTCTTGCAATCGAAAACCCTCTTTGGCTTCATTGGTCATCCACGTTTCTTGTTTTATTCGGCTGGCGCCTACTTTTTTGTTTAAAATTCCAAACGAACCGATATCTGTAAGTACATCTATTTGTCCGTCTATTAAAATTTGAGCAGATTGCAGCATGGTCGTTGTCAAATCAGAACTACCAAATGGAATGTTAACGTTGTTATCGATTAAAACTTGTCGCAACATAAGTGCTTGTACCAAACCGGAGCGAACCTCATTGGCAGCAAATATACCCAGTTGTGTCCACATAAATTCGGGATATTTTCGTTCCAATGCATCATAACTCATCAACACAAATGCATTTCGGGCTAAAATTATTTTTCCTATTGAGCCATTATAAAATACCGTTGCTTTTTGAGTTACTAACGCTGCATGCGCTAAAAAGTTATCCTTAATCAAGTTGTAGGTATGTTGGATAGAAACAGTAGTATCTACTGTGGCAGAAAGTACATCAATGTCGTTTGCTATTGCTCGTATTTCATTAAAAAACTGTCGCTCCTTCCAAGATATTTCAGTAGTATCTTGCAGTAGGTTTTGCATTTTATTTAATACGTCTATTTTGTGCTCTATGCCGGTGCAAGATTCGATTTTTTGCTCTTTTTTACATCCAATAATAGAAAATAGAAGCGCAAGTAGGTATATTTTTTTCATATTTAAAACAACTAAATTGTAACAATATTACGAAATATTTAAGCTATTTACAAATGACTAAAACGTTAGCAATATTCTAGGTTATATTTTACCTTTTTAAAAATTACTTTTTTATCTTTATGCCATGTTATACACTGCCGAAATACATGTAATGCCCTTAAAAGAATTGCTCGACCCACAAGGAAAAGCAGTAGAACAAGGATTACACAACTTAGGATTTCAATGCTCTAATGTGCGCATTGGAAGAAATATCACTTTGAAGGTGGAAGCGGACTCTAAAGATACAGCATCTGCAAAGGTAGAAGAAGCTTGCAAAAAATTACTCCATAACCCGGTGATGGAATATTATGAATTTACGGTGCATGAATAATGCTTTCAAATGTTGCTAACTTCGCGTTTCTGATAAACACGAAATATAACGCTGCACACAACATATAATTTCTGCTATACGTTGTATTTATTCTTAAAGCTAAAGATTGGCAGTGATTTTTATAAAATTACTTTATTGGTTTACACGTAAATACACCCCATTTTCAAAATATTGTTACTTTTTATCATACTATTAAACTATTACTGTTCTATTTTGTAATAGTATAGTATTTTTAATTCTAAATTTTAAAAATGAATAACACAACAACATATCCGAAGTACGATGCCGTATTGATAGGCGCTGGAATAATGAGTGCAACCTTAGCGGCATTTCTAAAAGAACTGCAACCGGAGTGGAAAATAAAAGTATATGAACGTTTAGATAAAATAGCGGGCGAAAGCTCTGATGCTTGGAACAACGCCGGCACCGGGCACTCCGGATTGTGTGAGCTTAACTACACTCCCGAAAAGGAAGATGGAACTATTGATATTTCTAAAGCCATAAACATAGTAGAGGAATTTGAAATCTCTAAACAATTTTGGGCATATTTAGTCAATCAGGGTTATTTTACAAAATCCAATGGATTTATTAACTCAACGCCACACTCCAGTATCGTTTTCAATGAAGCAGATGTTACCTATTTAAATAAAAGATACGAGGCCATGCACGCTTGTCATTTATTTCGCGCAATGGAATTTGCTGACGATAAAGAAACCTTGCAAGAATGGTTTCCGTTGATAATGACCGGACAACGCGAAGATGCTAAAATTGCAGCGACTAAAATAAATTTAGGAACGGATGTAAATTTTGGCGAATTGACACGTGGTATTTTTGAGTTCTTGGATAAGAAATATCAAGTACAAGTGGAGCTAATGCATCAAGTAAAAGATTTGACCTTGCAAGAAGATAAAACATGGCTGGTAGAAATAAAAAATAGAACCACGGATGAATGGACGAACGTACAGGCGAATTTTGTATTTATAGGTGCAGGCGGCGGTGCATTACGCTTATTGGAAAAATCGGACATAGAAGAAGGAAAAGGGTATGCCGGATTTCCCGTTACCGGACAGTGGCTGGTATGTAAAAACAAAGAGGTTATTGAAAAACATCATGCAAAAGTATATGGAAAAGCCAGCTTTGGCGCACCTCCAATGTCAGTTCCCCATTTAGATACTAGAATTATTGACGGTAAAAAACAATTACTTTTCGGACCATTTGCCGGATTTTCAACTAAATTTTTGAAAGGCGGCTCGTATTTCGACTTACCTAAATCTATTAACACCGACAACCTATTTCCAATGATAGGCGCCGGCATTCGAAACTTGGAGCTGACCAAATATTTAATTGAGCAAGTAGCGCAAAGTTTTGAGGATAAAATGGATGCATTAAAACAATTTGTACCTACGGCAAATAATGAGGATTGGGAATTAGCTATAGCCGGACAACGCGTGCAAGTTATAAAAAAAGATGATAACGATAAAGGTACTTTGGAGTTCGGTACAGAAGTAGTTGCCAATAAAGCAGGCAGTATTTCGGCATTATTAGGAGCATCGCCGGGCGCATCTACTTCCGTTTATATTATGATGCAAGTATTGCAAAAGTGCTTCCCGGAGCAATTAAAAACAGAAGCATGGCAGTCAAAATTAAAAGAAATGATACCTACTTATGGCAAACGCTTGATAGATAATGAATTACTCGCTATCGAAACACGTGCTTACTCTCATACTATTTTGGGCTTAGATATTTAGTTGCTCACAATTCTTTTTATTGTTTAAAAAATGGCTTTCAATAAATTTTGAAAGCCATTTTTCATTTTTTATTTTTGCTTTTAATGGAAAATTTCATCGTATCCGCCCGTAAGTACCGACCCGCCAAATTTTTGGATGTAGTAGGGCAAGAACAAGTTTCTGAAACGTTGAAAAAAGCATTGTCTTCCGGTAAATTAGCACAATCTTTTTTATTTTGTGGTCCTCGTGGAGTTGGAAAAACAACTTGTGCCCGTATCTTAGCCAAAGCCATCAATTGCGAAAATCCGAGTGCTGATTTTGAACCCTGTAATGAATGTAATTCTTGCGTGTCATTTTCTCAAAATGCTTCTTTTAATATTTTTGAGTTAGATGCCGCTTCTAATAATAGTGTGGAGGATATTAGAACATTGGTAGAGCAGGTACGATTTGCACCTCAATCGGGAAAATATAAAGTATATATTATTGATGAGGTACACATGTTGTCGTCGGGTGCATTTAATGCATTTTTGAAAACATTAGAAGAGCCGCCAAGCTATGCCATTTTTATATTAGCGACTACCGAGAAACACAAAATCATTCCTACAATTTTATCTCGTTGCCAAATATTTGATTTTAAACGAATAGCAGATAAAGATATTGTAAAACAACTACAAAAAATTTGCGATAATGAAGGAGTTGCTGCTGAGGCATCTGCATTACATGTTATTGCACAAAAGGCTGATGGAGGCCTGCGTGATGCACTTTCGTTATTTGATAAAATAGTTAGCTACGCCGGAAAAAAATTAACCTATCAAGATGTTATAAAAAATCTAAACATCTTAGATCATGATTACTATTTTAAGGTGACAGAATATTTTATGCTGGAAGATGCTTCTTCGGTGTTGTTGGCATTTAATGAAATTATTAATAATGGATTTGATGGAGAAATGTTTTTGTTGGGTATTGCCGAACATTTTAGAAACTTGTTGATTTGCAAAGACGAAAAAACAAGCACACTCTTAGAAGTTGCAGATGATGTGAAAGAGAACTACGTAAAACAAGCAGGATTAACCAACGAAACTTTTTTACTCAATGCATTGAACATAATAAACCAATGCGATATTGACTACAAAACCGCAAAAAATAAACGCTTGTTAGTAGAATTAGCGCTACTTAAAATTTGCTTTTTAAATACCCAAATAGAAAATACACTTTCGGTTATTTTAGGTGAAAAAAAAAACTAAAATACCTACTTCAGTTTTATAAAAATAGAAAGAAAGAAAATTCTGAATTTTCCACCTCAATAGCAACGGTACAAGTAGCAAATACGGCACCTTCTGCTGAGGATACGGCGTATATGCCACAAGTACAAAAATCAGAGATTGCGCAAATTACAACTTCTATCAATGAAAATATTGCCGTACACAAAATAGAAGAAAATGCTACTGTATTAAAAAAGAAACGAGAGTTGCCAAAGTCATCCTCAATGGGCGCAATATTTAAAGGGATACATGAAGAATATGTATCTACGGATACCATCCCTAAAATAGAATTGACACACGAAACAACACAACAATTATGGCGTGCATTTTTAGAAGAAAATAAAAATACATTACAAAATTCGTTCTTGAATGCTGCACAAGAGCAAGTGCCACAATTGATAGAAGATAGAATTGTATTTACGGTTACAAATAATATATCGTTAGAATTGTTGCAATTGCACAAAATGGACATCACGATGTATTTTAGAAAATATACCACTTCTGTTACTGTTGCACCCGATTTTATCTTACAACGAGAAGAGCAAACAAAAGTATTCAAATCACCAAAAGAACGTTTGAAAGAAATTATTGAAATAAATCCCGCCGTATTAAACCTAATACAAAAACTAGATTTGAATATGGATTAATAAAATTAAACATTCCTCTAAAATTATTGTTACTGTGTTATATGAATAAGAAAACAGTTGTAATCGGTGCAAGTGCTAAAGAAGATAGATACAGCAATCGAGCAGTGCGGATGCTTAAGAAACACGGTCATGATGTAATTGCACTTGGGTTTGAACCAAAGACAATAGACAATATCCCTATCGAAACAGATTGGAAAAATATAGATGGGGTGGATACTGTTTCTTTATACCTGAATCCTCAACGACAGCAAGAATATTATTCCTACATTTTATCCTTACACCCTAAGCGGATAATTTTTAACCCCGGTACTGAAAATCCGGTATTGGAGCAAATGGCAAAAAATGAAAATATAAAACCATTAGAGGCTTGTACTTTAGTATTGCTAAGCACCGAGCAGTATTAAACTAAGCAATTTATAGTGAAAATGTATTTCTACAAATTTCTTCCTATTCCAATCGGCTTTATAGTGTATTTATATTTAACGCTATAAGTTGATTTAACATTCTTTTGCATTTTAATTTTAAACCTCTGGAGCACTTTAGTGTCTAACTGAAAAATGTAATATGAAGACAAGTAGTAAAATTTTATTTTTTGCAATGACAATGTTGTTTTTACAACCTCTTGTGAATGCGCAGACTCCTGCATCAAAACCATCGGTAACGATACCTGCAAAGACACCCAAAGCACCTAAGATGAGTGCAGAGCAAAGAGCAAAAGCATTAACCGACACATTGAGTAATGTAGTAGCGCTTTCCAAAGAACAATATGATAAAGCATATCAACTTAATCTTACGTTTTTAACTAAACGAGAGGCACTAAAACAAAGCAAGGCAGCCGGAGCAACACCAGAAGATTTGAAAGCACAAAAAAAAGCACTATTTGAAGATAGAAAATTGCAGTTAAAATCATTGCTTACGCCAGAACAAGCTAAAAAATGGAGTGCTTGGAAAGTAGCAAAAAAACAAAACAAAAGTTCTAATTCTAAATTTACAAAACCGGCTGCAAACAGCGCTACTGACGATGATACAGAAGGTATGTAATTTTATTTTGTAAAGACGTTTTTTGGTTGTGGAGGCTGTCTGTTTTTAGACAGCCTTTTTTTATACGATAATTAAACTTTTATGAAATCCGTTAGTCGAATAGATATGGAATTTCAAGATAAAATTAAACATCTCTATAATCGAGCATGCTTTGGAGTGCCTTTAAATACGGTAAGTTCGAAGCAAGAAATAAAAGATATCATCCATCATTTAATCTATGCTAAATCTACACACACTACCTTGCAAGTTGCCTCTTTAGAAGAAGTAGAAAAGCTTCAAGCGGACATAAAATCAATGCCAAAAGAAACTGCAAAAGAGCTTAGAAAAGCAATAAGAGACCGACAAGTACAACTCAATCAACTTTGGTTGGAACAGATGGTTAACAGCAGCAATACCTTGCAAGAGAAAATGGCTTTATTCTGGCACGGACATTTTGCGTGTCGCTCTTCTAATCCTTTTTTTGATCAACAATATGTAGAGATTATTAGAAAAAATGCATTAGGCAATTTCGGTACACTATTGAAAGAAATTTCAAAATCACCTTCCATGCTGCAATTTTTAAATAATCAACAAAATAAAAAAGAACACCCTAACGAGAACTTTGCCCGCGAAGTGATGGAGTTATTTACAATAGGCAGAGGAAACTACACCGAACATGACATTAAAGAAGCAGCACGCGCATTTACCGGATTCGCATTTGATAAATCAGCACAGTTTATTTTTAGAAAAAAGCAGCATGATGATGGTGTAAAACTAATTTTTGGTAAAACCGGAAATTTTGACGGCGATGATGTATTGGAAATGCTGTTGGAGAAAAAAGAGTGTGCTCATTTTATTGCAACCAAAGTTTATCGTTTTTTTGTGAATGACGTTGTGAATGAAAATAATGTACAGCAATTATCGGATGTGTTTTATAATTCAGGATACGATATTCAGAAATTATTGCACGCAATATTTTCTTCTAATTGGTTTTATAATATAGAAAATAGAGGGTGTAAAATAAAATCTCCTATCGAATTACTAGTCGGTTATACGCGCATCATCCCGTTTCAATTTACAGATAATAAAAGCAATGTATTTATTCAAAAATCATTAGGGCAAGAATTACTAAATCCGCCGAATGTAGCCGGCTGGCCGGGCGGTAAAAATTGGATAGACAGTTCATCATTGCTCTTTCGCATGCGTTTGCCACAAGCGCTTTATTTTGAACAAGCAATCAATTTTACCCCCAAAGCAACTATTGCAGAAGTATATAGCTACACGAATAATACAATCATGGACAGTTATATAAAGTTTGCAGTTAAAAAAATAAAAACACAATTTGATTGGTCGGCGATAGTGCAGCAATTTAACGCTTCTTCAGATGTAGTGAAAGATATTTCAAATACTATTTTAATAAGTCCACCATCACAAGCATCACTATCAGCTGTAAGGAAATCAATAGAAAGTTACACGTCAGAAAGCGCTATAAAAAGTGCAGCTATCTCTATAATGTCATTACCTGAATATCAACTTTGCTAAATTTTATTTATGAAAAGACGCACATTTATTAAAACATCCGCATTGGCTACAGCCACACTATATTTGCCTAATTTTTTAAAAGCATCCGAAGAGGTGCTGAAGACTACTACAAATAAAAAATTAATCGTAATCCAATTGGCCGGTGGTAATGACGGATTAAATACAGTTGTGCCTTATAATAATGATTTGTATTATAAAGCACGTCCGCAAATTTCCATCCCCAAAAATGAAGTGTTACCATTAGATGCATCACTCGGGCTCCACCCCATGATGACGGAAATAATGGATTTGTACAATGATGGTAGTGTTGCATTGATAAATAATGTAGGCTATCCCGAACCCGACCGTTCTCATTTTCGCTCTATGGATATCTGGCAGTCTGCATCCGGCAGTAGAGAATACATCGCAAGCGGTTGGCTGGGACGATTTCATGATTTGCAAAATTCCTTCTCCGCAAACGATACATTATTATTAGAAATTGACGACAGCTTGAGCTTAGCTTCAAAAGGAAATAGCTCCAACGGCTTAGCTTTAAAAGATCCTAAGAAATTATTTAATGAAGTATCGACGCCATTCATAACCCAGTTAGGCAAAAATTATACTGCAACTGCAGACCATAACCATGACAATGTAAGCTATTTATACCAAACATTATCTGCCACAATTTCTTCTGCAAAATATATCTATCAAACGTCTAAAATTTTTCACTCGGCACTATCTTATCCCGATCACGAATTTGGACACAGTATGAAGACGATAGCAGAGTTGATAATTTCAGGTGTTAATACAAGTGTTTACTATGTTACACTTGGTGGCTTTGACACCCATTTTAACCAAAAGAAACGACAAGAAAATTTATTTAAACAGCTATCCGAAACCATAAGTATTTTTATGAAAGATATGAAAGCAAATGGCAAAATCGATGACGTACTCGCCTTTACATTTTCTGAATTTGGTAGGAGAGTACAAGAAAATGCAAGTGAGGGCACGGATCATGGTACAGCAAACCAAATTTTCTTTTTTGGTGGCGGCCTAAAACAAAAAGGAATTTTAAACGATGGGCCCAATTTATCCGATTTAGATAATGGCGATTTAAAGTACACGGTTGATTTTCGCCATATTTATGCAACGATTTTGCGAAAATGGCTAAATGCCAATGATAACCTGATATTAGGAAATTCGTTTCCGTATTTATCCTTTGTCTGAAATGCTTTTACACACATGTTAGCTAATCCGTTTATTTCTCCTAAATAAAACGTCTATCTTTAGCTATAATTTTTTGACATGAGATTTGCCGTAAAATTTTTCTTTTTACTTCTAATTTGTATAATACATAAGCCATTAACGGCACAAGATATTATTGATGTTGTGGACCCGTTCGAAATGAAAGTGAGCCGCTCTGCAAAAGCAGATACTTTTTACTTTACGCAAAAAAATAACCCTAATCAAACTATTACCCCTAAAAAATTAGACACGCTAAGAACGTACGACGTTTATTTAGAAGAACGACCAACTCCATTTGGGAAAGCCTATATGTGCAATGGCGCAGAAGTGACAAAGCAAAAATATTTGGAATACAAACGATTTTGGGATGCCGTAGGTGCTTGCCAACCTTGCTTGCTATATACCTTTAATGATAAAGACGAATTGAAACATGTTGCATTCCAATATGAAGAGTGCTTATGTGGCAGCTACAAAGAGTATTATGCCGAAGGGACATTAAAAATAGAAGGACAATTTAAACAAAATCCATTTTCTACATGGGAGGACATCAAACGTAAAGGGGTATGCAATATCCGCGACGGTAAATGGACGTATTACACCGAAGAAGGTGCAGTATTAAAAGAAGAAACTTATCTAAATGGTAAAATAATAAATTCTTCCAGCGGAACGCTTAACTTAAATTCATCTTCCAATCAAAATACAAACACTTCTACTTCTTCAGAAAAACAAGGAATACGTAAAATATTTTCAAAGAAAAAAAATACAATACCAACAGAAGAAAATTAATTTAGCCCAATGGAAAACAGCAACGTCCGGCAATATTTGTCGGACGTTTTCCTTTAATCTACCTACCTATTAATAATGATTCTTGATAATTACAAACGAGTGTTAAGAAAAATGTTATCAATTGTTAAGTTTATTTGTTTATTTTGTTACAAAATGTAAAAGTATGAACTTAAAAAGTAAACTATCGCTACTTCTAATGTTCTTCCTATGCAGCTTTACCTTGATAGCACAAACTACTATAAAAGGAAAAGTTACAGATGGCAAAGAACCCGTAATTGGTGCTAATGTAAGCATCAAAGGAACCACAGAAGGTACTGTTACCGACATTGACGGAAAATTTCAATTAACGACCTCACAACCAACACCACTTACTTTAGTAGTTTCTATGGTAGGGATGAACACTTCTGAATTGACCATAAGTGGAAACCAAGAAGAAGTAAACGTTACGCTCTCAGAAGAGAACAACTTGCTAAATGGTGTGGTGGTTGCCGCATCTCGGGTGGAAGAAAAGATTTTGGAATCGCCGGTAACCATTGAGAAAATGGATCAAAAAGCAATAAAAACCTCTTCTTCGTCTGATTATTACGATGATTTAGCAAAGCTAAAAGGCGTTCAAACCATTAATGGTTCTATGACATTAACTTCTATAAATACACGTGGTTTTGGTGGTATATCCAATACCCGATTTGTACAGCTTATGGATGGAATGGATAATGCTGCTCCATTGTTGAATTTCCCTACGGGTAACATTGTAGGTATTGGTGAATTGGATATCAATAACGTAGAATTGGTGCCGGGCGCCGCTTCTGCATTGTATGGCCCAAATGCATTTAACGGTATTTTATTGATGAATTCAAAAAATCCATTTGAAAACCCGGGATTCAGTATGCAGGTAAAAGGTGGTTTTGCGCAAGCAAGTAACGGCTACGGTGTAAAACCAATGGGCAGTGCCGCTTTAAGAATTGCACATGCATTTAAAAGTAAAAAGTCCGGACAAGATTTCTTGGCCTTTAAAGCCAACTTCAGCATTTTTCAAGGCACAGATTGGTATGCTAATGATTACACAACCGATAGAAATTTGGGCACAACTACCAATGTAGGCCAACCTAATTTTGACGGAATGAATACCTATGGGGATGAAACACGAATATTTGTTCCGTACCAAGCCGTGAGAGGAAAATTAATCGGTGGTGCAACAAATGCAATTTTACCACAAGTTACTGCCGCAGTTTATGCACAAGCATATCCGGTAATCAGACAGCAAATTTATACTCAAGTTTATAATGCACAAATATCAGGAGGAGCTACGCCTTCTGATGCAGCAGCCGCCGCTACAGCTTATGCAGATGCTCATGCTCCAGCTCAAACACAAGCGTATGCAGATGCCAATGCACCGGCAATTGCAAGCGCAAGAGCCACCTCTAAAGTGGACTCTATTGGCTCATTACTTTCTTTAGATTTAAGAAGAACAGGGTTGGCCGAAGGCAGACTTTTAGATAATCATAAAGCCCAATCCATTAAGGGAGATTTTGGCTTGTATGCCCGCCCGTTTAAAGATAAATCGTATGAATTTTCTTATAATTACAGAATTGGTTTTGGTAATTCTGTTTATCAAGGAAGCGAGCGTTATGCTTTAAGAAATTTTACCCAACAATTTCATAAAATTGAAGCTAAGAGTAAAGATTTCTTTATCCGTTCATATATGTCTGAAACTAATGCAGGAAATTCTTATAATTTAACGGCGTTAGGTGCATACACCAATGAATTAGCCTCTCCGTCTGCGAGCCAATGGGTGCCAACCTATTTAACGAATTATGCCAACCCACTAATCCAATCTGCATTAATGACTTCCGCAGCTAATGTATTGGCAAATGCAAACACTTTAACAACTATGGCGCACGATTCTGCCAGAGCAATTTCTGACAGACCTTGGACAAGCCTAAGCCCTGAACAACAACAAGCACTTATTGAAAAAGTACGTACCGGATTATTTCAACATGGTGGAGCTGGATTTATAGATCATTCCAGATTATTCCATACAGAAGCTATGTTGGATTTATCTAGATGGACAGGAAAATGGTTAGATATTCAAATTGGTGGAAACCATAGATTATATAGTCTATTTACTGATGGTACTGTATTTAATGAAGACCCAAATGGCA
>ENA-UOYA01004256-UOYA01004256.1-activated-sludge-metagenome-genome-assembly--contig:-NODE-4256-length-12132-cov-11.545251_pt1 | contig 12132 bp, 6 predicted proteins | sample MGYA00238163_ERZ764804 | MGnify/ENA primary metagenome ERZ764804 (study PRJEB28919, sample SAMN05720223) | activated sludge metagenome | isolation source: Anaerobic digester | place: Hong Kong...
CGACTTTAATTCATCAAAAGACGCAATATCATAATTGCTGAACGACATGATAAGTTCCTGACTTTCGCCAGGTCTTAATTCCTTTGTCTTTGCAAATGCTTTTAACTCACATGATGGCTTATCAAGTTTGCCTTTTGGCGCAGTAACATACAACTCCACAATTTCTTTTCCATTTTGATCACCAGTATTCGTAACTGTAACGGTTACAATATATTTATTATCGTGCTTCGTTATTTTTTCGTTACTATATTTAAAAGTGGTATAAGAGAGACCATACCCGAAAGGATAAGATGTCGGTATGTTTTGAGTCTTGAAATAGCGGTAACCGACATATATTCCTTCATCGTATTTCACTTGATTATAGGACGGGGTGGAATCGCATTGCTCTGGCGTCATTCTCCTTGTCTTCAGAATAGTAATATCTTTCGGAAAGTTTTTTGTCGACGACATATCAGTGAGCTTGACTGGCCATGTCGTTGTCAGTTTTCCTGACGGATAGTTTTTTCCGCTGAGTACGTCTGCAATAGCACCTGCCGCTTCCTGACCCGGCGTCCATACACATAATATTGCATCTGGCAAATCTTTCCATGAAGCAGTTTCAATCGATGAGCAGACATTAAGGATAACAATGACCTTTTTCCCTTTAGAATGAAACGCATCACATGTATTTTTAATGAGATTGCGTTCACTCGGATCTATTTCGAAGTCCCTGAACGGGCGGTCTTCGCTCTCACCGGATTTACGCCCGAGTGTTATTATTGCCACATCATTGTTACTAGCAAGATTATCATAAGCACCGCTTTCAAGGTCTGCTTCCATGATACGTGGTTTGGGGAAAAAACTTAATTTATACATACCTCCCATATAGACTTTCTGTTCAGCAACAGCATAGTCATTATACTTATCATACATCTCTTTAACGTCAGGTTTTAGGATATATCCAGCCTCACCCATCGTTTCATAGAGCGTTTTCATCTTTCCATTATTTACATTACCGGAACCCGAACCCCCAGATACAAGTTGGTACGAACTCTTTCCTAGCAATACCATCTTGCTGTTCTTGTTGACGACAGGAAGTGTATTGTTGTCATTCTTAAGTAGGACGAAGCCCTCAGGTGCAGCATTCCGTAATATCTTTGCATGGATCTCAACATCAGGGCTACTATTATATTTATAGCACTTAAAGTGCGGTGTTTTGATTATATATTCAAGGACACCTTTTACAGCTGCATCCACCTCTGCGAGTGGTAGTTGACCTTTATTTACAGCATCCACGATTTCGTCTATCTGCGGTTGGCAACCTGGCATAAGCAAATTGTTACCCGAATGTATCTGAGCCACCGAATTACGTTTAATTGTCCAGTCTGTCATCACGATACCCTTATACCCCCAGTCTTCTCTGAGTATACTGGTTAGCAGCCCGCGAGATTCCTGAGTGTATTCTCCGTTCACCTTATTATAAGAAGACATCACGCTCCATGGATTGGAAGTTTTGACTGCGATTTCAAAGCCTTTCAGGTATATCTCACGCAAAGCCCTTTGACTGATGACAACATTTACCTCACGGCGATTCGTCTCTTGATTATTTGCAACAAAATGTTTAACTGACGTGCCCACGCCATTGCTCTGTATTCCTTTTACCATGGCAGCGGCGATATATCCTCCGACAAAAGGATCTTCTGAGTAATACTCATAATTTCGTCCGCAGAGTGGATTCCGGATAATGTTGAAGGCTGGAGCCAATTGCAAATCACTGCCAAACGCTAATGTTTCATTACCCATAATTCTACCCAGCTCATACACGAGAGATGTATTCCATGACGAAGCTACGCATGGGCCAGTCATAAACCCTGAAGCATAATACTTGTGACTGTCGCCCTTACGGTCTACATCTATATTCACTCCTGCCGGTCCGTCAGTGAAAACGGTATAAGGTATTCCATACTTTTCATTTCCATGCGTCATGCCGGAAGCCCCTGGTACATAAGGATCTGGGTCACCTTCTTTTGCAGTTGCTTTACCATGCGGATTATAACCTTTAGTATATCCGACGAGCAAAGACGCTTTTTCTTCAAGCGTCATTGCACTAATCACTTGATTGATATTTTTGCTTGTCAACTTTGTCTTTGCGTTAATCGATGAAACGCCTATTATGACAGCAATTAAGCAATACAGTTTTTTCATGTTAATATATTATTGTTACTTTACCATTAAACACATTTTATTTTATGATCTTTATGCCTTTTGGCGCGCTGACAGTCGTCGTAATTTTACCTAGCACGCTTTTGACATGCTTGATTTTCACTATGCCAAGAGGTGTGGGAAAAGTTCCTTCAGCGAAAGTCAGATTACCCAGATGTGGCGTAATGATAAGTTTCCTGCATCCAGGCGAAGCAATATTTACGCCAAGGACGTACTGAGTAAGCCATGGTGTAGGTCCAGAAGCCCAACCGTGACAATAACTGCAACGGAAACCTGAATAACAGTATTTTCCATAAGTAGCATGAACGTCAACTTTCCCCTCTGGCACAAGTTCATCAATTCGGGCGGCATTATTCTCCCAACTGACATTGAAGTCTTCCCAAAACGTGGTAGCCCCTAAATCCAGCATTCCGCCCCAGAACGCTTTTATATAATCCATTGCCTGCTGATATTCATTATTCATCGCAAGGACTTTTAAAAAATAATAGCCAAAGAAAGAAGTGAAATTGCTAATACCCTTTTCATCTATATATTTGGAACAAGCCTCCTTTGCGTCCATGGTTCCGGCAAGAGCCATCACTGCAGCTGCCTGTTCCTGACCGGCTGGGGCTTTGATTACCTTGTTCAGTCTCTCTCGCGCTTTTATTGCGGTGCTTGCCATTTCTGCATCATCCATAAACCTTGCGATTTTCTCAGCATCGGTAAGTGCCAAACTCAACAGCGCCCTGTACCCACTCTCTACACCTTCCTTGTTGGATGATGACGGCCAATCAAGGAAACGTTTGGTAGCCAAATCTTCACTACCATCATCATGGATATGTTCGCTGATCTGTTTGATCAAACTGTCAAGATATTGTTTGTTTTCTAATAGATAGTTCTTATCTCCACTATACATGTACCAGTCATGTAATATAATCAGATACCACATGGAATAAGAACTATAGTTATTGACCCAATGTGGGAGTGGGTATTGTTCGATGACTTTACTTAAAGTGCGCTCAACAATTGGATTAGGTCCAAAAACCGAAGTGATTGTAGCTATCTCGGGATGCATGTCGCCCACCCATATCGTCCTGTCGCGTTTGATGCCGTCCCACAGGTATTCTTGCATATTCAGATGTGTCGTATAGGCACCTACCATCCATATCGAGTCGAGCCGAGCATCTGAGCAGTGGAACGAGCCCAAATAAGGGATGTCTCTGTATCTCATGATGGCACGTACCTCTTTCAGTTGAACTGTCGAGTTACTGTCAAGTACATCAATGCGAACGAATCTGAATCCCACATTTCCCAGTTCGGCAGTACCGTGATGAGGCAAGGAAAATTCACGGTCACGTATGGCAAAATCATTTGCCGAGGCATTACCGTTGCTTTTGTTCACGTCACTGTTACATTCGCTGACCGACTCTCCAAAACGGATACGGATATTCACTGTGTTGTGATTGCATAGCCCTGTCACGAACTGAAGCCCTCCATGAATTTCCTTTCCGAAATCAAGGATAAACGATGTTATACCCCTATTGGTTATTTTGCAGATATCCTTGTTGTAAAACGAGGACTGGCCATCACCTGGTTTAAGCAGACATTCCATATTTTGGATGTTTTGCGTTGGATTAGACCAAACGACACGTGTAGGCGTCAGAAAAACCCTTGTAAGTTCATCCTTTTGCGTATGTGTAATCTGTGGCAATACCGACGAGGGCTTTGCCGCAAACATTGCCAATGTCATGATTGCAACTGGCAAAATCAAAAATTTTTGTTTCTTCATTTTCTTGGATTATTAATCCCATGCAAAAGTACGCATTTCCGTTGCTTTATAATTATCCTAAAGTATAAGGAAATGTTCTTAAAGTCGAGTAATGCAAATAAAAAAAATTTATTATTGTTTTATCTTTCATCCTTTTTTATTATTTTTGCGACAAAATATCTATATATGGCAGAATATGAGGATTATTTCCTTAACAAGGGGGCAAATATTGGAATAGAAGCCCAGTTTGGTGAAGAAATTATTCTATTCAATAATATCAAGGGATTGTTTGGTATGTCCGAACCTTTTGATGCGATGAACTATGCAACATCAATTGGTTGTAAAAGAGGAAATTTGACGGCTACAGTCAATTTGAATGAAATCACATTAAATGCTGACAGCATCATTGTACTCTTACCTGGTGATAAAGTACAGCTGAAGACTATCAGTGATGATTTTATCGGATATGCTGTCTCAATAGACAAAAAATACATCAACAATCTGTATATTACTGCTTCACAAACGATGTCATTATTTCTCCATCTCAAGAAAAATCCAATCATTAAGATGGACAAAGAGTCATGGGAGTTGATGGATAGTCACTACGCAATGCTTCTCAAGGTTGTAAGAATGCACAACAGCCATTACAGATATGAAATCATACAGAATCTGATGAGTGCATTCTGTCTGATAGATATTGATTCTATATACTACGACAAGGATAATGGCACTGGTCAACGGATGCAAGAGATTTTTGATAAGTTTTATAATCTTGTGCGTATTTATTACAAAGAGTCGCGCGAAGTAATATTCTATGCCGACAAACTTTGCATCACCCCCAAATATCTGTCAGCGACTGTCAAGAATTGTACAGGACGCTCCGCCCACGACTGGATACACGATTATGTACTGGCCGAAGCGAAGCGCCTGCTAAAAACAACAGATCTTTCCGTGGTAGAAATCAGTGACCAGTTGGGATTTAGTAATCAATCATTTTTTGGTAAGTTTTTTAAACAACATACGGGAACGACTCCTTACAAATTTAAGTTGATGTAGTTTCCCCTCAAGGTTTTAGCAAATGCAGCTTCACCTGTGGACGGCAACTTGCAGTGGTTTTCTCTATCACCTTGGTCTTTGGTACGGTAATAGTGATACTTTTACCTTTTGCCCTTGACGACGATGCGCAAGTGATGATATATTTACCGCCATTCAACATCCATGAAGTATTATGGTCATTATACCATGACAAATCTTTCTCTGTAAAGTGCATCGCTAATGTCTGGATTTCACCTGGCTTGAGTTCTTTCGTTTTTCCAAAAGCCACCAAGCGATGACACTCCTGACCTGCTGTATTGGCAGGTGCTGCACTGTAGACTTCAACAACTTCCTTCCCAGAATGGTTTCCGGTGTTGGTCACACTTACAGATAAGTCATATCCATTGCCATTTTTTTTGATGACCGGATTACCATACTCAAACGAAGTGTAACTCAATCCATAGCCGAACGGGTAACTAACAGCCTTGTTGAACGTGTCATAATAACGATATCCCACATATATGTCTTCTTCATAATTAGTATAATCCACATTCTTGACCCATTTCTCGACTGGCTTTTTCACAAAACGTGTCTTTCCGTTTTCCAAAATTGTAGCTCCAGGAGTCTGTTTCTGTTTCTTTTTCTCCTCATTCTCCAACTGGTAACCATTGTCTTCCTCAGCAATTGACATCTTTTCTGATCCGTTGGGGAAATTGTTGAATGAAGGGCAGTCTTCATATTTTACAGGGAAGGTTGAACAGAGTTTTCCGCTTGGCGACACTTGACCTGTAATGACATCCAAAAGAGCGTTTCCACCCTCCGAACCAGGAAGCCATACTAGCATAATACCATCAGCCATTTTACTCCAGCTTTCAGTCTCCACTATACCATTTACATTGAGAAGCACTAGTACTTTCTTACCTGCAGCATGAAAATCATCGCTGACTGTTTTCAGCAGTTCCGTCTCATCATCTGTAAGCATCCAATCTCCCTTAATCGGCTTACGGTCAGAACCTTCTCCTGCATTGCGGCCAAAAGTGACGATTGCATAATCACTCTCTTTAGCCACATCCTTCACTAAACAATCATTCACTGTCATATCAGGTATTTCATACTCCTGACCACCAAAGACATGTTTGCGTGGCGTGTTATCAATTACGCTGTCGATATAGTTTGTATAGAAATGCTTAATTTGGGGATTGTTGTTTTCAAATGCGTCAGCCAAGTTTACCTGATAGTCACTTGTTACCTTTCCAGAACCGCGCCCAGATATCCATGTCTTGTACGAACAGATTCCAAAGAAAGCAGGTTTCCCTACCGTTGGTAATAATCCTTCATTTTTCAACATAACAAACGTCTCTGGAGTATATTTGCGTGAGACAATTTTATGAGTATCAAGGTCGGGGTTCTTGCTGTATTTATAACCTGCATAATGGCGAGTTTTCAGGATATACCGAAGCATATTCTTACAGCAATAATCCAAATCTGCCATTTTCAATGATTTGTCATTGATGGCATTGATGACATTCTGTACATTATATACCGACCCTGGCATGACTAGGTCGTTGCCAGCTGCTATTTGGGCAGGGGTCCAGCCGAGACCACCGAAATCAGTCATAAAGATACCATCAAAGCCCCATTCACCACGAGTAATATTCATTATCAGTTCACGATTTTCACCACACTGTTTCCCGTTAAGGGTATTGTATGCAGTCATGATTGTCCATGGATGCGCATTTTTTACAGCTATCTCAAATCCGCGAAGATATATTTCACGGAGCGCCCTCGTAGAAAGGCGAGCATCGTTCACGACACGTTGTGTTTCTTGGTTGTTCGTTGCAAAATGTTTAACAGATGTCCCCACGCCATTGCTCTGAATGCCGTTAATCTCCCCTGCTGCCATCCATCCTGCCAACAATGGGTCTTCCGAGAAATACTCGAAGTTACGTCCGCAGAGCGGATTGCGGTGTATATTCATGGCAGGTCCTAGCAAGACATCAATGCCGTATTCCAAACCTTCTTCTCCATAAGCTTTCCCGAAATTGTAAGGAACTTCCACATTCCATGAGCATGCTGTACCAATAGGGATAGGAAATGCTGTGGTGCCATAAAGTCCATTACTCATCCTTGTGTATCTTTTTACACCATACGACCCATCGCTGCAGATAGTTACTGGCGCACCCAGTCGGGGGACGCCCCCAATGGGCATACCTGTGCCAGGATAGTCGAAGTCGGGCTTCTGTCCTATTTTACCTTGATAAGGAAGATGACCGACAACGAGTTTCGCTTTTTCCTCTAAGGTCATGTTTTTCACCACCTCGTCAATATTCTTAGAGGTAAGTTTCGGCAATTGTTGAGCTACTGCTATCGATGACATTAACATCAGAATAGCAATGATATTGATTTTCTTCATAAGTAAATAAAAAGAGATACCAGAAGTCTTTTATCCACTAACTGGTATCTCATATTTAACAACCCATACCTATTTGTTATCAACTAATCTGACACCTACACAATCAAACATATCCATCAGAGAGCCTTGGACCTTGTTCTCATCTTTTTTCTCCAAAAACAGATAGCAGTCATAACCTCCGCTGGTGAAATAGACGGTAACGCTCTTCCCCGCTTTCTCTTCCACGCGTGTGAAAGGTGTTTCAGTTGATCCTTCTCTTATCATTTTTCCTGTGAGTTTGCCATCTTCCCCACGTTTCAGTTCTATCGTCATTGTTTGGTCGCCGTCAGGCAGGCCTGTCGTTGTCACTTTCCACTTACCCACATAAAAATCCTTATTCTCTTGTGCGTCAGCGGTTGTTGCCAAGCAAAGCATTGCAAATAATGCCACAAAAAATAAATTAATCTTTTTCATAATTCTGTTGTTTTTAAAGTTTATAATATTAATCATTAAAATTTAGTTGTTATAGTGAGTTCTATAGAGCGTGGGCGGATACTGTTTGCCGAAACGATACGGTCGGTGTAGGCGGATGCATCCAGAATCTGGTCTCCTCCTTGTATCGCGCCCTTGACGCCATGCTGGTTGAGGAAGTTTGTCACTTGGAGTTTAACTGTCAGATTGCGGTTCATGCTATAGTCAAGTCCACCAAAGTTTTCCCAACGGGCGTTGTAATAGAATGCGTTTGTAGGATTGGCGTACTGTTTGCCGAAATAACGCAGACTGAACCATGCACGAAGTTTATGGCTTAACATATAGTAACTTGGATCGATTTCCATTAAAAGCTGTGACAGTTCTGGAATAATTTTTCCATTGTAATCGTATGTGACACCGAATGCCGAATAACTGAAGTTTTTATATTCAGGACGTTGCCATGTTAACAGATAATGCAACTGGAAATTTTTAAACGGTGTAGCCATAATATCGGTTGTCCACCCTAAAGTGCTAATATCGTAGAATATAGGGCCAAAGTTCTGCCTCTCCGAAGTATTGCTTGGATTGGTGATAGTGGCGTTATTGTAACGATTGTTCGTCTTTGATATACGTGTTATTTTAGAAACCAGATTGATGGTGTTACCCAAGTTCCAATACAAGCCGCCGCCAAAATTGAGCACACTCAATCTGTTTGTATTAGCGGCTGTCTGCTGATAATAGCCATTAGCATCAGCAACAGGGTTTCCAAGGGCGTCTTTGTTAGCATAGTCCCAATAAGAATCAACCCATGAGTTATAAGAGACTTCACCGATAAGTCCGAGATTGGGGGTCAGACGGATGATGGTACTTGCCGCTCCCACATAGTTGTAGTCATTGTTGAAGTTTTTGTCGATAACTTCGGCATCTCCAAGCAACTGATACACTTTGGAACCAGATTTGCTGAGTGAATACCCTGCTGTAGGGTGTTTCTCGTTCTTATCCTGATGCTCGATACGGAAACCGTAACTGAGTGACCATCTCTTGGTGACATTCCAATCATCAGAGCCGTACAAAGCGAGTTTTTTGAATGTATCATCCGTATGTGAACCGTAACCACCAATCCAACTTGCGGGAAGGCCACCGTTAGCGGTGTTCGTTACTTGGTAGTAATAATTGGTAGCTACCTGCATCTTACGGTCAAGCAACTGAGGCTGAGGTTCCACCGTCTGATAATACATAGCTTGTTCTATGGTGAAAATACGATGATTTCTCTGATAGTTCAAGCCAAAGCGCAAGTCGTGATTCTGCATTTTCTTGGTAAGTTCGGCACGAGCAGCCCAATAATGGTTGTTCGACTGGGGCATCATATTTGCCAATACGGTCTGGACATCACCCTTGTACTGATTGGTCGTACCTTGATAATAATATTTATCAGAACCTTGTTGGTCAGTCATATAAGACATAAGACTCATCGGGAACGTTACCGACATTGGAGAGTTAATATACTGCCACATGGCATCATACTTCAGTGTCCATCCTTTCATAAAGCCACTTTTGAATCTGTTCCATCCATCGAGATAGATGTTGTGTGCTTCGCTTCTGTCATATTTGTCACTTCCCAAGTCAGCAAACTTTGCCTCTCCTGTATAAGGGTCGTAACAAGGTATCTTTCCGCTTCCGAGAATATAGCTGTCTTCACCAAGACTGAATCCAGGATATTCCGAAGTTTTTCCATTACCATTATAGATAAGAGGACTGTAATTGGTCAATTGCATCTTCGAAGACATATATTTATAGATGATGCGAACAGAGCCATTGCTGTATTTCTTTTGGATACCGGCTTTAATCATCGTGGAATTATCGTACCATGGGGTGTATCCGTAATTCTTTACAGTACCTTTGTCAAAAGCATGGAAACCGCTGACCATATATCCCCATCCTTTTTTTCCTAAAGGTCCAGTTAGTGTCATGTCCAACTTTGTAGATCCCAAACTGTTCGTATACAGAGATGCATAACCACGTGTCTTGTATCCGAATTCGCGGTCTTCACTCTTGACTGCATATCCCACTTTTCCAGTCTGTATCGCACTCTCCGTGAAAGACATCAGCCCCATAGAACCGAGGCTGTTATCGTTGCGCCATGCCTCCAACGGACTTGTAGGATAATAATAGTAAACCACTGGAATGTTATTTTCCAGAATGATGATATCACCTGTAAAAGGCAATCCGATGTTGATGTTACGAGGACCTGTCGTATTTTCTGCGTTCATCATTACATTTCTGTTTTTTTCCTCTTTGTTATTAGGTATAACAGATGTAACTTTTACTGTGTCTTTAGCATTTGACGTTTTCGATTTGATAGCAGCAGAAACTGTACTGCCAAAACCTACCGAAACCATCAGGGCAAAAGTAATTGATTTTTTTAATTGCATATTGATAAAGTTAATAATTATTTAGTCATTTTCATTAGCCGTTGCAAAGGTATAATTTGTTATCATTATTTTTATGACCTTAAATGCCAATCAAATGCTCCAAAAAGCAGCAAATAGACAAAACATATTCCAAATGGCGACTCAATTATTCTAAAGTTCTTGTCAAGGAATACAAGAACCGAAAATTTTAAACAAGAAATATTTATACTGGATTTTATATAGGGAAAAACAATATTCAAATGTATTGAAACGCTTACGTATAACGTTCGAAAGTTGGTTCAAGTCCATTTTGAAACACAAACATAAAGCAATGATAATAAATGAATTACAGGCTATTTTGTAGTTCCTTCTTTACGACCGTGAAACATTGGTGTATCTAGTAGCTTAAGTAATATCGCAGCCCTCTTAATATTGTTAAATTTTGTCCATCTGCAAGATAATAGTTCCTTCAAAAAGAGCCTTTATTATAACTATTTTTCTATACCATAAGATTTGAATTATTTGCAATATTTCAAACCTATTGTAAAAGTAGCTATCATTAGTTTTAACAAATAATGGACAACTTTATACTTGATACCTATTGATTCTTTGGAAAATATAAGCGAAGAAGAATATAACTTACAAAGCCCCGCAAATCATTGCCTGTCAACACTATTCTTGCCAAACCTATTAATTGAACGAACAAAAGGGATCAAGTTGGGACCAAGATGGGACCAAGATGAAAGCTGATTATATCGGGATTTAAAGCACATTCAAAGAAAATTGGGACCAAGTCTCAATAAAAAAGAGACCAAGTAGGGACCAAGTCGAAAAGGGGCAAAAGGAGAAAATCAAATGAAAGTTATTTTATTAAATGGAAGTCCAAGAAAAAACTGGAACACACATAAGCTTCTGATGGAAGCAGAGCGCGGAGCTAAAGAAATGGGCGCCGAGACAGAGATGATTCACCTCAATGATCTGAACTATACTGATTGCAAATCCTGTTTTGCCTGCAAGCTTCGTGGGAACAAGACAAATGGAGTCTACAGCTGACCTGCACAATGCCGAACTATCAGGAATGAGCAAGCGGACGCAGTTCGTGATGGATGTCATCACCACTGATTGCTACTGGGATAAGATTTCAGAAAATAGGAAGTAAGTATAAAAAATATATCAGAGTATACAAAAAGAGAAGCGGCAGCCATTTGCGGTCTGTATTGTGGGATATGTCCAATGTTCCCAGAAGATTGAGGAGGATGCTGTTCCGACCGGGTGATTGAGCAGTGTCAAGTTTGTCCTTCCGGATTTCGGGCATGCGCCAAAGAAAAGGGAGTCAGCCGTTGTTATGGATGTGATGAATTTCCCTGTGCCAAGAATGCGGACATATTATAGGCGATGAGTGAATGAATTCGATGGGAAAGTGCCACCTAATTCTCAATCGGCTAAAGGATGAATGTGCAGCTATTTGCGAAGCCAATGAAGTGAGCAAAGAGGAAAAAAGTTGGCTAGAACAGGTCTCCCACACTACTTAAGAATGCGATTTTTGCAACTTATACACGGATTTTCGTGCAACAAATTGATAGACAGCGATTTGCGCATTTTCCTTATTACACTACTTATACACAACTTATACATACTTGTACATCACTTATACATTTTCCTACAAAAATGCTACACTCTTTTACAAAAAAAACTTCACTCTTCTACCAAAAATGCAACATGAAGTCTATCCATACTTAACGCCCTTTGAATCCACGAAAGCAATGCTTCTGCACTGAGTTTAATCGTTAGTCATCGACCAATATACCCCTATATTGGTCGGTGATTAACATCAAAACGCAGTGCGTTTAACATCAAAACGTCGACCAATATAG
>ENA-UOYA01004257-UOYA01004257.1-activated-sludge-metagenome-genome-assembly--contig:-NODE-4257-length-12131-cov-29.195926_pt1 | contig 12131 bp, 11 predicted proteins | sample MGYA00238163_ERZ764804 | MGnify/ENA primary metagenome ERZ764804 (study PRJEB28919, sample SAMN05720223) | activated sludge metagenome | isolation source: Anaerobic digester | place: Hong Kong...
AATTAGTATTTTTAATGCAAACTGTCACGCCTCATGCAGGCGTGTGGATTGAAACTTGACTTCTATACTTCTTCATGGTAAAATACTCTGTCACGCCTCATGCAGGCGTGTGGATTGAAACTTCAATCGGTTTGAAGTGTGACGGCCTTCCTCCTGTCACGCCTCATGCAGGCGTGTGGATTGAAACTACAAATGATTGAATTAACACTTGAAACCCCATAAAGTCACGCCTCATGCAGGCGTGTGGATTGAAACCCCATTTGTTGAGATTAAGCCTATTAAAAAACCTAAGTCACGCCTCATGCAGGCGTGTGGATTGAAACGTTCAATATCCTTTTTATTTGTTCCAGTGAATGGTGTCACGCCTCATGCAGGCGTGTGGATTGAAACTTAGATGTTTTCTTGCCAGTACAGCTGCCATTGTGTCACGCCTCATGCAGGCGTGTGGATTGAAACGTAACCTCCATCTCCACAGGCTTAAAATCCCGTAGGTCACGCCTCATGCAGGCGTGTGGATTGAAACCCCCATATTGTATGACATTAACACAATATGCTCGTGTCACGCCTCATGCAGGCGTGTGGATTGAAACGGTGTACCCATCCAGAGGATTGTGAAAATATCCCTGGTCACGCCTCATGCAGGCGTGTGGATTGAAACTAATACACAGCATGATTGAAGGGTATCCTATACCAGTCACGCCTCATGCAGGCGTGTGGATTGAAACTATTTTGTTTTACAATTAATTGACCATCAAAACACGTCACGCCTCATGCAGGCGTGTGGATTGAAACTATAACTTGTTTTGCTAAGCTTGGTAAATGTATTCGTCACGCCTCATGCAGGCGTGTGGATTGAAACAGGACAAATATATAAAGGCATAAAAGATGGACAGTCACGCCTCATGCAGGCGTGTGGATTGAAACGTAAACAGGTCGATCAGTGGCGGCAGGTTGTTCGTGGTCACGCCTCATGCAGGCGTGTGGATTGAAACGGAAATCAAGGCCCTGTTAGAATGACCCGTGCGGGTCACGCCTCATGCAGGCGTGTGGATTGAAACAGAGATATTGACAAAAACATTTACTGTAACGAGGTCACGCCTCATGCAGGCGTGTGGATTGAAACAAAAGATAATTATGCTGTATATAAAATCAGCTATGTCACGCCTCATGCAGGCGTGTGGATTGAAACTTTAGAAATTTCAATAATATCACAAGACCAATCTGTCACGCCTCATGCAGGCGTGTGGATTGAAACTAGGTATGAAAGTTGTGTCAAGGCACGACCACTCTATGTCACGCCTCATGCAGGCGTGTGGATTGAAACAAGTTCACAGACGGGAGGACAAGTTGGTATGAAAAAGTCACGCCTCATGCAGGCGTGTGGATTGAAACCAGCCTAATTGACTTGGTAAAATGTCTTGCTCATGTCACGCCTCATGCAGGCGTGTGGATTGAAACATTTCTAAGACCTCCTATAAATTTATACTTTGGTGTCACGCCTCATGCAGGCGTGTGGATTGAAACAACTGCTATCTGTAGAACTGGCAGTTGAGATAATGGGTCACGCCTCATGCAGGCGTGTGGATTGAAACCGACCAGATGAGTATAGAAAAACCGGCCGAAACTGTCACGCCTCATGCAGGCGTGTGGATTGAAACTGATATATCTGTACATTCAAATAATGGAGAATAAAGTCACGCCTCATGCAGGCGTGTGGATTGAAACAATAATACCTTTGCGTGTTAATACTTTTATCATTGGTCACGCCTCATGCAGGCGTGTGGATTGAAACTCTTTTTTACATTTTCGGCTTTCCCTGAAGCTGCTCGTCACGCCTCATGCAGGCGTGTGGATTGAAACAATTTGTGGATTGTTTTTGTGTTCACTTTTGAAAAGGTCACGCCTCATGCAGGCGTGTGGATTGAAACCGAGTATAGGGAAAGGTTTCCTGATAGAGTTTTAGTCACGCCTCATGCAGGCGTGTGGATTGAAACGCAACAGTGCAGCAGTGGGAGCATTAGTAATGAGTGTCACGCCTCATGCAGGCGTGTGGATTGAAACTCGGTAATTTAGTTAAACGAAAGGTGGTGAAGATGTCACGCCTCATGCAGGCGTGTGGATTGAAACTACAAACTGGGCAAATGACACACGAAGAACACCCAGTCACGCCTCATGCAGGCGTGTGGATTGAAACTAAATTCCTTGTCGATAAGAAATCCGCCATCAACTGTCACGCCTCATGCAGGCGTGTGGATTGAAACATTTACTTCCTTCCAATCACCAAAAAACGCTTTAAGTCACGCCTCATGCAGGCGTGTGGATTGAAACGTGTTATTATATAATTAAGAACAGGAATTAAAAAAGTCACGCCTCATGCAGGCGTGTGGATTGAAACAAAGAAACTGAAATAGCTTGTGAAATTATCGCTTGTCACGCCTCATGCAGGCGTGTGGATTGAAACAAATTTTCTCCCAAACGTGGATTACGTACATTTTCGTCACGCCTCATGCAGGCGTGTGGATTGAAACTTATTCTTTGTGTTTGCCACATTTATCCCTTCTTTCGTCACGCCTCATGCAGGCGTGTGGATTGAAACCTTGACTTTACTTACTGTCATGCTAAAATACTATAGTCACGCCTCATGCAGGCGTGTGGATTGAAACACCCTCAACTAGGATGTATAGAAATTGCCAGGATAGTCACGCCTCATGCAGGCGTGTGGATTGAAACACAAGGCAGGAAACAGCAAGCAAAAAGGCAGATCGTCACGCCTCATGCAGGCGTGTGGATTGAAACTCCTACTATTCCCATCAAAAAGAGGAAATATTAAAGTCACGCCTCATGCAGGCGTGTGGATTGAAACACAAAAGATTTCCCAGAAAATACCGATTGGGATAGGTCACGCCTCATGCAGGCGTGTGGATTGAAACAATGTACTTTAATTTTATATTTATATTTTACCACGTCACGCCTCATGCAGGCGTGTGGATTGAAACTATGCCTAGCATCGACATTCTTTCTTTCAACATTCTGTCACGCCTCATGCAGGCGTGTGGATTGAAACTTATGTCATTGACAGATAACCAACCCCACTGACGGTCACGCCTCATGCAGGCGTGTGGATTGAAACTAGTGCAGCCTCTGGAGATATCCAGAAGCTTTCGTCACGCCTCATGCAGGCGTGTGGATTGAAACTTACAGGTGTAAGTAGCGTTACAATAACGCCAACGTCACGCCTCATGCAGGCGTGTGGATTGAAACACTCCATACAGTACACTATTATATTTATAGTGTACGTCACGCCTCATGCAGGCGTGTGGATTGAAACTAAGTTTAATGCTTATAAGGGACTGGCAGGGTCATCGTCACGCCTCATGCAGGCGTGTGGATTGAAACCTTGGTTGGCTTTTTGCTGCAATGTAGCAAGTGAGTCACGCCTCATGCAGGCGTGTGGATTGAAACAAGACGACAATGTAAAAGTTGTAACGGAGGCTGTAGTCACGCCTCATGCAGGCGTGTGGATTGAAACTATATCTTTCTTGGGCTTGCTTTGCCTCAATATAACGTCACGCCTCATGCAGGCGTGTGGATTGAAACACTTAAGGCTTTAATGGCTATACTTAAACATTTAGGTCACGCCTCATGCAGGCGTGTGGATTGAAACTGCTTTAGTCCGATGGCCTTTTACGAGCTCAATCGGGTCACGCCTCATGCAGGCGTGTGGATTGAAACCCAGTAAATAATATTTCACATAAAGCAGTAAAACGTCACGCCTCATGCAGGCGTGTGGATTGAAACTATTAGGTTTGATGGTGAAGAAATAACAATTAACGTCACGCCTCATGCAGGCGTGTGGATTGAAACTATAAACGAGAACAATGTGGCGATAGTAAAAATAGGTCACGCCTCATGCAGGCGTGTGGATTGAAACAACGTACATAAATGATTACCAGGTTGCTTCAAAGTCACGCCTCATGCAGGCGTGTGGATTGAAACAGTGTAAATTATAAAAATTATACTAAAGGTGTAAGTCACGCCTCATGCAGGCGTGTGGATTGAAACATGTAATGAACACGATGATTGGACTTATATGTTGTGGTCACGCCTCATGCAGGCGTGTGGATTGAAACATCGTCCAACTGGCCGAACTTATGCAGCCTCACGTCACGCCTCATGCAGGCGTGTGGATTGAAACGTTTGGCTTACCTCTGGTAGTGGCTGGACGATCGCCAGTCACGCCTCATGCAGGCGTGTGGATTGAAACCATATTGAAATAGATTTTTCATACTGTCCATTATAGTCACGCCTCATGCAGGCGTGTGGATTGAAACAGATATATACACTGTTGTTTCCTCTGTTGCTTTTGTCACGCCTCATGCAGGCGTGTGGATTGAAACCGTATTTTAACAAATCAGAAATGACGCTGCGCTGGTCACGCCTCATGCAGGCGTGTGGATTGAAACGATAAATTACCAGTTTTATCTATAATCGTATACATGTCACGCCTCATGCAGGCGTGTGGATTGAAACAATACACTGTTGCACACTATAAATATATGCGTTAGTCACGCCTCATGCAGGCGTGTGGATTGAAACCATGAAAATAACCATCATAAATATAACTTCCACTTGTCACGCCTCATGCAGGCGTGTGGATTGAAACTATATCCTAAACATTACATAACAGGAGGTTATGTCACGCCTCATGCAGGCGTGTGGATTGAAACAATACATACCTGGTAGATGCGGAGGCGATTGGACAGTCACGCCTCATGCAGGCGTGTGGATTGAAACAGATGAATATGTAAAGTCAACATTACTTTGAGCTGGTCACGCCTCATGCAGGCGTGTGGATTGAAACATGCTAAAGATTGGTATGCTGTATATAAAATCAGGTCACGCCTCATGCAGGCGTGTGGATTGAAACATCTTGGGAAAATGAAAGCAACTTGATAGTTAGAAGTCACGCCTCATGCAGGCGTGTGGATTGAAACGAGTTGCGGATGTTTAGCTTCTGAATTGTCAAGCGTCACGCCTCATGCAGGCGTGTGGATTGAAACGTCAGGGAGACATCAAGGCTGATAACTTCACGCTAAGTCACGCCTCATGCAGGCGTGTGGATTGAAACCGCTTTGTGTGCCTTGCTGATTATTTGCATCATCGTCACGCCTCATGCAGGCGTGTGGATTGAAACCGAATTTGTTTTTATATCAAACTCAAGCTTAAAGTCACGCCTCATGCAGGCGTGTGGATTGAAACATCGTTATTTGGTTATATGCCTCAAGCATGGATAGTCACGCCTCATGCAGGCGTGTGGATTGAAACACAATATGGTGATTATTATAGTTTTATAACGGCTAGTCACGCCTCATGCAGGCGTGTGGATTGAAACAACAACTGGAATAGTAAATTCTGTAACAAGTTTATGTCACGCCTCATGCAGGCGTGTGGATTGAAACTTTACAACTTTAATGACTAATCCATTATTTTGGAGTCACGCCTCATGCAGGCGTGTGGATTGAAACACGCTCAACCGGTGTTTCGATGATGTCGCCCATGTGTCACGCCTCATGCAGGCGTGTGGATTGAAACAAGGTTTGTAGTGTCCCCGCCGGCTGGCATGTCCCAGTCACGCCTCATGCAGGCGTGTGGATTGAAACCTGTTTTGCTCCTCATCAAGAATAAAATAGCATGTCACGCCTCATGCAGGCGTGTGGATTGAAACTTTTGAGTTTTTTATTTAGGCGGTCTAATTTTGTAGTCACGCCTCATGCAGGCGTGTGGATTGAAACAGTGGTTACGGGGGCCTTCGTCCCGCTTTAACTCTGTCACGCCTCATGCAGGCGTGTGGATTGAAACTTGAAAGAATTATCTATAAGAAGGGCAACAGCTAGTCACGCCTCATGCAGGCGTGTGGATTGAAACTCTTTGTTGTAATTTGCAAGTCTTTTGCCAAGATCAAGTCACGCCTCATGCAGGCGTGTGGATTGAAACTCATTTTTACTGCACCATCTGGAACAGTTATAAGTCACGCCTCATGCAGGCGTGTGGATTGAAACTCTTGAATGCTTACCGTTTTGATTTCGCTGGTTTCGTCACGCCTCATGCAGGCGTGTGGATTGAAACTTTTGTGTGAGCACCTGTAGTATTAATTTCTATTGGTCACGCCTCATGCAGGCGTGTGGATTGAAACCTTATACGAACTAAATAATTATACCTGAACCTTTTGTCACGCCTCATGCAGGCGTGTGGATTGAAACTTAAAATGGCAAAAAAAAGGGCATATATTGATGCGTCACGCCTCATGCAGGCGTGTGGATTGAAACTCTCTTCTGTTAACTCTCTAACCTCTTTTTCAAAGTCACGCCTCATGCAGGCGTGTGGATTGAAACAAACCTTTTTCTATCAACAAAAACTTCGAAAGAAGGTCACGCCTCATGCAGGCGTGTGGATTGAAACTGGGTGTGCATAAGTTGCATTGTCGGATATAGTGCGTCACGCCTCATGCAGGCGTGTGGATTGAAACAGGTGCCTAATCAGCCACACACCCGCTTCGAATTGGTCACGCCTCATGCAGGCGTGTGGATTGAAACACAAGTCTTAATATAAAGCTAAATGATACAACGATGTCACGCCTCATGCAGGCGTGTGGATTGAAACCAATTCATAGTATTTGGCGAGTTCGCTCCTATCCCGTCACGCCTCATGCAGGCGTGTGGATTGAAACCACCTATGCGGATAATTTCAAGCTTTTTGTTAACTGTCACGCCTCATGCAGGCGTGTGGATTGAAACTAATCGTGTACTATATCCAGGTATCTCCGTAACAGGTCACGCCTCATGCAGGCGTGTGGATTGAAACGATTATTGTTTCTATTATTGTTTTTTCGTTCTTATGTCACGCCTCATGCAGGCGTGTGGATTGAAACGACTTGTGGAATACGCCAGCAACAACAAGCCCTGGTCACGCCTCATGCAGGCGTGTGGATTGAAACCTTGTTTCAAAAACATCTCTCCTCTCGTTTTTTTGTCACGCCTCATGCAGGCGTGTGGATTGAAACTTAACTATCATATCGCCAGTTTGTAATCCGTGATTAGTCACGCCTCATGCAGGCGTGTGGATTGAAACAACTGCTATCTGTGGATCTGGCAGTTGAGATAATGGGTCACGCCTCATGCAGGCGTGTGGATTGAAACTCAAATTTAAACTTCCAAACCTCATATTTAATACCCGTCACGCCTCATGCAGGCGTGTGGATTGAAACCTGTAAATTCTGCATTACCTTTTAAATTAAGTTTGTCACGCCTCATGCAGGCGTGTGGATTGAAACTTGCCAACACTCACTTTTGGGTTAGGCGTACTCAGTCACGCCTCATGCAGGCGTGTGGATTGAAACATCAAGTATTTTATGGAGCAATTACGATATATTGTCACGCCTCATGCAGGCGTGTGGATTGAAACCGGTTACATTCTCAAAATTTGAACCTCTAGCGAGCGTCACGCCTCATGCAGGCGTGTGGATTGAAACTCTCAATAGCCGCTATAACATCTTCATCTACACCGTCACGCCTCATGCAGGCGTGTGGATTGAAACAAAAAACGAAATGTATAATGGTTACAAAAGTAAACGTCACGCCTCATGCAGGCGTGTGGATTGAAACTTATAATATTTTGACGTAAATCCATCAGCTCGGTCACGCCTCATGCAGGCGTGTGGATTGAAACTTTGTGACTGTGAAAGTACCACCGCCGCGTGTGGGTCACGCCTCATGCAGGCGTGTGGATTGAAACCTGCTGTACCTCCTGCGTCTTGTGCTTGCATAACTTGTCACGCCTCATGCAGGCGTGTGGATTGAAACTCCAGAAGACACATCTACCTCCGCATGTGCCCAAATGTCACGCCTCATGCAGGCGTGTGGATTGAAACAGATTTATCTACAGATTTAACGGGGCCCCAAGAAGTCACGCCTCATGCAGGCGTGTGGATTGAAACTCTAACTCCTGTCGGTTGCCCGGTCTTAACTGTATGTCACGCCTCATGCAGGCGTGTGGATTGAAACTTATATATATAACGCATTATATTTTACTTTTATTGTCACGCCTCATGCAGGCGTGTGGATTGAAACTTTACGTGCAGCTATTGAGTTGTTTGTATATGACCGTCACGCCTCATGCAGGCGTGTGGATTGAAACGGCCCATTTATCGTAAGGTATTTTATCTTCCTTTGTCACGCCTCATGCAGGCGTGTGGATTGAAACCTTGCATATATTCACCCCAAGTAACAATGACGTCCGTCACGCCTCATGCAGGCGTGTGGATTGAAACCAGCCTAATTGACTTGGTAAAATGTCTTGCTCATGTCACGCCTCATGCAGGCGTGTGGATTGAAACGATATCGCGAACATGATAATCCGTTAAGAAGTCAGTCACGCCTCATGCAGGCGTGTGGATTGAAACCCTTGCCACCAACTCCGGGCACCCAATCAGGTATGTCACGCCTCATGCAGGCGTGTGGATTGAAACAGCGAAAAAGCTAAATATCCAACATTAGAGGATTTAGTCACGCCTCATGCAGGCGTGTGGATTGAAACGAAGGAGCGTGTAGTTTATGCTAACACATTTGGGGTCACGCCTCATGCAGGCGTGTGGATTGAAACAGTACAAAAACGATTTTTTCGGGGAGAGCAACAAAGTCACGCCTCATGCAGGCGTGTGGATTGAAACCCTTGCCACCAACTCCGGGCACCCAATCAGGTATGTCACGCCTCATGCAGGCGTGTGGATTGAAACTTACCTAAGGACCTTATTGAACAAAGAGTAAAGGTCACGCCTCATGCAGGCGTGTGGATTGAAACCGGGCGATGCCTGCAACGCCTATGGCTTGCGCTCCGGTCACGCCTCATGCAGGCGTGTGGATTGAAACATTTCTAAAACTCTATTAGGAAACCTTTCCCTATGTCACGCCTCATGCAGGCGTGTGGATTGAAACACAGAAGAAAATCTAAGTGCCGAGAATAACTCGGGTCACGCCTCATGCAGGCGTGTGGATTGAAACTCCGGTGTGGATGGATATCAGGCAAAGCAATACGTCACGCCTCATGCAGGCGTGTGGATTGAAACATAAAAATTGGGGGACACAAAACTAAGGTTCCTCAGTCACGCCTCATGCAGGCGTGTGGATTGAAACAGACCCACTACGGCCAAGCAGTTCGTTAGCCAGCGTCACGCCTCATGCAGGCGTGTGGATTGAAACTTGTGAAAATGGGAAGTGAACCAACCGAAAACTCAGTCACGCCTCATGCAGGCGTGTGGATTGAAACGTTACACTAGGCGGTAATGGCACGGTTGACCACGTCACGCCTCATGCAGGCGTGTGGATTGAAACTCCGAAGCGTGCTATCGGTTTCCCCCGGAGGGATAGTCACGCCTCATGCAGGCGTGTGGATTGAAACATCAAGAATTGAACCTCATAAACCTTCTTAAAGAGGTCACGCCTCATGCAGGCGTGTGGATTGAAACCACTTCGGGTTGCGAAAGTTCCACTACATTTTTTAGTCACGCCTCATGCAGGCGTGTGGATTGAAACAAATCTGTTATATTTCAAATCGTTAACGGCTGTAGTCACGCCTCATGCAGGCGTGTGGATTGAAACGTCTGCTGTTACAGTTCGATCTAGCGGAAAGATAACACGGTCACGCCTCATGCAGGCGTGTGGATTGAAACCTAACTTTATACCGAACGTAACCGACACGCTTACACAAAGTCACGCCTCATGCAGGCGTGTGGATTGAAACGATATTCTTAATGCTGCAAAAACTTGTGACAATTGGTCACGCCTCATGCAGGCGTGTGGATTGAAACTGTTACGTTATTATAGGCTTTAAATTGAGATTTAGTCACGCCTCATGCAGGCGTGTGGATTGAAACAGGGCTCCAAGAAATAGACTTTAATTGGACTGTGCGTCACGCCTCATGCAGGCGTGTGGATTGAAACACGAAATTGCATACGAAAAAAGAGGACCTGATTGGGTCACGCCTCATGCAGGCGTGTGGATTGAAACTGAAACTCCCGAAGAAATTATTGAAAAACTCCAGGCGTCACGCCTCATGCAGGCGTGTGGATTGAAACGTACCCAGGCAAATAGATCTGGAGCACCGGTATTGTCACGCCTCATGCAGGCGTGTGGATTGAAACTCTAGCTTCGCTCAAAGTCTCTAGGTAATTTCTAGGTCACGCCTCATGCAGGCGTGTGGATTGAAACACTTACAACGAGTGGTCGAGTTGTGAAATATTAGAGTCACGCCTCATGCAGGCGTGTGGATTGAAACATCGCTATTTGGATATATGCCAAAAGAGTGGATAGTCACGCCTCATGCAGGCGTGTGGATTGAAACATCGCTATTTGGATATATGCCAAAAGAGTGGATAACGTCACGCCTCATGCAGGCGTGTGGATTGAAACAGGTATTAATTCAATCATTTACAGAAAGATTACTGTCACGCCTCATGCAGGCGTGTGGATTGAAACCTTACGGGCCGCTCGACTTATACCGCTCTGGTCAGTCACGCCTCATGCAGGCGTGTGGATTGAAACATTTCTGAAGGAATTATTTCATCAGGATATGCATGGTCACGCCTCATGCAGGCGTGTGGATTGAAACGTATCCGGTACCGCATGCATCAAAGTCACATGTGGTCACGCCTCATGCAGGCGTGTGGATTGAAACAATCAAACATCCAAGGCATAGTGGTATATTGAAAAGTCACGCCTCATGCAGGCGTGTGGATTGAAACCCTTGCTGACGTTATCCAGCTATTAAGTTGGGTGTCGTCACGCCTCATGCAGGCGTGTGGATTGAAACAGGGAGTAATACCGAAATTGACAACGCCCTTAACGTCACGCCTCATGCAGGCGTGTGGATTGAAACCTCAACAAGTTTTTGTATCATATGATTTGTTTGAGTCACGCCTCATGCAGGCGTGTGGATTGAAACAACTATACAACAGAAAAACTCGTAATCTTACCATGTCACGCCTCATGCAGGCGTGTGGATTGAAACTGGAATATAAACGCTTTGTTAGGGTACTATCACCAACGTCACGCCTCATGCAGGCGTGTGGATTGAAACAATCGTGCTGTTGTGAATTATCTTGATGAAGAATTAAGTCACGCCTCATGCAGGCGTGTGGATTGAAACTGATGTTGGAAAAGGGGCTTGGTTTACAACACCACAGTCACGCCTCATGCAGGCGTGTGGATTGAAACTGGAATATAAACGCTTTGTTAGGGTACTATCACCAACGTCACGCCTCATGCAGGCGTGTGGATTGAAACTCTTTGCCAAATAACCTTGTAAGTATCTTCTTGGGTCACGCCTCATGCAGGCGTGTGGATTGAAACTTGCCAGTACAGCAGCCATTGTGGACTTTCCAGCGTCACGCCTCATGCAGGCGTGTGGATTGAAACCTTTTTTCTCAATTTTTTATGTGACCATGAATCAAGTCACGCCTCATGCAGGCGTGTGGATTGAAACAGAGACATTATTATAGGCCTTAAATTGTGATTTATGTCACGCCTCATGCAGGCGTGTGGATTGAAACATTGTAGAAATTGCAATTCCAATATCCCATGTTTGGTCACGCCTCATGCAGGCGTGTGGATTGAAACATTTAAAGGTAAAGTTGATTCGATTGAGGCTACGTCACGCCTCATGCAGGCGTGTGGATTGAAACATTAGGGGCCTAAACAAAATCAAAATCAAAATACCTGTCACGCCTCATGCAGGCGTGTGGATTGAAACAACCCTAAAAATGCAGAGTTTGTGATTGGAATAAGTCACGCCTCATGCAGGCGTGTGGATTGAAACTATTCATGCACCAGAAACTTTTGCCATCACTGTAAGTCACGCCTCATGCAGGCGTGTGGATTGAAACTTTACGCTTGTTTTTGAAAGCTCCTGACGCAGTTGTCACGCCTCATGCAGGCGTGTGGATTGAAACTGGGTATAAATGTTATATCGATAACAACAGGAAGGTCACGCCTCATGCAGGCGTGTGGATTGAAACATTTCTACTCAACCTCGTATAATAGTTTTTGGAGGGTTTAAGTTAAGAAATTTCCAGTTACAA
>ENA-UOYA01004259-UOYA01004259.1-activated-sludge-metagenome-genome-assembly--contig:-NODE-4259-length-12128-cov-6.740827_pt1 | contig 12128 bp, 10 predicted proteins | sample MGYA00238163_ERZ764804 | MGnify/ENA primary metagenome ERZ764804 (study PRJEB28919, sample SAMN05720223) | activated sludge metagenome | isolation source: Anaerobic digester | place: Hong Kong...
CTGATATTCGAGTGCAGATTTCCAGATAGGCTCTCCGGGAATCTCTTGAGCCAAATAAAATACACCACTATTTGCTCCTTCTGACACTTTCCATTCAAAACTCAATTCAAAATCTTTGAATTTGCGGTCGTAAATAATGTCTCCGCCATCTTTGGCTCCTGCTTCGCCCTGACCTGAACCATTTATTTTAATGGCCCCGTCTTCAATAGTCCAAGCTTTCGGCATATCCTGACGATTATAGCCGCGCCATCCTTCAAAATTTTTCCCGTTGAAAAGCACAATCCATTCAGAAGAATCTTCTGAAGCTGCAACAGCAACGGTATCCGTTGCTTCACCTTGTGCACCCTGTTTTTTCCCACCGGTGCACGATCCTAAAATCATTACCGACATTGCAATTAAACTAAATACATAAAAAACTTTTTTCATAACTTCATTCTTTTAAACATTAAACTGAATTATTATTTAAGCATCTTTTTCGACTTAAATATTAGGCATATCAGGCAACTTCCATGGATCACGATAGGTATGTTTGATCAATTCCTCAGCATAAGCCTTGGCATTCATCGGTTCTGTCCATTTTTTGTCGAACTTCGGATCGCCGTCAACAATCTTGAACCCATCTTCAATAATGGTTCTGATCGTAGCATTATCGGGTATATTGGTAAACCTCATGTTCTCACCATCCCACTCAAGTTCTTGATTAAGAGCCTGCAATCTCACTGCAAGTACACCCATTACAACCATTTCGTTAAAAGGACCTGCTTCCGAGAATGGAGATGCCGTTTCAACACGATTTTCGGGACTCTCTTTACATGCACGTACCCAGTCCATTTCGTGCGATAAGGTAATTTCGCGCTGAGTCTTTGGCGATTTGGGAGTTCTTCCGGATACCAACCAAGGATCTTTTCCGTAACATCCGCAAATCAAGGTGTCTTTTGTTCCATGGAAGATAACGCCGCCACCTGCATCATTCAAATTTTTCCCTGCAGGTACACCTTCCGGACGGAAAGGTTGCAAACCACCGTCATACCATATAACTTCTACTTCCGGCATAGCTACTTTCGGCAGATTTTCACGAGCGGGGAAAACCAGTCTTACCTTTTGTGCCACAGGAGCAGAATCGGTTAACAACATCGTAGAGCTCGCTTCAACCTTGGTAGGATAACCCAATCTTAACCCTTTAAATACCGGATGCAAAATATGACAAGCCATATCGCCTAATGCACCTGTACCAAAATCCCACCATCCACGCCAGTTCCAAGGTGTATAAATTTGGTTAAAAGGACGCATGGGAGCCGGTCCGATAAACAAATCCCATTTCAACGTAGAAGGAATAGGATCCACTTTAGTCGGACGATTCAAACCCTGAGGCCAAATCGGTCTGTCGGTAAAAGCTTCGACTTTCGTAACTTCACCTATTTGTCCGTCATAGATCCAATCGACCACCTGCCGTACACCTGCAGCCGACGAACCTTGATTTCCCATCTGGGTGGCAACGTTGTATTTCTTCGCCAATTTGGTTAAAAGACGGGATTCGTAAACACTGTGGGTCAATGGTTTTTGCACATACACATGTTTTCCCATGGTCATGGCATCTGCAGCAATAATAGCATGGGTATGATCAGCCGTAGCTACTACAACAGCATCGATACTTTTGCCCAATTCATCATACATCTGCCGATAATCGTAGTATTTCTTTGCTTTAGGAAAATACTTGAATACGCGGTCGCTGTATTTCCAATCCACATCGGCCAGAGCAACAATATTCTCACTCTCCAGATTTTTAAGGTTAGCAAAACCCATACCTCCCACACCCACACCTGCAATATTCAATTTATCGCTTGGTGCGGTATGACCAAAACTTTTACCCAGTACCGATGACGGTACAACGGTCAAACCGGCGGCAGCCATAGCTCCCGTTTCCAAAAATTTCCTTCTTGACATTTTTGATGACATAACTTCGTATTTTTGAGATTAAACACTATATAAAAAACTATTTTTTATTTTTATCTTCACAGAGTAATCCATTAGTTTCTCTTTTAGTCGTATTGGTTTACATAAACAACAAAGGCATACAGCTGCGTTTCCGAAAAATAGCCAAAAGTCAGGGCAATTAAACGGGCTTTCGCATTTGTGAAACTCAAAGGTGCCTTAAAAATAGCATAAATTATTTTGAAAGTAAAATTTTTACAAAGCAAATGTTATCGATTTAAGGTAAATTTTAGTTGCCAAGCGAAAACTCATCTCGCCACATCTATGCTAAGTCATTGTAAATGTAATCGTAACGTTATACGGAAATATTTCGTTAAATGATATGAAAGGACTCTTCTTTTTTCCAACATACCTTTTCCTAGTCAATAAATCGATAATGGATTAAACCTCTTTGTCAAAAAAATGTTCTTTATAGAAAGACAAGCATATTTTCTTTATTATTAAAACAAAATATACGTATGAGAACAAAGAATGGTGAAAAGAAAAAAAGCCTTTATCCGGTAAAGTATTTCCTGACGATGGTAATCACGGTCTTTTTGATGCAAGGTTGCGGCAGTGTTCCCATAACCGGAAGACGCCAATTGATGTTGGTATCGGATCAAGAAGTTATTTCTCTCAGTCTGCAACAGTATCAGGATTATATCCGTACTGCTACCACAATAACAGACACCCCCGAAGCTCAAATGGTACAACGGGTCGGAATGAGAATAGCCAAAGCTGTTGAAACATTTTTGAAAAATAATGGCGCATCTTCAGAAATACAAAATTACGCATGGGAATTTAAATTGGTAAAAGATAACAGCATAAATGCCTTTGCCATGCCCGGAGGAAAAGTTGTGGTTTATTCGGGTTTGTTGCCGGTTACCCAAAATGAAGCATCGTTGGCAGTGGTAATTGGTCACGAAATAGGGCATGTCGTTGCCAAACATGCCCATGAGCGGATAAGCCAACAACTTGCTCTTCAAGCTGGAAGTGAGTTAGCAGGAGAATTATTGGGAGGGGTTGCAGCTACTCAAATCGGCCAAACCGTATTCGGTCTTGGAGCTCAAATGGGTGTTATGTTGCCCTACGCTCGTAAACAGGAATACGAAGCCGACCAACTTGGCTTGATTTTCATGGCAATGGCGGGTTATGATCCGCGCGTGGCCATCCCTTTCTGGACAAGAATGGCACAAAGTTCGCAAGGCGGTAAAATTCCCGAATTTTTGAGCACACACCCCACCGATGCCAAACGTATCAGCAATATGGAAAAAATTTTACCTGAAGCGTTGAAATACTATTCATTTTCTCAAGCGATCCAATGATCTTACCAACACTTCGTCCTCCCCGATTTTTCGTATCGCCAGATAACTCAAAATAATGGCAATGGCAGGCATAATAATGCCTATACCCACTTTTTCGAAAGTAGTATCGGCCTCAGGGTTGCGCATAAATATAAGGAATAGGATGAACAGATAAAAACCGACCATGAGAATGATATTCATAACGGTCAGTCGTATTTGCAAAATCCTTTTCTTATAAAGAAATACCACAATCAAGGAAAGAATAGAACTGATAGCCCCCAGGGTGAACAATTCCCAGGTATTGAAAAGAAGTTCGCCGTTCTGATAAAAACCCATGGCTTCAAAAGTAACGGGTTGTCCATTAAAAGTAAAGGTGGCAAGCGGCAAAACCGAAGCTAGTGTCATGCATGCCGCAGCCAGAAGCAAGTAGATAGTCTGAATACGTTGCAGCATAATCAGAATAATTCTTTTTCCTTGGCAGGATTACGCCAATAAATTTCTCCTTTTTCCCATTCGTCGATAGCAATCAGAGTGGGCTTGGGCAATTTTTCGTAAAAACGCGAAATCTCTATCTGTTCGTGATTCTCGAACACTTCTTCCAAATTATCGGTATACGAAGCAAATTCTTCCAATTTACTATCCAGATCGCGTTTCATCTCTGCTGCAATCTGATTGGCTCTTTTACCTATAATTACCACCATTTCATAAACATTTCCCGTTGGTTTAGATAATTCCAAGATATTACGGGTCTCTGTGTTTGTGCTTGCGGTTATTTTTTTGTAATCCATTTAGCTATTTATTGGTTTAATTGTTATTTATGTTATCTTTTATATTTCGATGCAAATCATTAAATTTCATTCCGGCAAAGCTTCGATTTTTTTCTGAGCTTCACGATAATATATTTCGGCCTCTTTCATATATTTTCCGTCGGGAAAAGAATTTTTATAATTGAAATATTCATCTACTACCATACGATAACGCTCAGGTTGAGCCGAACGGGCACTTCTTTCGGCATATTCGTAACGAGAACGCAGTATCGTCATTTGAAAATCTTCCGCATATTTTGAAAAAGGATAACTTTTTAATGCCTCGCGAGCCGTTATTACCGCTGACTCATAGTTGTTCCCCATATAATTCCCCAATCTCAAGTATAATTGAGCAGCCAACAGCTCTTTGTATGCCAGTTTTTCCTGCAGCTCAAACAAGTAATCTTTAGCCTGTTGAGTTCGTTCACTCTGCGGATACTTTTCAAGATAACGTTGAAATTCGGATATGGCCTTATACGTCTTTGTTTGATCGAGACGAGGATCAGGCGAATCGAGATACATACCGTAAGCAGCATAAAAAAGTGCCGGCTCGGCATACTCTCCTTTCGGGAAAGTATTATAATACGTAGTAAACGATTCTGTTGCCATCACATAATCCTTTGAATTGTAATAACTTTGCGCCAAAAGATAAAGCGACTCCTCAGCCCGTGCCGTTCCCTTAAAAAAAGGAACCAGTTCTTGAAGTAAGGTTATGGCGCGATCATACTTGCCTGCTTCAAAATATTTTTTGGCATACGTATATTTCAATTCCAGATCGGTACTTTTCAGTATTTTGTTATACTCACCACATGAGCTGACAACAAGAGCAAATACTACGATGGAAACAATTCGAAACTTTCTTTTCATCAAAAACCGTTTTTAGGCACGCAAATTTACGGAAACTTTTACAGATAAACTCATCCGGCAAACAATTTTATTCTATTTTAGGATTTTGAATCTTTTTCCCTTCTGTTTCTTTGAGAGGTAAAATTATACCTTTTTATCCCATGCGACTGATTTTTCGAAGTTTCTCCTCATCTATAATCTTAATTTTCCTTCCATCAATAGCAATTACGTGTTCATCTACAAAATTAGAAAGCGTACGTATGGCATTGGAGGTAGTCATGTTCGATAAACTTGCCAAATCTTCGCGAGCCAAATAAATATTGATGGTGGCACCATCCTCTTCCAGACCATAACTTTCTTTCAAAAAAAGAAGCGATTCGGCAAGGCGGCCTCGAATATGTTTTTGAGTAAGATTCACCACCCGCTGGTCGGCTATTCCGAGGTCTGTGGATAGCATTTGAATGAAAAGCATGGCCAAATGGCTGTTTTCCAACAACATCTTTTCGATGATTTCCATCGGTATCATACACACCGTTGAAGGTTCAAAAGCTGCAGCTGCGGTGACATAGGGTTCCCGTGCAAAATATGCCCGATATCCGAAATACTGAACGGGACGAATCATACGAATGATCTGATTGCGTCCCCCTACCCCGGTTCTGAAAATTTTCACTTTCCCTTTAAACAGACACATCAAATCTTTAGGAATTTCATTCTCACAATAGATGAGTTCGTTTTTTTTGAAATTCACTATTCGTGCATTCTTTCGAAGCACTTCACGTTCATCATCCGATAATACTTTCCAGATATCGGATAACGAAGAAGACAAATCCATCGCATTTTTCTTCTTTGCCGGCATATCTGTTTTAGAACAATGTTATATAACACAAAAATACAAAATATTTTATGAGTGAATCATGAAAATAAGAATATAATTTATTCGTTTAGGATAAAAACCTTGAATTTTAATACATTTAACACATATAATCTACTTTTTCACGTAATTTTATTTTAGTTTTAAATTTGGTTTTCCGGAATAATGCATAAATTTGTTTGAAATATGCAATGTAAACGCTTTATCATAGTAGTCCTGTTGTTTTTTGCTTCGCTATGTACCTTTGCACAAAACCTGATTGCTGTAGATACCCTCATGAAAAGAGTCAGAAGTGCCGGCGAAAAATACAATGAATGGGTTCAAACATACGAAGCCGAAGTATATATGCGTGCCTACGTTGAAACGGTCAAAAAGAATTTTTTGTATAAATTTACTCGTTTTGTTCCTCATTTTGTACTTCACGATCCAAAATCCGACGAAGCCATCATCGAAAGTGTAAGCCGACTTAACTATACCTATCCCAACAATTACACACACTATATTCAATACGTAACGGGAAGTCTTACCAAAAAAAAGGATATCGAAATGATTCCCTTTGGTATGCTGAATATAAACGTCTATGACAAAACTGCTTACGACGGGAATTTTATTCTGCCTTTGCATCATGTTTCATCCAAATATTACCGATACCGCATCAAACAAACCTATTACGATGAAAAGGAAAACAAAAGGTATTATGCCATCGATTTTTCTCCGGTTTACACCAGTTCCAAGCTGCTAAAAGGAGTGGTGGTCATTGAAGAAGGAACATGGCGTGTGATTCGATTTTCGGCCGAGTGGGAAGAGATGATGAACGATTTTCGGTTTGAAATTACCATGGGTGACGGACCGATTACCGCTCATCTCCCCGTAAATTTCATCATCTACAAAACTACTTCTTATTTGGGAAACGTCGTTGCAAATCGCTATTTGGCTCAAATCAACTACACCAATATCGTTCTGAACGATCACATCCTCAAAGAAAAAACTTTAGATATCAGTTATTTATACAATACAACCGAAAGTGTGCCTACCATACACAACGACTCCCTTTTCTGGGAAAAAATCCGCCCCATTCCTCTTCAAGCAAAAGAAACCGAAACCATCGAAAATTACAAAAAACAACAAAATGGCGATTCGCTAACCGACAACCCAAAAGCCCAGCAAATTGCCAAACTGATGACCGAGGATTCCCAATATCGATACAAATCGACTCAAATCCGCTATAGCGGACCCCTTAATCCGTCCATGCTTGGCTACACCTCACCGGACGGAATTACCTACAAGCAAAAATTATTTTTGAAAGTCGATTTAAAAAACGACAAAGATTTGTATCTCGATGCTTTCGCGGGCTACCTGTTTAAAAGGAAAGAATTATTTGCCGATCTCTCCCTGAGATGGAACTACAACCCTGCCCGTATCGGCAACCTTTCCTTTTCTGTGGGAAGCGGCAATCGCACATACAGCTCGCTCTTTGTGGAACAAGTGCAAGATAGCCTCATCAACAAAGGACTTAAATTCAGCGATATTTCGGTCGATTACTACAAAGATTATTACTTCCGTCTTCTCAACGATATCGAACTCGTTAACGGTCTGATGTTGGGAACCGGTATTGAGTACCATATCCGTAAAGGAAACGAAAATTCAAAAGCGCTAAACGCTTCAAGCAGCGAGAACGATGGCGTTGAAAAAATGTTCGGCATTCAATATGATTTTTTACCTTTTGTTCGCCTTTCGTGGACACCCCAACAATATTATCGTTTCGATGGTCCTCAAAAGATACCCGTCCGTTCAGACTACCCCACCTTTAAAATCGAATTTGCCCGAAGTATAAAAAATATGTTGGGAGGCGATTCCGAATACAACCGCATCGAAATCGATGTGTGTCAACATATACCCTTCGGATTGCTGAAATCGCTGCAATATCACATCGGAGGCGGTATATTTACCAAGCAAAAAACGGAATATTTTGCCGACTTCGTCTATTTTGCCAAAAACAACTTCCCTCAAAATTGGGACGACGGCATCGGCGGCAATTTCAACCTCTTACACCGCAGTTTGTATAACGCATCCGACTCGTATTTTCAGGCACATGTCATGTTCGAAACCCCTTTCCTTATTCTAAAAAATGTATCTCCTCTATCTCATGGCGTTCTCTCCGAACGATTATATCTCAGTCAATTGTATACACCGCAAATCATTTCGTACACCGAAGCCGGATACGGTATCGGAAATCGGTTTTTCAATGCAGCCGTTTTCGGCTCTTTCCATAAACAAAACTTCAGGGAAATAGGCGTTAGAATGCTGCTCACCTTCTGAAAACAAACCGGTTATTTAGTCACCTCTTCAAAAAGAACTTTCACATTTTCGTTGTTCAGTCTGCTTCGGAGCCACTCTTCTATTTTTCGTTTATCGCTGATGCGCAACGAATTACGTGGAGCTTTAAAAACAACAAGGGGTACTTTTGGCGACTGCGTCAGGGAATCTTTCTCAAAAGTAAACGAATGGGTTTCAGCATACGCACAACCTTGAATTTGAGGATACAATGGTTTTATTTCTTTCAGAATCCTTTCGCCTGTCATGGGAATATTTAGAATACTGTCGATCTGATTTTCACGCTGCCTCAATGCAAAAGCAAGCGCCGTAATCTTATTATTCAATACTTCGGTTTCTGTTTGATATTTACGCGTTTCTTCCTGAATAAGCGATACTTCAAAGCCTTGACGGATGGTTATTTTAGACGTATCCAGCCGATACGCCAATGCCCGTTCTTTTATCAGCGTCATTAAAGAATCCGACAAACCGTATCCCGAATAAAACAACTCCACTCTACCGGTGGAAGGATTCACCCGATTTCCTTGCAGATAATTTCCTTCGAGCAGTGAGACCTCATCTATAAAAGCACGTGAATTTCGCGAAAACTCCTCTTTTTTGACCAACCTGTAACCAAAAAAAATGCTCGGAACAAAAGTTACCAAAATAATCGCGGTAATGCCATGGGTCACTTTACTCTTTTTCTCGGGATCAACAATGGAGCGGATAGGGAATTTCAAAAAACGACATACCATCAAAGCGGCAAAAGCAATAAAAACCATATTAATGGCAAACAAATATAACGCTCCAAAAAAGAAATTCCATTGAAAGGTAGCCAAGCCATATCCTGCCGTACAAATAGGCGGCATCAGTGCGGTTGCTATAGCCACACCCGGTATCACATTACCCTTGACCTTACTGCTCACAGCCACAATCCCTGCCAAGCCGCCAAAAAAAGCAATAATCACGTCATAAATGGAAGGACTTGTTCGTGCCAACAATTCCGAATGTGCTTCATTCAAAGGCGAAAGGACAAAATAAAACGCCGAAGTAAGCAAGCTCACCCCCACGGCAAAAGCAAGATTCTTGAGCGATCGCTCAAATAAAGGAAAATCGTACGTTGCCAAACTATAGCCCATCCCGTTAATCGGCCCCATCAACGGCGAAATCAACATGGCACCTATAATCACCGCAGTGGAATTCATGTTCAATCCAACAGAACATACCATAATGGCAAAGATAAGTATCCAAAGATTAGTACCCCTGAAAACTATCCCTTGTGTTATATTCCGATGAACGGAATCATAATCCTCGAGTTCGGATCGAAGATCAAACCATTCGCGTAAATTTTCGAGTGTTTTTCTCATGTCTTACTTTTATAAAAGCAAAACTACAAAAAAAATCGACTGAACGCTATAAAAAGCAAAAAGTGCAGCCGGAAATCTCCGGCCACACCCAAACACAATGAATTTAAAAGTAGAGTCTATGAATATCAATCTGAAGAAGCCTCTTTTAAGTAGGCATCAAACGATTTGTCGATTTCGACCGTTTTACCCGAAGGCACAGCAATCTCAATGGACAGATGCTGATTTCTATAGCCTTGTTCAATAGGTACAGAAAAAAATTCGGGCAACAGCAACAACGAGTCCTGTTGAACAACAGGATATGAAAAATCGGTAAGGTTGGCTTTTGCCAATTTCATACTCTTTCCGGAACAAGCCGCAACCATATGCAAATGGAATAACGAATCACGGCTTTCAATCACTTTCAACCTGATATTGGAAAATAAAAGCGAATCCTCATTTTCTGTATAATAGGGAAGCCGGGAAATTTCGTCATCGATTCCCCACCCTATCTTAAACGTATTGTAATCGTTGGGATATTTCATCATTTCCACATATAATTTATCGCCATTAAAGGGAGAAAGTACAATCTCTCTTTCGTTAAAACCGGTTACGTTGAATTTTTCTCCGACTTTCAGCGCCAACGTTCCTGCCATCACAATCCCCAAAATCCACAAAATCAGCGCAAAGACCCCTATCAACGGCCTGAATTTGGCTTTCATTATACGTCTGACAATCCACGTTATGATGGCCACAATCGGAATTACCAACACAAGAAGGAACGAAAGCCACAACAAGGTAGTTTCATATCCGGGATCGATAAACAGCGATTTCAACGGCATAAGCTCAAATCCGGCAAATAGGAGTCCGACTGACACCGCTGCCAAAATGAGGGCAAAAAAACCCACCGCAGCAAAAAAGACAATTTTAATCAAGATAATTAACGCATTCACACATCCCGACCTTCCGGACGATGACACTTCAGCAGATTCGGAAAGATTAACTTTCGGTGCATTTTCTGTTTTATCATCGGCCTTATTTTCTGCCTTATTTTCTGCCTTATTTTCTGCCTTATTTTTAACACTCGCAACATTATCACTCACGGTTTCGCGAATGGATTTGATGTAGTCTTCCTCACCCATCATTTCGAGTTTCTGCTTAACTGTCTTCGCCTGAGGGGTAATAATCCAAAGAATGATATAAACGAGAAGTATTCCCCCATTGATTTTCATGTTCCACTCGGCATGCGGAATAGGGAACATTTTATCCCGGATAAAAAACGGGAACGAAGATATAGACGTAAAACTTAGTACCAACGGAATAAGAAAAATCAGACGCGGAATCCACGAATCAATTTTGAAATAAGCCGCCAATCCGCCACAAACACCTCCCAACACCCGGTCACCGGGATTTCTGTAAAGACGCTTGATCCCGCTCCAATCCAATGGTTCGGCTTTCAATACAATCCACAGAACAATATACACCCAAAACAAGACACTGAAAAACAATACAAAAATCAGCCGTATCCATGTGGGGTCAATCTTAAAATAGTTGGCCAAACCGCTGCAAACACCGGCAATCATTTTATGGGTTGTATCGCGACGCAACGAACGCGATTGTTTTTCTTCCACAGGTTGATTTTCCGGCAACTCGGATGAGTAAGAGGTTTGTTGCGCACCACTATCCCCTTTATGAGTGGTTTCTTCATATTCGGTATCGAAATCTTCGGGTTTGCCGATACCGTTGATAATTGCTTCCACATCTTCATCGGTGATACAATTGATACCGTGTTTCAAGCGATTCCCAAAAAGTTCGGCGATGCGGTTTTCGATATCGTTCACAATTTCGTCACCACCCTCTTCGCGCGAAAAATAACTTTTCAGGCTTTCTATGTATTGAGTCAATATTTCGAAGGCCGTTTCCTCAATAGCTATTACTTGACCTTGAAAATTAATGCTGATCACTTTTTTCATTGCTGTGGTAGTATTTAATTGCTGAAATTATTTTTAGTCACGGTTTCCACCCCTTTTGCAAGTTCATTCCATGTGGCTTCGAGCAAGGCATAAAACTTTTCGCCCTCCTTAGTCAGGCTGAAATATTTGCGAGGGGGTCCCGAACTGCTTTCAACCCAACGATACGTAAGAATGCCGGCATTTTTTAAACGATTCAATAAAGGATACAACGTGCCTTCCAACAACTGAAGTCCGGCATTTCTCATTTCATCGATAATGTCTCCCGGATACGCTTCGCCTCGTTTGATAATCGATAAAATGCAGTACTCCAGCACTCCTTTCCGCATCTGACTTTGGGTATTCTCTATATTCATTTTTTTTATTACTCTTTACGGCACAAAAATACACAAAACAAAGTATTATGCAATACAAAGTACCATATATTTTCAATCATTTAATGTTTTTTATATTATAACAGCCGATTCATCCTCTAAAAACACATTCTCTCCCTTCTTGAATAGAAAAATCTCACGAAATCTCTTCTATACTTTCTCCTTACCCTTCTTTTGGGCATTGGGGTAACCGGTTCAACGCAGCTTTTGCCCGATACAGCACGTTTTTCAGATTCGAGTCTGCTTTTTGCTGAAGTCGTTTCGCCTGTTTTTATCGATAACACCGTTTTTTTCGCCTTTTCTTCGCTTCTCCTTCGCTCTTCCTTCGCT
>ENA-UOYA01004262-UOYA01004262.1-activated-sludge-metagenome-genome-assembly--contig:-NODE-4262-length-12123-cov-7.556927_pt1 | contig 12123 bp, 10 predicted proteins | sample MGYA00238163_ERZ764804 | MGnify/ENA primary metagenome ERZ764804 (study PRJEB28919, sample SAMN05720223) | activated sludge metagenome | isolation source: Anaerobic digester | place: Hong Kong...
ATTCTTGAGTTCGACCAGGGAAGCCCAAAATCATATTAAATTCATCTTCTTTTACACCATTTAAAGATATTTTCAAGAATCTTTTTGGTTTGTAAGGCACATTGTCCTTATTGTAAGTTGCTGGTTTGTTGTCCTTGTCGGCATAAATTCTGAATACGGAGAAATCGCCAGTATGACGGGGCCATACCCAGTTGTCCGTTTCATCACCATATTTTCCAACAGCTGATGGCGGTGCTCCAACGAAACGAATATCTTTAAATGATTCCGTTATGAACATAATGTATTGATTTCCATCATAGAAAGGACGAATTAATATATCTTGAGTTTTCTCTAAAGTAATCGTTTTTTTGTGGGCATCAATATTTTTTCCAATAGTCGATTGTCTTTCCGTTTCAGACATTGCATCAGTAACGCCCAAAAGTATTTTATCTGTTACGTCTTCCATTCTGATGATAAATTGGACAAAAAGCCCTTCGGCAGGGAGTTCTTCCTCAAAAGATTTTGCCCAATAGCCATCTTTCAAATAGTTTTTTTCGACTGTAGAAAGAGCTTGGATCGATCCATAACCACAATGATGATTCGTGAAAACCAAACCTTGATTGGATACGACACCTCCAGTGCAGAAGCCTCCAAAACTAATGATAGCGTCTTTTAAGCTATTATTATTAGTATTATAAATATCTGTAGCAGAGATTTTCATGCCTTTTGCCTTCATATCTGCTTCATTCTGGCTGATTAACATAGGTAGCCACATTCCTTCTTGTGCCTGTAAATACAGTAAGGATAAAATTGAAATTATCCCTATTAATGTAATTTGTTTAATTTGATTTAGCATAAAATTATTACTTTTTATTAAGTTTCAAAGATAGCAGAATTTTAGGAATGGGCATAAAAAAAGCTTGATATTTGGTTTATCAAGCTTTTTTATAGATCATTTTATATCAATTTAAGCTGTTCTTTTATTTCTTCGACATTAATATCTAAATGACTTTCATCCATTATTACATCTCCTTTTGATAATAAAATTATTTGTGGAGATTCATGATGAACGTTAAATTTAGTTGCAATTTCATCGGAAACTGGTCGATATGCCAACAAGTCCAAATAAAAAGGTACTACATCATCATCCGTTAAATCCCATTTTGTTTCGAGCCTATTTTTAGCCACGGAACTAATACTACATCTAGTGCTATGCTTAAATATTAAAACAGGCTTGGTATCCGAAATTGCAACTAATTCATCCAATTGCTGAATACTATCTAAGATTTTCCAATTAAGCATTACTTACTGATTGAAAATTTGTTTGGACAACCAACGCCTCTATTGCAAGAACTAACCGAAGCTACAAATATGCCAGCTAATACAATAATCATTACTAATTTGAAGGATTTCATAATAAATAGATTTAAATTTTTTATCAGAACGTAATTTTTTATAAAATATTATTTAATTCGCAAAGTTAACAGAATAAAAATTTTAATTGTAAAAAAATTATTGATCAGAATTAATAATTTCAACTATTTCCAGACCATAACCAATTGAACCAATTTTCCTTTTAGGATTATTTGTGATTAATCTTATTTTTTCAATTCCATTATCTCTAAGTATTTGAGCACCAATACCAAAATCTCTATTGTTCATCAATTTTGGCAAAGCATTTTTAGTATTATATTCTTTCATCCAGTTCAATATTGTATATTCCATCGGATTATTTCTCATCAATAACAAAACGCCTCCACCTTCATTCGAAATTATATCCAATGCTTTATTGATTGGGTCGTGATTGGGATCCATCAATTGATGAATAGAATCCACTCCGACTATATTTGAATGAACTCTTACAACAGTATTTTTGTCAATTTGTTCTCCCATTTGGATGAATAAATGAGTTTCATTGCCAGATAGAACTGAATACGCTGCCACTTTCAGATTTCCCCATTTTGAAGGAATTGTAATCATGGTTTCTTTTTTAACAATTCTTTCAGTTTTCATTCTGTAATCCACTAAATCATCAATTGAGATGATTTTCATATCGAATTTTCGAGCAATTTCTATGAGTTGTGGCAAACGAGCCATCGTTCCATCTTCATTCAAAATTTCTACCAAAACTCCAGCAGGGAAGAATCCAGCCATTTTCGCAAGGTCAACAGCAGCTTCAGTATGACCAGTTCTTCTCAGCACTCCACCAGATTTTGCTCTTAATGGAAAGATATGTCCTGGTCTAGCAAAATCGCTACTTTTTATATCGGGATTAGTGATTGCTTTTATGCCAGTTGCCCTATCATAAGCTGAAATACCAGTAGTGCAGCCATGACCAATGAGATCTATTGAAACAGTAAATGCAGTTTCGTGCAAAGCGGTATTTGAGTTCACCATCAATGGCAGATCCAATTCTTTCGCTCTTTGTTCTTCAATGGGAGTACAAATCAGACCTCTACCATGAGTAGCCATGAAATTGATCAGATCGGGATTGATGCATTCAGCTGCACAAATAAAGTCGCCTTCGTTCTCTCTATCTTCGTCATCAACGACTATGATTATTTTCCCATTTCTGATATCCTCAATTGCTTCTTCAATCGTATTTAGAATAAAATCTTGTTCCATCAATTCAACTTTTTGATTTTTTTAACGATTATATGCAGTTACAATATATTGATAATCAAGAGTTTTTTCGTCGATTTGTATGTTTTCAAATCCAGCATTGGTCAATTCTTCCTCTACTTGACTTTCTGGAATTTTTGCTTCTTGAGGTGGACCGACAGGTATATTTTTTTTCTTAAAGTCAATGATAATTAGTTTAGCATTAGGAGCCATCCCTTTTTTTAGTATTTTCAGATATTCCACTCTATTTTCAATGTAAATATATGTGTTAACGATTAGGACGGCATTCACTTCTTCCTCTTTCAGGTTAGGGTTAGTTGCAGTTGCTAATCTACTTTCAAATTGATCTCTATAGTTTTGTGGCAATTGAGATTTGATGCTATCCATGAAGCTGATAAATCGCTTATCGATGTCAATGGCGATTACTTTTTTTGCTTTTGGCAACATTCTGAACGAAAAATACCCAGTTCCAGCTCCAATATCGGCAACAACTTTATTTTCCAAATTGCCAATAGTGTTCATCACCAGATCTGGTTTTTGCCAAATTACACGACTTTCGTTTTCATAATCCTTCACTAAAGTCTTGAAATTATCCTGATTATCCTCATTTTTTTGTTTGAATGGCTCGTTCGGACGACAAGAAATAAGAATTATTAATATAAAAAAGTAAAAATATTTTTGCATAATTGGTGAATTACTAAAAGCAATTGCGGCATTTAAAATTTCTGCAAATATCCATTAAATAATCAATGTATAATAATTTGAATTAAAATAATGTCATAAAATCTTCATTACTTTTTGTTTTACAACAATAAACTTTATTTAAAAAAATTCATTCAATGTATTTCACTCATGAAAAAATTTGTATTTAAACGAATTGAGTATTTTCTTTGAGGCTTAATACAATAAAAATATTTTGTTTTGATGAATATCGAGAAATTTGTTTTAGACAATGGAATGCAACTTTGGGTACATATCAATCAGGATGAACCAAGGATTTATACTCAGATTACAGTAAATGTCGGGTCTAAAAACGATCCAATACATAAAACGGGGTTGGCTCATTACTTGGAACATCTCATGTTCAAAGGGACAACAAAAATTGGGGCTTTGAATTGGAAGGAAGAACAAAAATTACTTTCTCAAATCGAAGATCTTTATGAACAATATAATCAATCTAATTCGAATGAGGACAGATCGAGGATTTATGAAGAAATAGATCGAATTTCGTTATTAGTTTCAGACCAATATTCGGCTGGGGAATACGATAGATTGATGCAAAATCTAGGTGCAAAATCTGTAAATGCTGCCACATCATATGATTACACAACTTTCATTGCCGATATTCCAAAAAATGAATTGGAAAAATGGTTGACAATTGAAGCAGAACGATTCAGTTCGTTGGTTTTGAGAGGGTTTCATACTGAGCTTGAAACTGTTTATGAAGAGTTTAATATATCGCAGGATGATGATTCAAGAAAAGTTTTCAATAAATTAATGAATGGAATATTTGGAAATCATCCTTATGGTCATCATGCTATAATAGGATTCGGAGAAGACTTGAAAAAGCCATCACAAGTTCAAATTCATGAGTTTTTCGATCGATATTATGTTCCTGAAAATATGATTTTATTGATGTCAGGTGATATTAATTTGAATGAATTAGTGAAATTGGCTAATAATTCTTTTGGAAAAATCATCCCAAAAAGATTTGAAGAAAAATCGGATTTAAAATTCAGATTAAACAATTATAAATCAGCTAGTTACGAAGTGTTTGGGAGTGAGTCGCCTTATATAATGTTGGCTTATCCAATTGAATATACCTCTATCTACGATTATGATAAATTGATGTTAATCAAGGGATTACTTTATAATGGAAAATCGGGTTTGATAGATGAGAATCTGTTGAATACACAATCTGTTTTGGAAGCTCAGTCGTTTAGTTATCTATTTAAAGAAGGTGGATTGATTGGGCTATATGGTAAAGGTGTTGAAAATCAATCACTTGAAGAAGTAAAAGATTTATTATTGGATCAAATAAACCAATTGAAAAATGGCGCTGTCCATGAATGGTTAATTGAAGCAATAATCAATAATTTTATTCTGAACGACACTAAAATGTTGGAAACCAATAAAGGTTGGACGAGTTTGATGAATTTTGTTTTTGTCAATAATTTGAGTTGGGATTTTATCACTACTCGTTACCAAAGATTGAAAGAAATTACAAAAAGTGAGCTAGTAGAATTTGCAAATAAAATATTCAAAATTGAACCAATTGTTGTTTACAAAAGGCAAGGTGAAGATCAGAATGTAATGAAAGTGGAAAAACCATCCATCACACCGATTAGATTGAACCAAAATTTGTCGGAATTTGGAAAAATAATTGGCGAAATGCCAGTTCAACCGATTCAACCTAATTTTGTAGATTTTAACGAAAAAATTGAATTCATCCCGATATTAGATCAATTGAATCTTGCTGTTGTTAAAAATACAACAGAGGGATTATTCGAATTGCATTGGATCATTGAGCAAGGTATGAACGATGAACCATATTTGGAAGCATATTTTTATTATGTTGAAAACTGTGGAACAATAAGAAAAACATTACAAGATATTAAAAATGAGTTATTTAGATATGGATTGCAAATTAATTTTTCTGTAAATAACGAAAAAACTTACCTTTCACTATCAGGATTAGAATTGAATATTCAATTTGGAATTTCGATAATTTATGATTGGTTACAAAATCTAAAATCTGATTTGAATTTATGGACAACTATAGTCAAACAAATTAGAATACAACGATTTAATGATAAGAGTGAAAAGCATGAGATTTTAAGAAAAGGAATGGTGAATTTTGCTAAATATGGCATGAATTCTACATTTATCACTCAGCCAAATTCAGAAAAGTTATTTGAAACACCCATTGATAACCTTATTGGCAAGTTCAAAAATCTTATTTTTAAAACGAATGAAATTTATTATTTAGGAAATGAACCTTCAATATCTATTGCAAATGAAATTAGAAAGTTTCATAATAATGTAGAAATAATAGATACAAAGTCTGTTCAAGATGAGCAGGTTACGAAATCAAACAATGTTTATTGGGTAGATTTTCCAGGAGTTCAGGTAGATGCTTTGTTTTTATCGATAAAAGATGTCAAGCTTAAAAATATTGAAAAATGGGAAGCTGAAGTGTTTAATCAATATTTTGGCATGGGATTGAGTTCTGTAGTTTTTCAAGAAATAAGAGAATCGAAAGCTATTGCTTATTCCACTTATGCTCAATATACAAGTGCATCTTTGCCTTACAGAAAAGATTTCTTTCAAGCATTTTTAGGAACCCAGCCGGATAAGCTCATTATGGCTATTCAATCCATGTTAGATTTGATCAATTATTATGAAATGAATATTAAAGATGTAGAAAAAACACTAACAAGTTTTTGGAAAAAAATTGAAAATTATAGAATTCCTACAAATAAAATATATTGGCAATATATTCAAAATAAAGAATTGGGATTAGAGAATGAAATCAATAAATTATTTTGGGATAATAGACAAAATTGTCAACCAAATGCAATTTTTGAATTTCAAAAGAATTTCGTTCGAAATGCACCAAATAATATTTTGTTAATTGGCGATAAATCTACAGTTGATATTAGATTATTGGAAAAATATGGTACATTTTCAGAATTAAAAATAGAAGATATAATGCCAAATTAACTTTTATGATATAAAAATGATTATTTATTTAATCTTTAAATAGTTGAAATTCAATACAATAATAAATATTAGACTTGTTTTTAAATATTCAGATTATTCTCAATAAAGTTAGAAATTGATTAAAAGGCATGATTTTAGCTTTAATTTAAGATACAATTAATATCTTTGAATGGGTTTTCCCAAAACAATTTAAAATTATTCATGACCAATAATATCATAAATACACAATCTGAAAAGTTTTTATTCGAATATTTGAATAATGCATCGCCTACTGGATTTGAATCCTCTGGGCAAAAAATTTGGTTGAAATATATTGAAAAATATATAAATACATGGGAATTAGATAATTACGGAACCGTTTATGCTGTGATAAATCCAGGTCAGGATTATAAAGTTGTTATTGAAGCTCATGCCGATGAAATTTCATGGTTTGTGAATTACATTTCAGATGATGGTTTCATATATGTAATCCGTAATGGAGGTTCCGATCATCTAATTGCCCCATCAAAAAGAGTGAATATCCACACCAAAAATGGCATTGTAAAAGGAGTTTTTGGTTTTCCAGCAATACATATTCGAAATGGAAAAGAGGCTAATTATATTCCTTCTGTAGAAAATATTACTGTAGATGTTGGTGCTTCTAGCAAAGAAGATGTATTGAATATGGGCATTCATGTTGGAACAGTAATGACTTTTGAGGATGAACTGATTAAATTGAATAATAGTTATTATTGCGGAAGAGCATTAGATAATAGAATGGGTGGATTTTGTATTGCAGAAGTTGCTCGATTGCTTCACGAAAATAAAGTTAAACTACCATATTCACTATATATCGTGAATGCAGTTCAAGAAGAAGTTGGTTTGAGAGGTGCAGAAATGATTGCTCGAAATATACAACCCGATGTAGCTATTGTAACGGATGTCACTCATGATACCTGTACACCTATGATAACAACAAAAGCTGAAGGTGAAGTGAAATGTGGAAAGGGACCATCATTGACTTACGGACCATCAGTACAGAATAATTTATTGCAACTTATTATAGATACAGCAACAGAAAAGAATATCCCATTTCAGCGAGAAGCAGCATCTCGATCTACTGGAACAGACACTGAAGCATTTGCATATTCGAACAAAGGAACACCATCAGCCTTGATATCATTGCCATTGAGATATATGCATACTACTGTAGAAATGGCTCATATTGAGGATGTTGAGCATGTAATTCAATTAATATACGAAACATTGTTAAACATAAAAAATAAACATAATTTTAAGTATTTCTCAACATACTAATTCTAAATTTTTAAATACTTTCATAGTATCTCTTGGAATATTTTTGCTTGTTCTTGGTTCATCTATATTAAATAATCAAGGTAGTAATGATAAAATAAAATATTATGCTTTATTTATAAGTGTAGGAACCTTTGTTTATTATTTTCTTCAAATATTATCTATAAAAATTTTAAACTTTTCTTTTTTGATAGTTGGTTTATTGCCATTTCTTATCGATTTTTACTTAGGGCTGACCATTTCAATATTATTTACTATAGCCACAATCATTTGCCTTTTTTATACAGATACATTAATTTCTAATAATATTATTTTGAGAAATAATATTTTTCTAAAACCAGTTTCAATTTCATTAGTTTGGACAATTCTAGGTATGATTATTCCAATGTATTATACTGAAAATAGATTTGATAAAGTGCTGTTATTAAATGCTTTGAATATTTTTTCATTTATTTTTATACTAAGCCTGCTCTGCGATAGGGAAGATATTAAACAAGATAGAAAGGCTGGGTTTATTACACTTTCATTGAAGTATCAAAAGTTAATAGATATGTTGATACCCATTTTTCTCATTTTTTTAATGGTTTTTCAGCTATTCTTAAAGATAAATATGACTTTTCAATTGGTCAATATCCTTACAATTGCATTATTATTGTTTTATATTTTAAAATTTAAGAAGAGAAAAAAAATGATATTAGATTTATCAATTGGATTAATGGGAGGGTTACAAATTTTGGCATATTATATTTGATTCATACCATTTTTGCAATAAGTTGTTTGTGAAGATTTTACCTGCTCTAGTAATTTCATATTTACATCGAATTGATCTCTACTTGCTATTTTATGCCAAAGATGGTAGAGAATTGCACCAAACTTTATTGTTTGCATTTTTACACCACTATTTATTAATCTAGTTGAAAAATCGTCATCTTCTGCTCCCCAACCTTCAAAATTATTATTGAAACCATTGATTTTTTTTGCATCACTTAGGTAATATGCCATATTACATCCTAGCACTCCATTTGATGGTTTTCTTAAAAGACGAAGTAAATATCTCATAAACCCAGAGCTTTTCCCATTTGAAATCTTATAATTTTCAAATTGTGAAGTTTCATAAAATGATGGAATATTATTATTTTTTAAAATAAAATCTGTAGCACTTTTAGTTAATTCCACTCTACTTCCTCTTGAAAAATAGCCTTTTTTTGAAAAAAATAAATGATGTTTTATAAAATCTCTGTGAAGAATAACATCCCCATCAATCTGTATAATGTATTCATATTCAGCCTTTAACAATGCTCTATTTCTGATTTTTGCCAGTCTAAATCCTTTATCTTCATGCCAACAATGTATAATTTTAACGGGAGATGATGCTATATATTTATCAATAATTAATTTTGTTTTTTCATCCGAACCATCATCTGCAATCAATATTTCGTTGGGTAAAATGCTTTGATGTAATATACTTTTCAAGGTTAGCTCTAAAGCATCAGGTCGATTAAAGGTAGAAATGATTAAGGAACACTTCATCCATTCAAAATATTTCCATCTTCCATTACCAATCTTCTGTCACTCAATTTTGCAAGATCTTCATTATGAGTAACTATCACAAATGTTTGATTGAAATCATTTCGTAATTGGAAAAAAAGTTGATGCAATTCTATTGAGGTTTGAGTATCTAAATTACCGCTTGGTTCGTCAGCGAATATAATTTTTGGATTGTTAATCAATGCTCTTGCAACAGCCACCCTTTGTTGTTCTCCACCTGAAAGTTCATCGGGCTTATGGTGAGTTCTTTCGTTTAACCCAAGATAATCTAATAATTCATGAGCTTTTTGTAGCACTTTTTTATCATTTTCTTTTTTGATATAGCCAGGTAAACAGACGTTTTCTATTGCAGTAAATTCTGGTAGCAAATGATGAAACTGAAAAATAAAACCAATATGTTGATTTCGAAAATCGGCTAATTGTTTATTCTTGAGTTGATGTACTTTTATATCATCAAAGATTATTTCTCCATTATCTGCATTATCTAGAGTGCCTAATATATGTAATAAAGTACTTTTTCCTGCACCAGATTTTCCCACAATTGAAATGATTTCACCAGTCTGAATCTGGAGGTCAACGCCCTTCAACACTGGTAAATCACCATAGTTTTTATAGATTTTTTTTGCTTCAATCATGTACTTTTCCTATTCCGAAAATAAACGATGAATTATTAGAATTTGTTTCTAAAATAAATTTTTAAAAAAGATAGTAATCTAATTTCTAATTTCTAATTCTTGCTCTTTTCGAATAGCATTTTGTTTTATTTTCTCTTCAATCGGGTATTGAAAATTATTAATTTTACAACTACAGTTTGCATCTCCAATATAATTGAATGAAAAATTCAAATAATTATATGGACCAGAAGAAGTTTTTGGAATACTCCATAAAGTATCATTCCTTTGATACCCAACGCTATCAGTTCCAATATTAAAAACTTTTCCATTGAACGAATCATCAATTATTAAAATAACTTTTCTGATTTTTATCATATCAGCAGTCGAAACCTTGTTATCACCATTTACATCACAGATTTTTTTCTGTATGGGTGTAAAATTCGTATCTACTTTCAGAATAAATTTATTGATTGCCACCAAATCAGCAGTGCTTAGACATGGATTCTTATTAGTTTCATAATTGATATTGAGTGCTACCCTAAATTTGTTGTTACTCGTTGATTGTGAACTAGTTGGGTAATCAAATTTATAAAGCCCTAATGAGTCTGTTTTTGTAATTAAAGTGTCAACTCCATCAATATAAAGTTTGATTGAAACATCTTTTATAGGTTTTTGACATGCATTCATTACAAATCCTGACACAACTTCTGTTTTTGGTCTTGTACTTTCAATAGCCTCATCCAAATTTGCAATAGTTTCATCATCAGTTGCTCCACTAGGGTCGTATATAACTTTTTTATCAGGTCCGATTATCACAAAGGTAGGAGCCCCGTAATATGGTCCAAACTGCCCACTTGTATATGGAAAAATCGCAGACATTGATCCTCCATCCGAACCAGCACCTAAGAAGGTTTCGCCATGAGCAGTTTTATAAGCTTTAACTAAAGCATTGGTATTACTTTGCAAGACAGCCAAACTAATAAACTCAACACTATTATTTCCACTTCCCCATTTTTCATATAGTTTTTGAACTTTCGGGGAAATATTTATACAAAAAGGACAAGTGGTGAAAAATAGTTTAAGCATTACGGTTTTGCCTTTATCCAAATAATCTTCATGAAGTTTTCTTACTTGCCCATCCGTAGTAGTAATGGTGAAATTTGGTGCTGTTTGTGCAAAAAATGTAATGGAATAAAAAGAAAATAAAAAAATGACTATGGGACTTTTCATAAGATTAGGTTTTGTAATTAGCTGATAAACAATATTAAAGGTCAAAAATAATGTATTTTTTATGATTTTGAAAGAAATTGGAGCTCAAAACTTATTATTTTTTTGGTTGTTCATTTTCATTTATGCAAAGGAGTACTAATTTTGCAAAATGATAATTAGACCAAAAGTTGAGTTTCAAGATTGTGGGTTAATTGAATATAGCGATGCTTGGGATTACCAAACAGGATTGCATAAGTCATTGATAGATAATAAACTAAATGCAAGGAAGTTGGAAAATAATTCAAATTATATTCAAGATAAGCATTATTTCTTAATGTGCGAACATCATCATGTTTACACTTTAGGTAAAAGCGGCAAACCAGATCATTTGCTCATAAATGATGAGTTTTTGAAAAATATTGGAGCAACTTTTTATCCCATCAATAGAGGAGGGGACATTACTTATCATGGTCCAGGTCAAATTGTGGGTTATCCCATTTTGGATTTAGAAAATTTCGTTACTGATGTTCATGTTTATGTTCGAAATTTAGAGCAGATAATAATAGATGTCCTTAAAATATATGGGCTGCAAGGTGTGAGATATAAAGAATATACTGGTGTTTGGCTCGGTCCAGAAAAAGGAAAACCTGCCCGAAAAATCTGTGCAATTGGTGTACATCTTAGTCGTTGGGTTACTTTACATGGTTTTGCATTCAATATTAATACAAATCTCGATTATTTTAATTACATAGTGCCTTGCGGTATCTTTGATCCTGAAAAAAGTGTAACTTCTTTATCCAAAGAGCTTGGAGAAGAATTGGATATTAATATTCTGAAATTGCAAGTAAGAACAGCATTTGAAAATGTATTTAATTGTGAATTAGTATGTTAAAAGATATTGAATATAAGAAAGTAGAAGATTTTGCAGTTGCAATTGTTCCTAGAGATGAAAATATTGAGGGTGAACCCGAACTATGGGATTGTTATTTATTTAATTTAAAAGATGAAATACTTAAATGTGTGATAATCAATACAAGATCTTATGGAATTGTTGATGGGATTGAACAAAAAACAGCAACTTTCAGACATCTGATCGATGAATTAGGACCTTTGGAATATGTAAAATTAGAAGCAG
>ENA-UOYA01004265-UOYA01004265.1-activated-sludge-metagenome-genome-assembly--contig:-NODE-4265-length-12118-cov-104.512559_pt1 | contig 12118 bp, 18 predicted proteins | sample MGYA00238163_ERZ764804 | MGnify/ENA primary metagenome ERZ764804 (study PRJEB28919, sample SAMN05720223) | activated sludge metagenome | isolation source: Anaerobic digester | place: Hong...
TTATCTAATTTATGTTCTAAATATTCATACGGCGGGTCGGTCACGACTGCGTCTATTGACTTATCAGGTATAGTCTTTAAAATGTTTATGTTGTCAGTGTTATATATTTGATAATTCATATTGTTTTATTTTGATAATAAATTTCTAAACCGAATGCGAGTGCTGTATAGTATTCACTCATTGCACCTTTTGATTTGTGAAAACCCTGTAGCATATAAATAGCGTCGCAATCTTTTAGTGATTTTAGCCCTTCAAATAGCAATTCTTTATAGTTTTCTTTTGGAATATATTCTGCGAATTTTATTGGATTAATTACCTGTGCTTTTGGGAACATTTCTCTAACTTCTTTCTCTGCCTGTTGAAATTTCTCTATGTAATGGTCTAAATCATTGCTAATAATACCGCTAATATATATCAAGCCTGGAAATGTTGGAGGTTCGTTAAGTAATAATGTCGCCACTGTTACTTTATAAATTTCTGCAAGTTTCTTGATTTCATCAACACTTGGGAACAATGCTTCTATTTCCATAAAATGCAATGCTTCACTGGGGATACCTGATAATTCAGACGCTTTGTCAATTGACAAACCTGCCTTCTCCCTTGCCCACTTTAATACTGAACCTTTTGTATTAATATGATTTATCATTATCACTCCTCATAAATATTCTGGATTATTCTTAATTTCAAAAATTTCATCAGTGGCGTCCGAGCACAATGTTTCCAATTCCCGATAGACTTCACTTTCCCAATTGTCATTTGCAATAATATCTGCAATTTGCATAAAAGCATTGTAAATGTCCCACATATCGCTGCACCTATAAGTTATACCAAATTCATCAATGGTGAGTATAATTTCATTTTTTTCGTTGTCTAAAACAAAATCTACACCATATTGCCATTCATCTTCTTCTGCGGTGAATATGTTGTTTGTTGGATTTTTAAAGAATAATTGAGCCAGGACTTCAAAGACTAAGCTCATTTCGTTAAATGATTGGTAGTATTCACGTGTTTGGTCTTGATTGCTTTTCATTCTAATTTTCCTTTAATTGTTTAAAAATATGTGAATAGCATTGTCTTGTGTCCCAATTAACAGGGCAGTTAATGATTTTGACACTGTTATTCTGCAACAAAATATAGAAAATCCTCGCTTGCAAAAATTCGTCATTAAAATAGTAATCTTTCAATATAGTGAAGTTATTCATTATTATTTCTCCTTTTTACTGTTTTTTACATCCATTTATTAATGTATTCATTATATTTCTCCAGGTTGATACAATCGAGTAATGCTTCTGGATCTTCCATATTGAATATGTTCAGTTTTTCTTTGATATATCTTGGTGCTTTATTCATTATACCGCCGTTGCCTTCCATAAGTATTGCGAACACTATTGTTTGTTTCATTCTAAGGTCTGTTTTCGCAGATTCTTTATATTTTATAATATTCTTTATATCCTCTAATGCATCGGCTAATTCGAAGGCAGGCATTTCTACATCTTGAAATGCATGGTTAATTACCGTTTTGATTGTATCAAGAATCTCATCTTGATTGGTAATTACATATGTTAGCGGTTCTTCATCTTCGAAGAGATTTTCTATAATTCTGATAACGCCATCATAATTACTTTGTATTGTCATCGTGAGCGTGCTGGATATTCTCCACGTAGTTGTGGTCTCATTTGTAATGACTTTATTATAGAATGGATATTCCCTCAATTGCTCAAATACTTTATTCATCTCGTATTTTTGAATATCCGCAGAACTTTGTGAAATTTCTTCTTTTTTGTTTTTCTTGTTCATTGTTTTTTTCCTTTTATTTATTAACTGGTTTATTTTGTTTTGCATAACTCTCAAGCATATAAGCCATACGCCACGCTTGTTTTGTAGTCAATGTTTTGTGATTTGTAATTAATTCTGAAATGCTTCCAAAAAACGGTTCATTTTCTTGCTCATAAGTGAGATTTAAGCCAGTGCTAAGTGCATAAAAACTATCTACTGGATAAGCAACTTCCCACTCACTATAACCACCACGCTCTTCTGCGGTGAAGTCAATCATTCCGTGAAAGAAAAAATCACGTGCAGTCCAATCAAATAAATATTCTTGATTGTCAGCATTCATCTTCTCAACTTCTTGATTAATCATTTCTCTCTGTTTTAATTTTGATAATTTCATAAAAAACTCCTTTTAATATTGTGTTTCAAATTTATAGACGTATGTATTTAAATTTTATTTTAAATGAATAAAAATATTTTTATTTTCTAAAACTTTTGTTATTGAGACTAATAATATTCACCATTTCCCGCAATCTATCCACAACTCTTTCTGAATAACGCTCTTTCAATTGTAATTTTGTCAAATTTGAAGTACCGCTGAAAAAAAATCCTTCCTGGAATGCCTTGTCATAAAATCTAATAATAATTGTCTCAACTACATTGAATTTGTTCCCATAAATTTGATTAAATTGAGGTTCATTACCTATATCATCCAAGCATAGATTTATACCCTTTGTATAATATGATAAATTGTCAATATCTTCAATTATATCATATACATTGTAAAGCCCGCCGACTTTATATCCATATCCACTTAATAATTTGCATAAAAATGTCTTGCCACAGCCTACATTACCGAGAAACAACAAGCCCTTTGAATTGTCATATTTATTAGGCAAATTATTCATATATAAGTGTAGATTCTGGAACAATTCTTCATCGAATATTTTGTATCCAGGGTCTCGTTTGAGACAATATTGCTTAAAAGGGGTCTTCATCGTCATATTTTGCATCTTTTGTTGGTTCAAAGCCAACAGTTGCCTTCTTGTTTTCATTTTTATAACTTTTTAATTCAAAAAATCCACTGTAATTATTAGCAATACTTTCTTCAATGATTTCCCTCGCAGTTTGAGGGTTGTTATGCGATAATTTGATTAGCCGATTCACCATCACTTTAAGCGATGTCGCAGACGCATACATTTGTTTGCGTTCCTTTTTATAATCAAGCCATAGTTTGATTATATCTAAATATTCAGTTGGAACAAAATCTAAATTTTCATTTTTGCTAATATGTTCTTTATTAGTTTCTTTATTAATATGTTCTTTATTGTTTCCGATTTCGGCAAAGTAGTTTTCCGATTTCGGAAAACTAGTTTGCTGATTTCGGCAAACTGATTTTCCGATTTCAGTAAATTGATTTTCCGATTTCTGAATATTGATTTGCTGATTTTGGAATATTGAATTTTCGATTTTTTCATAATTCAATTTAAAATACCGCTTTGCTGGAATACCACGCACCTTCTGATTTAATATGCCTTGTTTTTTTAATTCGCTTATTATCTTGTCTTGACTATATTTTGATATTCCAGTTAAATTTTCAATTTCTTCAATTGTTTGAAAAAACCATCCATCTTCATCAGCGAACATATCTTCAGCTTCTGCTAATGCCGTTAGGAATAAAGCTGTCAATGCTCCAAATGACTTAACAATCTTTTTATTCAGCACCCAATAATTATTACTTAAAAGCAATTCTTTAACTTTCATTTTAATACTCTCAATTTTAATGTTTTTTTTATAAATAATCAGCGGATTTCCCCGAATGCATTAGTGGGAAATCCACTAATGCATTAAGGGTATCCGCATCATTTGCACCTACATCCGCAGGTTAATTTTCATTTTGCACCCATTTTTACCATTTTGTAATTAGCTTGCCTTCTTTATCTTTCATTAAGCCTGAGACAGCCTTAATGAAATCAATTAGCGTCCAAATACCTATGCCACCTAATGTGAATATCATTAGGATGCCAGTTCCTATTTTGCCAAGATAAAAACGATGCACTCCTAAAATTCCTAAAAATGCCGATAGCAAAGTCACTGCTAATCTTGATTTGTTTGATATTTGTTCTGTTTCCATTTAATTACTCCAATTTTGTTTATAAAATAATAACAAATTCATCTAAATTAATGTATGGCATTGTCTTATTGCTGATTAATTTGTCAATCATCGCTGATCTTCGAGCAAAATCTGCGTCGTATTTCATTAAATTGTTATATTTTCTGATATTGTAGATTACTGTTGTGTGATCGAAGTGAAATAATTTAGCAATTTTAACAGTTGTGTCGCCATTGTCATACATTCTCCGCATAATTTGACAGCGGGCATCCGTCACAGGACGTTCCCGTGAAGGGCTTTTAATTTCTGATATATCTACATTATATACCAATGCGGATGCTATGAATAAATCCATAATAAATCCTTTGCTTTTAAGTATTGAATAAACGCACTCAATAAATCTTCAATTTCAGCGGGGATGCTCTCATACCATAATTTTACTGCTTTATTAATACTATCAATGTAGTGTATGCCGTCTTTTTCTTTTAAAGTAGCAACTATATACAGTACTTCCTTTACATTGAATATATCCATATAAAACCTCCACTGATATGATTCTTCATAGATTTCTGGATTAAAGAATGAAGTTGACTTAATTTCTATTATTGAATAAGGTGTCCAAAAGTCCGCCTTACCTACAATTCTGAGCGTAATACCATCAATACTATATTCTTTAAAGTTCTTCAGCTCTGGAATACAGCGGTGGTCAATGTAGTTAGCTAATTTGTCAATACCTGCCTTATCAAATATATAATCATTATATTCGTATATATCTACACCATCTTTGTCAGTGATTGGTATTTGTGTTGTAATATTATCTTCAATGATTTTATGCAGAGCGGTTCCCCGCTCTGTATAAAAATTACCTTTAAATTCACCCTTTAATATTGCGATAAGCTCGTCCTCGTTGAGCCCGCCATTTAAATAGTTGTTAAAACTGTCAAGCGTGGTTACGCTTATCCTTAAATGTCTTTGAGATTCCATCATATTCAAATCCTTTTAATTTTGCACAATCTTTTAATATTTCCCATATTATCTTTTTTTCTGCGAATTCAGATAATTTAGGTATAAATTCGTTAAATTCTTGTAATTTCTCAAATTTCATAATCACCGCCCTGCTTTGATTGACTTCTTCAAATGCCAGCTTGCTCGCTTGATTTTGTGAGTTTATAGTTTGCTTCAATTCATTAATTTTGCTTGCTAAAAAGTCATCAGGCATTGCCTCAGGTACTATTATTTCTCTAATACCGCCCGTGCTTTTTGCTTCAAAACTGTCATCTTGCGGAATGAATGCTATAATACGCTGTGATGCCTTTAAACTCATATAACCGATGTACTCCATAAACCTGTAAATCTGGTCTTTACTTTGACCAGCGATAACTGGTCTTTTGATTAAATCATCGCCCCTGTTTTTCTCCTGCACGTGTCCTAAAATGATTAAATCCCTGTTTCTGCCTTTGAGTAAATCAATAATTACCATTGTTTCTTGCAACATTGCCGCCCATAAGTCAAATGATTTGCGTTTGTTCAGAAGCGAGGGGTCTTTCTCAATCAAATAGACTTTGATTTTGTCTTGCAATGAACCTATTGTGTCAATGATTATTGTGTTGTAACTATCTAATATAGATAGGAATTCTGTTAAGTGGTCTTTTAAATCTTTGTAAGTCTCAATTTGTAAGACTTCTTTTCTGTAAGCTGACCTGTAACTGCCCCCATCAAAATCCAATAATATAGGATTGTCAGCGGTGAATGCAAGAGAAGTCTTGCCAACGCCAGCTTCCCCATAGATTAATAAGCTAACAGTGTTAATTACCATTGGCTCATTTTGCTTGATTAATTTCATCTTTTTGCTCCTCAATTAAAGTTTTGTTTAATAAATAAATTTTTTCTGATAATTCTAAATAGAAATCATTGCCCGTGTCTTTATAGACACCGATTAGATTATTTGACGCATCAAATAAGTCGTCAATCACTTTGATTATTTTTTCACGAGTGTTCATAAACGCCTCCTATTTTTTAGTTTATAATAATTGATTATTTCCTGCCCAACTTCCTCAGGGAATGTAATTAAGTGGTCAATACCATAAATATGGTATCTTTCCCTGAGCAAGTGTCTTACTGCTTGATTTGTTATTTTTATGCCCTCTTTGTCAAGTGCATCCAATACATTTCTAATTAACATCATTTTACACCTATTTTTATTTCAATAATCGATTTAATTTATAGACGGTTTGTATTAAAATTTATTTTAAATTTTTAAAATATATTATAAAATTGAATATAATCATCTTTATTGTCAAATACCCACCCTGTATAGTAAATTGGTAAATTGTAGGATTTGCCTCTGCAATCAAACCATCCATATTTGCCATTCATTTCTCGTTTTATTTCAATAAACAATTCAGGTTTTTCAGCAATTCTCTCTACGTATTTTGCTTTTTCTTGCAGATATGCCAATCTTTTAGCTTCTGTGTCTCTACTCATTTGTTCGTATTCTTGTTCGGTTTTCTTTTGCAATTCAACTAAATGCTCGTAATTATCCCAATTTTCAGCTAAATCAACTATTTCTGTCGCATTTAAAAAATAAGTCTTCATCATTTGCCCGTTATATGAGCCTGCGTGATGCCATTCCATATTTGGCACTGCATAGCGTATAACTTCTTTCACGTGTTCCAATTCACCGCCCGTAACTTTTTTGAATAATTGGCAAGCCTTCCCGAAGGTTAGCTTGCCTTTGTCCAATAGAGCATCAGTGTGACGTCTTGAAGCATATTTACCTCTCGACAATCCACCACCTACTTCATAATTGTCTTCATTATACTCAACTTTTGAGTATTTTTCTGCAATTTCTTTTAATGTTTTCATTACTCTACTTCAATTGATAAACATTAACATCGACTGATTCTAATTTGTAGGATTTACTTCTAAATCCAACTAACAGCATTCCATTTTCTGTTTCAAAATGGAATACTGTCCACGTCAACAAATAAGATGTTTTTCCATTATTGACTTCCTGTGTTTCCACCACCCTTTTAACAAGGGTAAGCGGTGAATTCATCACCAATGAGGAATCATCTAATTCCTCATCTAAGTATACTCTTTCTGAATTTTCTATATTCTGAAATAAGTATACACTATTATCACTGCAACGAACTTCAAATAATTCGTTGCCGACTCTGTAGCAAGACATTCCTACTATTGTCTTACCTTTCAATTCATTCACGTTTACCATTTTCATAAAAACTCCTTTTAATATTGCGTTCAAGATTACAGACGATTGACTTTAAAATTTATTTTAAATATTGTAAAATAATTTTAAGAATAGAGAAAAAAAATTATAACTGCCTAAAATAATATTAGGTTATCGTGAAGGAAATCGTAAATTGTTATAAATACTGGTAGGTAATTGATAAATTATTCAATCGTATAGGATTGGTCTATATAAAGCAATGCTGTTGTGGAATTTATTACTACGCCTACAATTTGGTAAATATCAGCGGTGGGTGGCGTTTGAGTTGCCTTGCCATTCAAATTTAAATAAAGATAATTGCCTGGTATTAATGTTTCCCCGTTGGAATATTCAATCAATTTTGCCCGTGTAATTGTAATCATTGAATCTGCCACTCCAGAACTCAATGCGATATATTGAGCGTCGTGGAGCGTGCGGTCTGCTAAAGCTAATTTGTTGCCTGAATTTATATAAAGTGCGTCTCCAATTACTACATCTACCGATGTTTGCAATTGTTCAACTCCTATACCCGCAGAAGCCAGACTTGATAATGTTTGTAAGCCTTTACGTAAATGCGGGGCAAGTTGCGTTTCTGTTATACTGCCTCTGGGTATTAAAACATTCATCCTAAAAACCTTTTAGATAACTCAATTGTGTGTTGAGAATACCCATAATCATAAAGATATTCAACACTCCTTTTTAAAACAACTGGAATTACAGTAGTAGATGCGTGAATCCAATCAGTATAAGCCAGCAAATCACCGCCGTAAAAGAATATTGTCTTTTTTGCCCGCAAATCTTTTAAAGTGTCTTCAAATGTTAATCCACTATTAACTTTCTCCAATGCTACTTTTAAAGTCAATTTTAAGCGGTCTTTTGAGTGGTCAATCATAACTCCACCATTAGTTTGAACAGTGTCCCCTTCCTCCTCAAATACAGGGTTGTGTCCATACACATAAAGTGTAGTCCATCCACTGTTTTCACTATCTGGTTGCTTGATTGTTGTGCCGTCTATCGCCACCTCTCCATTGCTATCTATTGTGAAGGTGCTTAAATCACTATCTAAACCCATCAAATATACCTTAAATCCTTCTGCTAACATAATTATACATTTAATTCTATAAAATCACAAGTTGCTGTTTCTTTCATAAAGTCTATTTTACAGGAATTCATCATCCACCGTCGTGTCAAATCTTCTGGAACTGCCAAAAAGAATGAACTAAAATCAAAATTAAAACTACAATATCTATGAATGAATATAAAATCTTCTGTAAAATCAAATTCAACGCCCGTCAATTTGTTTGATCCCTTGCCAAGCAAAGCCAGGAGAGTGTCTGCAACTGCTATTCCATTGCCAGTAATTAGTTGCATATATTGGATATTCTCATATAGATGCCCATTGTGTATGTCTCTGTTTATATATACTGGCCACTCACGCCTATAATCATCTGACGACTTATTTATGCCTTCGTATAAATTCAGCGGGAATTTAGCTGATTCGTGAACCCTCTCAATTACTGCTCCTTTAATATAATACAAATTAAAGAATTTATTACCTTCCCTTGCAAAGATTTGCGAGCCAGTTGGCCAGCCATTTAAAAGCTCGTATTTTTTGTAATTCAACTGCGGTGGCAATGTATTGAATATAATCGGCACAGTTGAAGATGCTTCATTCTCACTGCCAGGAATGCACCTATCATATTTATTAACATCCTGATACGTCTTGTCGCCAGTATCACTTGCTGATTCATAAAGTGAAGCAGTCACAACTTTGATAGGGTCATCTCTCAATATTAATTCTGAAAATTTATGGTATTTCAAATTCACATTGTATTCACGCCAAAATTGTTCTTCAGGAAATAAACCGTAACTGTAAAAATGATATGTAAGCAATGACTCCAATGCTATATCCCTCACAAAATCCCATAACCCGCCTTTATAATAAGAAAAAATAGAATTTGTATTATCTGGATTTGTACTGTTCAAAATGCCACCTACTATTTTCTCATCATAAATTTCAGCGATAATAAGATATGTATCCGTATCACCTAATTCATCACCACGTGCCCCACTCATATCAGTCCGTTGCTTGTAATTACCGCCAAAACTCAAACTGAAGTATATTGTTTGAGAATATCTCATTAACCTTAATCTTATTTTAGAAATCAAATTACCTATGTATCCAATAAAATTAGGCAATGAACAAATAAGTATTTTGCGTTCTTTTTCAGGAAACATATCATTTGACTGGCATACGTAATACTTGTTATTAAAGGAATAATTAAATTCATATACCGTAGGTTTTTCTAATACTTTGCCCTGCGTCACAGCATAATCTAATGCTTGTTTATTTAACGACTCACCCTCAACGTGTGTTATATTATCAAGTGCATATTTTATTACGCTTTTTGCTTCTATTTCCATCATTAAAGTAGAATAATTGATTTTAACAGAGCCGTCACTCAAATATATACCTTCAAACAACTGTATAAGGTCATCACCAGTTTGGTATAAAGAAAATACAATACCCCTATTTCCTTTACCAATATCTAAACCTAAATTTGTTAAATCAGGGCTCTCTGCACTGTCTTTCAGTGGATATTTAGCAGGTTCTTCAAATAGCACAGTTGTAATATCCGCTGGTAATAAACTCAAATCTAATGTTAATTTCAATACCGCTGGATTTGGTATGCCAATCGGCAATCCACCAACTGCCTCGTATTTGCCCCACTCCAATGTATTGACGGTGATTGCACCATAAGGTAATGTTCTAATTTCAGGATTGTCTAATAATGGCAATGCACTCGTAGCAAATCCATCCGCTGGTAGTATAACGTCAAGTTGAAAATCAGCCCACTCCATCCTATATATGTAATTACGAGCGTCCATTATGAATTCCTAAAATCCCTTAATTTTTTGCGGTCTTGAACTTTAAAATACTCATTATCTACGTGAATTTCGGCTTCCACCTTCGTAAATTCTTTCCTGGCATAATTTCCCCGCTCAATACTTGCCTCAATCCTCTTCAAATCACCTTTCAGCGAATTAATTGCCCTTTCTGTTTTGGAATTATCTACAACAATAGGAATGACTTCGTTTGTTTTACTTATTATTTCTCTAAAACTTTCCTTTCTGAACAACTCATTTGGGTGCTTCTTCATATAAAAGTCTAAAGCCTCACCACCATTGTTTAAAAACTCTAATAATTCTATATTCTTTAATGTAGCACGGTGATTGACTACAAATTCTTCACCCAATTCATTAACACGGTAGAATTGCTCTCCACCCTTAATTTTACCGCCCGTCTTACGCCCCGCTGCATTTCCCAATGCCATCACTAACGCTGCTGCACTTTCTAACAGAGGCACTAACACAGCTATCCTTTCCATACCAGTTAAACCAAATGTAGCTACAGAATCTGGTTGAGCTAATGATTCTGCTATAATCTTACCTTCCAAAATTCGTATAACCGAAACTACACTTTGAGATAACAATTTAGCCATTGTTTTCCCAAAACTCTCTTCACCCATTATCAATTGTCCAATTGCAGCTACCGCCGCAGATGCCATTTGCTGATATGCTTGCATTTCTATAAGTTTCTGTTCTTGCGTAATATCAGCCATTTCTTTCTCTTTTTCAGCTCGCTCCTGGTCTGATAAATTCATATTATTATGTAATTCCCGCTGTATATTGCCAATTGCTATATATGAATTAGAATATTTAGTGCTAAGTTCATTTAAATTTGCACTTGTAGTATCCAACATTTTCTTCAATCCAGCCTCCGTTTGAGCCTTCAAAACTCCCCAGAAACTCAAATCATTTGCTTTCTCTAATTTACGCCGTTTTTCATTTAATTCGTCTATACTCCTGATGTATTCAACGTAACTCACTTTTCTATTCTCAAAAGAAGTGCGTAAATCCGCCTCCTCTTGTTTTAATTTGTCAAGCTCGCCCGATGTATCGGTTTGAGGCAATTCAGGTTCTGCGGTTGCAAATGCATTCATTAAATTTGTATATACCGATAACGCAGAACGTGACGCTACATACGAATCTTTCTCTATTTTTACTCTATTAACTGCATAATTTGTCCAAGCCTCAGTCATCTTTGAGATGTTGCCTTCCGCTTGCTTTAAATTCTCCTCTAATGTTCTCCTGTTTTCATACAATAATAGTTCACGCTCCCTGACTGTTCTATCCTTTATGGCTAATATGTTTAAACGCTCTATTTGAGAATTGAATGCTTGATTATTCTGTTCAAATTCACCTTTTGTCTTTTTGTCAATTAGTATGATTTCTGTATTAGATTGCGAGAAATTAGCAATATATTCATTTAATGTCTGTTGCGTTTGCTGACTTTGTGTTTTGTATGAAACATCACCTGTTTCCTGATAAAGTATATTCATTTGTGTAATTTTAGCAATTAAATCCTGGTAGCCTTTGTCCCTGCTCAATATATCTAATTTTTCTTTTTCAGCGGTTTCACGAATTATCTTCTGCTGTAAATTGAATTGTTCAGTTAAATCAGCAATTAATTCTTCACCTGATAAATACTGACTGACTTCACTCAATATATCAACCGTTGCTTTATAATTGCTAACAATTTTGTCTTTTGCGTCTAAACTCGCCTCAATTGATTTCTGAGCTGATTCCCGATAAAACTCATTCAATGCATTATCACGTTGTTTTCCAATCAATTCATTTATAGCGGTCAATGATTTAATAGATTTCTCAATAGTTTCCCGTGAAACTTTATCATTTGTTTTCCTAAGTTCATTTTGTAAATTCGCAATTTTATCCGCATTTGCCTGTATTTCGTCATCAAATTCCAAACGAACACGTGCATATTCAGACGCTGCTTCCTTATTTAATTCTTTTTCCTTATTTGAGCGTTCTTTTTCTAAATTTAAATATTCATCATTCAGTTCTTTACGTTTTTCAACTAATTGCTGATAAGCCTCCTTTTGAGCTTCCTTTTGAGCTTCCTTTTGAGCTTCCTTTTGAGCTTC
>ENA-UOYA01004268-UOYA01004268.1-activated-sludge-metagenome-genome-assembly--contig:-NODE-4268-length-12116-cov-5.076445_pt1 | contig 12116 bp, 9 predicted proteins | sample MGYA00238163_ERZ764804 | MGnify/ENA primary metagenome ERZ764804 (study PRJEB28919, sample SAMN05720223) | activated sludge metagenome | isolation source: Anaerobic digester | place: Hong Kong...
AATGTTGTGGGCTATTTTCCCAAGGAAAATGTTCTTTTTGGTGGATGTTTGATAAAAGAACTAAATGCCAGCAAAGGATATCTTGGCGATGCCAATACCAAGACTTGGTCAGACACAGTGGAAAAAGTAAAAGGTGAGTTTGCTAAAGTTATGATTGTTGTTCCAGGTCATGGAAAATATGGAAACTCCAAACTACTCGATTATACCATTAATCTATTCAAAAACTAACTGTAAAATCAAGGATAATAAAAAAAGCACCAACAAAATTGGTGCTTTCTTTTTTGTAATCTTATTTACAACAGTGTAGTTGGGCAAACATAATCAGTTTTTGGAACTGATGTATTTTTCAAATCAGCAAAACCTCCAATCACGTCAACAAAATTATCATATCCTCTTTGTTTTAGCATAGATGCTGCTATCATACTTCTATATCCACCAGCACAATGCAGAATAAATGGTTTGTCTTTAGGGAATTCTGCCAGATGATTATTTAAAACATTCAATGGAATATTTACTGCGTCAACCAAATGCTCTGATTGGAACTCACTTACTTTTCTAACATCAATAGTCATTGGTCTTTCGTTATTGTAATGTTTTTCAAACTCTTGAGCATTAATTCTATTGACGATATTAATTTCTTTACCAGCGTTTTTCCATGCTTCGAATCCACCAATCAAATATCCTATTGAGTTGTCGTAACCCACACGCGAAAGTCTTATTATTGATTCTTCAACCTTGTCATTGTTTTCTGCAACAATCAATATTGGTTGCTTAATATCTAAAATCAATTCTCCAACCCACATTGCAAAACTTCCATTGATGCCTATATTAATACTGTTAGGTATAAACCCTTTTGCAAAATCTTCTGGGTTTCTTGTATCAAGTACCAATGCTCTAGTTTCATTGGCAACAAGCTCAAAAGTTTCAACATCGTAACCTTTTTTACCATTTTCTAAAATCGTATCCAAGCTATCATATCCTTGAATATTCATCAAAACGTTTTTTGGAAAATATTGTGGTGGCGTTGTCAAACCTGTTAAAATAGCTTTAACAAATTCATCTTCGCTCATTTCTTGAAGAGCATAATTTGTTTTCTTTTGGTTACCAAGTGTATCTGTAGTTTCTTTGCTCATATTTTTACCACAAGCACTTCCAGCACCATGATTTGGGTACACAATTAAATCATCAGATAAAGGCATAATTTTATCGCGAAGTGAATGAAATAAATGACGAGCTAACTTATCTTGCGTTAAATCGGCAATGACATGTTGAGCCAAATCTGGTCTGCCCACATCACCAATAAACAATGTGTCTCCAGAAATTAGTCCGTGTTCTTTTCCCTCTTCATCACATACTAAATAGCAAGTGCTTTCCATTGTATGACCAGGAGTATGAATAGCTTTTATTTCTATTCCACCTACTTTAAATATTTCACCATCTGTGGCAACATGTTTTTCAAAACCCGTTGGCATTGTTGTTGGTCCATATACAATAGTAGCTCCTGTTTTTTTGGCTAAATCAACATGACCAGAAACAAAATCTGCATGAAAATGAGTTTCAAAAATATATTTCAATTTTACTCCATCTCTATCCAACCTATCAAGATAAGGTTGTGTTTCTCTCAACGGATCAACAATAGCTGCTTCGCCATTGGAAGTAATGTAATAAGCAGCTTCTGCGATACATCCTGTATAAATTTGTTCTAATTTCATAATTCTAGTTTTATCAAAGTTATTATTTGGTTGGTTTGTTTAAAATGACAATTATCAGTTTAATACAAAGTAAAAATAGATTTATGAAAATTAATTTTCAGTATCAAAAGTTACAAAGCTGAAAATCAGTTTATTTGAACAATAATTCTTTGAGGATAATATAAATACCCATAGCAAGTACAAACCAACCAAAGCCAGTTTTTAGTTTCTCACCAGAGAATTTTTTAGAAAGATAATTACCTATAAATATCCCAATAACTGAGCAAAAAGTAAATGTTAATAATAGATTCCAGTCCAGTAAATTTCCGTTACTAATATCACCTGTAAATCCTATCAAAGATTGAGCGGCAATGATAAAAAGTGATGTGCCAACTGCCATTTTCATTGGTGTTTTTGCAAAAAACAACAATGCTGGAATAATTAGAAAACCACCTCCTGCTCCTACAAATCCAGCTACTAGACCAATGATTATTCCTTGAAAAAAAATTCCTTTGTAGTTTAAACTTTCGTCATCGTTAGTTATTTTTTCTTTTAATGGTTTTATCATTCGAACTGATGCCATAATCATTACTATAGAAAAAACAATCATTATCAAAACTGGCTTGTGCAAAGTAAAAGTTGGAGTAGAAAAGATAACATCTGGAATTGAAGGAACAATAATTTTTCTAGTAATAAAAACCGAAAAAATAGTCGGTATTCCAAATAGAAAGACCTTTTTGAAATCTACCAATTTTTGTTTTGCTTTTTGAAAACCTCCAAACAATGCTGTTGTTCCTACCGCAAAAAGTGAATATGCAGTTGCCAAAGCTGGCTCAACATGCATAACATATACCAATATTGGAACAGAAAGTATTGAACCTCCACTTCCTATTAATCCTAAGGTAATCCCAACAAGTACCGCAAGTAAATTTCCAATAATAATATTAGTTTCCATGTTTTTCTCTTTTTTTGTCCAAAATAATACAAGTATTCAGTAAGAAGGCAACTTCATGAATATTCTCATCAACTATTTTTTGATTTTTTGAACAAAATAAACTGCCAAATTCAAATTTTACATCTTCTATTGGAGAATAATTGAGTAATAAAGATATTCTGTTTTGATCAAAAAATTTAATATTCTGTTTTTGAGTGAGGTTAAAAAAGATTTCATCTGAAGCTGTAATAGCAATTCTGCTACTCAAATCATATTTAAAAAGTCCTTTTTCTCTCATTCTAAAATAATCTATTGGAATGTTTTTAAAATCTCTAAATTCAAATCCATAACGGTTACTAAAACTAATTTTTTTGAACAATTCTTTCCTATATTCAATCATGAAAGCATATCTGTTTTCATAAACTTTCTTTTTCTCCTTATCAGTATCACTGGCAATCAAAGTTGAACTTTGAAAATAAGCAAATGGCGAAAAAAGTATGGAGAAATGATTTTTAAAGCTATAATTCCCCCAAACTCTAACACTTGAAAGCAATGGATAATTTATTGTATTATCGCTTGATGTATTGTCTTGAAAACGTAATTGATATTCAAATTCTCCTTTAATTTTTTTTGAAAAACTTTTGTCAACCAGAAACTTACTCCAAATTTCATGGTGATTGTTTTGCGCCAAAATTAGATTTACAAAGAGTAGAATTGGAATTAATTTTTTCAAAAGAATAATTTTAAAAATACAAATCTTGCATTTCTAAAATTGAAACTTTGCAACTTTTGTTACTTTAATGGAATTAATTCTATTGAAGCTCTGTGTAGTTTTATCCTACCAGTTTTTTCTAGAGCTTTCAGCAACCTAGAAACAACTACTCTAGAAGTATTCAAATCATAGGCAATTTCTTGATGCGTATTATGAATTTCTCTAGAGCTATTAATTTTGGATTTTTCAATTAGATAATTTAGCAGCCTATCTTCCATGTTTAAGAAAGCTAAACTATCTATTGCCGAGAGCATTTCTTTCAATCTGTTGTTATAACTATTGAAAACATAGTTTCGCCAGCTTTTATATTTACCTAGCCATTCTTCCATTTTTTCAACTGGTATCATTACCACTTGACCATTAGTCTCTGCAACAGCTCTAATCTCACTTTTAATATTCCCCATACAGCAAGCCATCGTCATGGCGCAAGTGTCGCCTCTTTCTATAAAATAGAGCAACAACTCACCTTCATCAAAATCTTCCCTGAGGATTTTTATTGCTCCGTTTATAAGTAGTGGCATTTTTCGAATATAATCGCCAAAATCTATCAAAACATCTCCTTCTTTGAAATCACGAAGCAATGAAACTTTTGCAATTTCTTCAATCAATTTTTCTTCAAATATAAAGCCGTATGTTTCTTTAAGTAGTTCTATCATTTAATGTAATTTACTGGTTTTATAAAATAAAAAGGCAAAACATAAGTTTTGCCTTAAAATTAATAAAAATTAAACATATTAGACATTTTCGCCTTTCATCATTTTATTCCAATATAAATATGGAAGCATATATTTTTTCAAAAACCATAATCTCCAATGTGGCTTATTGCTCTTAAAAACAAGCATTTGTTTCAATTTTGGATCAGGAGTAAACTCATTTTTATAATTAAACTCAGCCAAAACCATTTCGCCATATCCAGTAACCAATGGGCATGAAGAATATCCCATGTAGGATTTATTATCAGCTTGTTTTTTATTTATTAATTTTAAAAGATTATCTACAACAACGGGCACTTGTTTTCTTATCGCTGCTCCTGTTTTTGCAGTTGGCAAAGCTGCAACATCTCCTAATCCAAATACATTTTCATATTTATTACTTTGAAGACTATTGTGGTTTACGTCCATCCAACCTGCTTCATTTACTAATTGTGAATTTCTAACAAAATCAGGTGCTTGTTGTGGTGGAGCCAAGTGTAGAAAATCGAACGGAATTTCCATAATTTCGTTACCTGTATGTTTTTCTCTTAAAATATTGTTTTCATTCACAACACATTTATTTTCACCAGTTCCCACTTCTTTAAAATAAACGATTTTGTTTTTACTGTCAATTTTAATTGGAGCATAAAATGTTTTCAAATGGATATTGTAGCGACCAATAACCTGCATCAATGTATCGGCTATAATTTTTACACCAAAAATAACCGAACCTGGTGTTGCAAAAACTACATTAGTCTTATCCGATATTCCTCTTTTCTTAAAATAGTGTGCAGAAAGATATGCTGTTTTTTGTGGTGCGCCACCACATTTTATCGGAGTTGTAGGTTGTGTAAAAACAGCATTTCCGCCATTGAACTTTTGCAGCAATTCCCATGTTTTTTTTGGGTCAACATAATTGCTACAAACCACACCACTTTCTAATCCTTCTCTCAAACCTTCTATTCCGTCAAGGTTGTTTACCAAACCAGGATTTACAACAAGATAATCATAAGTAATATCGCCTGATTTTTGTGTAGCAACAGTGTTCGTTTCTGGCTTCAATACTGTTGCAAAATCCTTTATCCAAGTTACTCCTTTTGGAATATAATCGGCTGTGGGGCGAATGGTTTTGTTATAATCAAATGCACCTGCTCCAACAAGAGTAAATGCTGGTTGATAATAATGCTTATCTGATGGTTCTACAACAGCAATTTTGAGCTGTTTGTTTTTTTTCATTAACTGAGCAGCAACCATTATTCCAGCTGTTCCTCCACCAATTATTAGTACTTGATAATGTGACATAATTACTTTTTTTATTGAAGTAAAAGTATTTATAAGCTTTTTTTCCAAAAGTAACATTTGTTACAAAACTTGCTTTTTTAACAATAAAAAGGGTTGCAAATTTTATAATAAGCAATTATATCGTGTAAAAATTAAACAAAACATATTTTTTATACTAAAATATAAAGAATAAATCAAGACACAAAAAGAGTAAACATTATCCAAAACTAAAACAGAAATTTTACAATATTTTTAATACAATAACGTTTTATATATAGTATTTTGCAACTAAATAATGAAAGCACTATGAGCTCTATAAAAATTCTTTGGGTAGATGATGAAATTGATTTGTTAAAACCTCACATCCTGTTTTTGGAAAAGAAAAATTACACAGTCACAACTTGTAACAATGGTCGTGATGCTGTTGATTTGTTTTCAGAAGAGAACTTTGATATAGTATTTTTGGACGAAAATATGCCTGGAATGAGTGGTTTGGAAACTCTTGCAGAAATAAAAGAGAAAAAATCTTCAATTCCAGTAATTATGATTACCAAAAGTGAGGAAGAGTACATAATGGAAGAAGCCATTGGTTCAAAAATTGCCGATTATCTTATCAAACCTGTTAATCCAAATCAAATTTTACTTTCTCTGAAAAAAAACCTTGATCACTCACGATTGGTGAGTGAAAAAACCACTTTGGATTATCAGAAAGAATTTAGAAAAATAGCCATGGATATGACAATGGTCAATTCCTATGAAGATTGGGTTGAGCTGTATAAAAAATTGTTATTTTGGGAATTAGAATTAGAGAACATCAATGATTTAAACCTAATCGAAATTCTCGAAAGCCAAAAAATTGAAGCCAATGTTCAATTTGGAAAATTCATTGAGCGAAACTATGAAGATTGGTTTGCTACGCCTGTTCGCCAAGGCTCGAGTGAACAAAAAGCTGATAAACCTATACAATCTCACACATTGTTTAGAGAACTTGTTGTTCCTGAAATCGTAAAAAAAGATAAACCAATTCTTTTTGTTGTTATCGATAACCTGAGATACGACCAATGGAAAGCAATTGAAAGCGTTATAAACAATCATTACAAACTAGAAAAAGAAGTTCCATATTTTTCAATTTTGCCAACGGCTACACAATATGCAAGAAATGCAATTTTTTCAGGCTTATTACCAATTGATATGGAAAAACAATTTCCACAATATTGGAAAAATGATGTTGATGATGGTGGAAAAAACCTGTATGAAGCAGAGTTTTTAGCTGCTCATTTGAAAAGATTAGGATTGAACATTAAGCATGATTATTTTAAAATCACCAATTTTTCTGGAGGAAAAAAACTTGCAGAAAATTTCAAAGCCCTGAAAGAACATGATTTGGTTACAGTGGTTTACAACTTTGTGGATATGCTTTCGCATGCCAAAACTGAAATGGATGTTGTAAAAGAACTCGCTTCAGATGACAAAGCTTACCGTTCTTTAACACTAAGTTGGTTTAAAAATTCCCCATTGTTAGAAATAATTCAGCAAGCTCAAAGACTTGGTTTTAAACTAATTATAACAACAGACCATGGAACTATAAATGTAAAAAATCCATCCAAAGTTATTGGCGACAAAAACACAAGTCTAAACCTTCGATATAAAACTGGAAGAAGTCTTACTTATGAAGAGAAAGATGTATATGCTGTAAAAGACCCAAAAAAAATTGGCTTGCCTACAATAAATATGAGTAGCTCATATATTTTTGCAAAAAATGATTTGTTTTTGGCGTATGTAAATAATTACAATCATTATGTAAGCTATTATAGAAACACATATCAACACGGTGGAATTTCGCTTGAAGAAATGATTATTCCGTTCCTAATGTTTAACCCAAAATAATATTATCTTACTCATGGAAATACTATTTTCTATTGATGAAATAAATAATGTTGCTAAAAAAACACTGTTGGAAACTAAGAACAAAGTAATACTTTTTCACGGAAACATGGGAGTTGGAAAGACAACTCTTATAAAAGAATTAACCCGTGAACTAGGAGTTACGGATGCAACAAGTAGTCCAACTTTTTCTTTAGTAAATGAATATAAATCGAGTAATGGAGAGATAATTTATCATTTTGATTTATACAGATTAAAATCTGAGAGTGAAGCTTTAGATATTGGTTTTGACGAATATGTTTATTCAGGAAATAGATGTTTTATAGAATGGCCAGAAAAAATTCCTAACCTTTTACCAGATCATTACACAGAAATTTATATTCAACTTGAACAAGATGGTAAAAGAAAACTGGAGTTGATTAATAAATAAAATTTATTTTGTAATTTGTGCCTTAAATATCGCATCAATGGCTACTACTCCATTTACAAAACAACAGCTATTACCTCAAGAAGAAAAATTAGAAATTCTTCGTCATAAAAGTGAATTATTCATTGGAATTCCAAAAGAAACATCCTATCAAGAAAGAAGAATTTGTCTAACTCCAGATGCAGTAAATTCACTTGTTTCACATGGTCATAAAGTATTGATTGAAGCTGGTGCAGGATTAAGTTCTAGCTATACCGATAAGGAATACAGCGATGCTGGAGCACAAATTACAAATGATACGAAAAAAGTTTTTAGTTGTCCAATAATTCTAAAAGTTGAACCATTGACAATGAGTGAGATTGATTATTTGAATATCAATTCTATAATTATATCCGCAATACAGCTAAAAACTAGAAAAAAAGAATACTTTGAAGCTTTGGCTCGAAAAAAAGTTACTGCTTTAGCTTTCGAATATATAAAAGATGAAGATGGTTCTTATCCAGCTGTAAAATCATTAAGTGAAATTGCAGGAACAGCTTCTGTTTTAATAGCATCCGAATTAATGATAAACAATGATTTTGGTAAAGGATTATTGTTTGGAAACATCACTGGAGTTCCACCAACAGAAGTAGTTATTATTGGAGCTGGAACAGTAGGTGAATTTGCTGTTAAAACAGCTTTAGGATTAGGTGCAAATGTAAAAGTTTTTGATAATTCTATTACGAAACTCAGAAGACTTCAAAATAATGTTCAGCAAAGAATTTTTACTTCCACTATACACCCAAAATCATTACTAAAAGCTCTAAGAAGATGCGATGTGGCTATTGGAGCCATGAGAGGTAAAGAAAGATGCCCAATAGTGGTTACTGAAACAATGGTTGAACACATGAAAAAAGGAGCCGTAATTGTTGACGTGAGTATTGATACAGGTGGATGTTTTGAAACATCTGAAATAACAACTCATGAACATCCTACTTTCGTAAAAAATGATGTTATACATTATTGTGTTCCCAATATTCCATCTAGATATTCAAAAACAGCTTCACTATCAATCAGTAATATTTTAACGCCATATTTATTACAGATTGCAGAAGATGGCGGATTGGAAAGTGCTATCAGATGCAACAAAGGTCTAAAAAATGGTGTATATCTATACCATGGTATTTTGACTAATAAAGCCATAGGCGATTGGTTCAATCTTCCTGATAACGATATTAATCTAATCGTTTTTTAAAAGTTAAATTTTAATTTAAAAATTTACACTTTTTACAAATTGCAGAATTAGTTATTACATTTGCAAAAATTATTACTATGAAATTTTATCAGCGATTTGCCTATTACCTAGTAGGTTTTTCAATCGGAATGTTTATTGTTGTTGTTGTTTGGAGCGGAAAAGATACTCGGTGCAATTACTTTCCAAATGCTAGAGTGCTGAATGACATTAGAAACAAACCATTTCATTATGATATTGAAGCATCAAGAAGATTATCTGAAGATTGGGTTGATACAATTGACATAAAGAATACACTGAAATATGGAGATGTTGATTTTGATAAAAGCAACATTAAAACTGAAGGAGGAAAATTATATGTGATTTATGGAAAAACAATAAAAAAACAAGATATCACTTTAGAAATAATCAATTATCCAGAAAAAGCAGTTTTAAGAAACATTATTAAAGAAAGTAAGAAATAAAAAAAAGGTTGTCGAAATGACAACCTTTTTTTTTATGAGCTCAAGATGATTATTCACCTTTGTGTCTTTTTTCTATTTCCTCAATATCTTTTTTCTTGATTGTATCAACCAAAATAGGTGTTGCAATAAATAAAGATGAATAAGTACCAACAATAATACCAATCAACATTGCAAAAATAAATCCTCTGATTGATTCACCTCCAAAGATAAACATGATTAATAACACCATAATCATGGTTAATGAGGTATTAACAGTTCTTGATAGAGTTGTATTAATAGACGCATTAACAACATCTTTAAAAGAACCTTTTATGTTACCAGCCAAAAACTCACGAACTCTGTCGAATACAATTACGGTATCGTTCATTGAATAACCAATTACAGTCAAAATAGCTGCAATGAAATGTTGATCCATTTCCATGTGGAAAGGCATGTATTTGTATAATAATGAATACAATCCTAATACAAAAATTACATCGTGGAATACTGCGGCGATAGCACCAAGTGAGTATTGCCATTTTCTAAACGAAATAACCAAGTATAGACCTACAACAAGCATTGCCCCTAAAACAGCCCATAATGAGTTCGTTTTAATATCGGCAGAAATTGAAGCCCCAACTTTTGAAGCTTGAAGAACACCTAATTTTTTTCCATCAAATGTATTGATGAATTTATCATAAGTAGTTCCTTCATTAAAGTACTTTTTCAAAGTATTGTATAACTTTTCATTAACTTCTTTATCAACAGAAGCGCTTTCGTCTTTAATTTTATACTTCGTAGTAATTTTCAATTGATCGTCTTCACCAAATACTTTTGCTTCAACTGTAGTACCAAAAGCTGCTGTTAATTCCTCAGAAACAGTTGTAGCTTCTACAGGTTTCTCAAATTTAACTTGGAAAGTTCTACCTCCAACAAAATCTACACCTTCATCTAGTCCATTGATATAAAATGAAATACAACTAATTACAACAACTGTACTCGAAATCAAATAACTCCATTTTTTTGCTCCGATAAAGTCATAATGGAAATTATGGAACCAATCTTTCGTCAAATTAGTAGTGAAAGTAAGGTTACGGTTATTCACTATATCTTTATCTATAAACATTCTAGCGATAAAAATAGAAGTAAACAAAGATGTGAAAATACCTATCAACAATGTAGTTGCGAAACCTTGAATTGGACCAGTTCCAAAAACAAATAATATAGCTCCTGTTAAAACGTGTGTAACGTTTGCATCAATGATTGAACGCATAGCACCTTTCCATCCATAGGAAGTTTTAACTGCTTCTTCAAGGGTTTTCCCTTCTCTTAATTCCTCTTTTGCTCTCTCATATATAATGATGTTGGCATCGACCGCAGTACCAAGTGTTAAAACGATACCTGCAATACCTGGCAAAGTTAACACAGCACCTAAGCTAGCTAAAATTCCAAAAAGGAATAATAAGTTAACAATCAAAGCTGCATTAGCATACCAACCTGCTCTACCGTAATAGAACACCATCCAAAAACATACTAATAGTAGACCTACAATTGAAGAAGTAGTACCAGCATCAATTGCTTTTTGCCCTAAAGATGGACCAACAACTTCTGACTGAACAATTTCTGCAGCAGCAGGAAGTTTACCAGCACGCAATACGTTAGCTAAATCTTTCGTTTCTGCAACTGAGAAATTTCCTGAAATTTCTGAACGACCACCAGCAATTGGTCCCGAAGAAACTCCAGGAGCTGAATATACAATATCATCTAGCGCAATAGCAATAAAACTTTTTTGAGTAAACGCTTTTCCTGTAAGCTCTTCCCATACTTTTGCTCCTTGTCCGTTCATTTGCATTGTTACAGATGGTTTGCCCATTTGGTCAAAAGAATCTTTTGCATCTACAATTACACCACCACTCAATGGAGCAACATCATCTCTGTTTCCTTTTAATGCATACAAATCAACTGTTTCAGTTTCTTTTTTAGTTTTTGGATCAACAACAGATGTTGGTTTTCCCCATACCAATTTTGCATTTACTTTGTCAGCAGGAAGTAACGCTTTTATTTCTTGTCTTTTAAAATAAGAGTTTATAGCAGCAGTATCTTTTGCATTGAAAACAGCTAAAACTGGTCCACCACCTTGAGAAACCATTTTATCAAAAATAGGATTGTTACCTTTTTTGGTAGCTGCAGAGTCTGTAGATTTATCTGTTAAAAGCTTTGTTAAAGAGTCGCTAGCTTTAGTAGCTTCAACTTTCTCGTCAGTTTTAACAGTAGCTTTCAACGCTTCATTAGCTGAACTCAAGAAAGCCATGAAATCCTCAGCTTTGTAAGTTTCCCAGAACTCTAATTGAGCAGTACTTTGTAATAGTTTTTTGATACGGTCAACATCTTTAGCTCCTGGTAATTCTACCAATATTCTACCTGTTTGACCAAGTTTAGCAATGTTTGGTTGTGTAACACCAAATTTATCGATACGTTTTCTTAGTACTCCAAAAGCACTTTCAACAGATTCATCTACTTTTTTTGCAAGAACTTTTTTAACTTGAGCATCAGTCATGTTAAAATCAATCTCACCTTGTAAGTTTCTGTTAGCAAAAATCTCAGGAGAAGCTAATTTTACAGTTCCGTTTGACTCTTTATCAAAGGCAACAAAAAAAGCATCGAGATAGCTTTGGTTACCTAATCTGTTTCTTGTAGCTTCATCTAAAGCTTTATTGAAAACTGGATTTTTGGAATTGTTTGACAAACCTTTCAAAACATC
>ENA-UOYA01004269-UOYA01004269.1-activated-sludge-metagenome-genome-assembly--contig:-NODE-4269-length-12110-cov-7.676151_pt1 | contig 12110 bp, 10 predicted proteins | sample MGYA00238163_ERZ764804 | MGnify/ENA primary metagenome ERZ764804 (study PRJEB28919, sample SAMN05720223) | activated sludge metagenome | isolation source: Anaerobic digester | place: Hong Kong...
AAACGGAAAAAAACTGAAGACCAAGCAAAAAGAAATTAATGAATTCTATATTTATAATGCCGGCTCTATTGGCAAAATAGAGTATTATGTGAACGATACATGGGACGACAAGGATAAAAAGAACTTTGTTTTTCAGCCCGGTGGATCCAATATTGAAGCAGGTTTAAACTATGTCATTAATCCGCATTGTTTCTTTGGCTATTTCGATGGATTTAAAATGAATCCCATTCAAATTGAGGTGAAAAAGCCGGCAGAAATGTATGGTTCAGGGAACTTAACGAAATCATCAAAAGATAATATTACCGATATTATTGAAGCGCCTAACTATGTATTTTTGGCCGATAATCCTATAATGTACTGTGTTCCTGATACCACTTCATTTCAAGTAGCTGCAGCCAATATTCACATTTCTGTTTATTCGGTAAATGGTATCGTTAAGAGTAAAAAAGTGGCAGAATATTTACAACCGGTTGCAGGTGCGCTAAAAGAATTTCTAAAGGATCTCCCGGTAAGTGAATATCATTTCTTGTATTATTTTGATGACCCTGAACGCTTACAAACCTCCAAATCAAAAGGGTTGAGTGGTGGTTACGGTGCTTTGGAACACAATCACTCTTCTTTTTATTATTTACCTGAATCGCGTTACGAAAAGAATCTTGTTGAAACGGTTAAACATGTTTCTAGCCATGAATTTCTTCATCTTGTTACACCGCTGAATTTACATTCAGAAGAAATTGAACATTTCGACTTTCTTCATCCGAAAATGTCGAAACACCTTTGGATGTATGAAGGCGTTACGGAGTATTTCTCTTATTTAGCGCAGATTCGAGGCAATATAATTACGGAAAAAGACTTTCGAAAAGAAATCCGCAGCAGACTCAATAGAGGTTCTCAATTTGGCAATTTTTCCATGACTGCTATGAGTAGTGATGTTTTAAGTCCATCCAATCAAAAGCTCTATTTAAGTGTGTATTCAAGAGGGGCTTTAATAGCCATGCTTCTAGATATTCGGATTACAGAACTTACAGCAGGAAAAAAAACGTTGCAATCGGTAATGATGGCATTATCTCAGAAATATGGTACAGCTAAACCTTTTAAAGATGATCAACTGTTTGATGATATCATTGCACTCACTCATCCCAAGGTCAAAGACTTCATCAACGCATTCATTATTGGTGAAGAAGCTTTACCATACTTTGAACTCAGTAAATTAGGTTGGGATTATGCAGAAGAAAGGCGAGATCGGATTTATTTCTGCGGCTATTTTGGTGTGAAATATGATGAAAAAAATGCTGCTTTCTCTTTTGCTAAAACAGGAGAAAATGTATATGGAGTTCAAGATAACGATATCTTACTCGCTGTAAATAATACTCCAGTAACTATGGACAACTTTTCGGAATTGTTTGATAAATATTTACAAATCAATGAAAACGGAGAAGCTGTAGATATTACCATTAATCGAAATGGAACCCAATTACAATTACATGGAGTTCCCCGTTCCGGCATCTCAACAATGCGCAACTATTTAGGAGAACTGAAAGATTTAGATGAAACACAGAAGATGATTCGAAAAGCTATTTTAAACAAGTAGTTTAATCTAACTTATATATTTCCATAATTTCAGAAAGTATTTTAGGAAAATCGATTTTCAAATCAATAAGTTTCCCGGAATGAATATCAAATACCCATCCGTGAACCTGTAAACCTCTTTCTCTATAGGCTTGCTGAACGGCTGCTGTTTTAATCAGATTTACACATTGTTCTTGAACATTCAATTCAACTAATCTGTCGTAACGTTTATCCAAATCGGCAATACTACCCAACTCTTCTTTATGCAGTCGATAAACATCCCTAATATTACGTAACCAAGGATTCAATAAACCTAAGTCTTGCGATTGCATGGCTGCCTTAACGCCACCGCAAGCATAATGTCCGCATACAACAATGTTATTTACCTTCAAATGGCGCACAGCATAGTTTAAAACCGACATTACATTTAAGTCAATCGATATTACCATATTCGCAATGTTACGATGAATAAATACTTCTCCGGGTTTAGCACCCATCAAATCTTCAGCAGTTACTCGGCTATCACTGCAACCAATGTAAAGCGTATCAGGCGTTTGTCCCTTTGAAAGATTCACAAAATAATCGGGGTCTAAAGCTAATTTCTCAGCTACCCACGCTTCGTTATTCTTAATGATTTGTTCAAAATTCATGTGTTAGGTATTTAAGTGAGGATGAAATTAGAAGGTTTTAGAGGTTCTAATTGATGAGAAACTTGTAACATTTCCAACATATCGATTTCAATATTACGACTCATTTGTGTTATAGGTACATCATTAGCACTTCCTTCAAAAGGATTCTCAGAAGACTCTCCAATCTTTTCGAGTGTTGTAAAAATCCAACCCGATAAGGCAGCAAATGGAATAGTAAGCCAAATCATGTTGTTGCCTAGTTTTCCAAACTCTTGCAACATTCCCAAAGGGATAAGCAATACAAAAATCTTCACAAACCAAAGATTTAAAGTAGCGTACTGTCTAGGGTATGGAAAATTCTTGATACGTTCACTCCCGCCCTGTTGTGCATAAAAATCAATCAACATCTTTTCTAATTCCATGTGCCGAAAGTCTTCAATGAAACCACTTTCCTTTAGGCGTTTTAAGTGTGACGACTGCAAAGCAATAATCTGTGCTGCTTTGTTAGACTTTTGCATCACTTCATTATACTCTATTTCACTTAAATAGGGCTTTAGCGCATCAGCGAGTTTGTGTTCATGTTCATCAACCTTGAACCATCGGTTTTTGTATTCTTGATTGTGCACTTTATAGATAGCCTCCCATGCTTTCGCTTCTCTTAACTGATAACGAAGCGCTGTAAGCCATGCAAAATGTCGATTATACAATTCTAGGTGAATGGATTTGAGTTCATCTTCTGAAACAACTTGTTGAGCATGTGTGTTGGTTACATAATCCTTCACCATTATCCCCCAACTTCGACTGCCATTCACTATAGAGCCCCAAATTCTTCGAGCTTCCCACATTCTATCGTAGGAAGCATTGTTTTTAAAACCCACAACAAAGGCAACGGCTGTACCTAATAAGGCAATCGGTAGCCAAGGCAAAGCTAACCATGTCCAACCCAAAATCTTATATAGAACCACAGGTATAGTGGCTATAACAAGCAACATATAAATGTCTCTTCTTGTCCAAATTAGAACTTCTTTAATGGTGTAGGTGTTTCCGGTATGCATCGTACAAATAGTTAATTACCAATTACTTGATTGATACCTAAAGATATCTAATCAAACAAAATGGACAATATTTATTTTTTAAAAGGAATGTTATGCTTGTGCAATAGGACCAAAGCCCATTGGATATGGAACATTCTCGTTATCCTCTATAACCCCAAACTGGTCTTCGTATTTTTTAATATTTTCAGACAATGCACGGACAAAACGTTTTGCGTGTTGTGGGGTAAGCACAATTCTTGCCTTTACTTTAGCCTTCGGAATGCCCGGCATTAAACGAACATAGTCGATAATAAATTCCTGATTAGAATGGGCGATGATGGCAAAGTTTGAGTATATACCTTCAGCGATTTCTTCAGGCAATTCGATATTGATTTGATTTTGTTGATTAGGGTCTTGTACGTTATCCATTGTAATAAATTAAGATATAAGGTTTAGTGATTTAAGATTTTCAATTTTAAAGTAATTTGAAATTACAAATGTTTCATCATTTGTTCGTAGAAGGCGATCATTTCCATAAAATCATGAATGCCTATTCGTTCATTAACGCCATGAATGGTTTGTAATTGTTCTTTACTCATCCGCACCGGCATACAGCGAATCAACGACTCCGATACCTTTTCAAAATGTTTTGAATCAGTTCCACCAATCATTAGAAAAGGGGATACCAAAACATCTGGAAACACGTCTCCGCAAACAGCTTGAGTAGTTTTAAAACCAAAAGTTGCTGTGCTAGTTATAGGCGATGGATCAAACGAATTTTCAGCAACTTCAATTATCACACGCTCATCATTTACAACACCTTTAATCTCTTTTAGAACACCGGCACACGTTTGTCCGGTAAGAATACGGAAGTTAACTTTCGCTTTAGCTTCACCCGGAATTAAATTGTCTTTCACTCCTGCATCCAAAATGGTAATAGCTGAAGTAGTTCTCGTTACTGCATTCCCCTCCCCTCCTACATTTTGATACGCTTTGATAATGATTGGAGCAAACAACCAACGATTCGTAAATAATAGCCTTGCAGGCATTTTCATTTCCGGTCCAACATAATCCACAAAATCAGCTAACACAGGCGATAACTGAGCAGGAAAGGGATGTGCATTGATTTTCTCTAAAGCATCTACTAATACTCCTGTAGATGTTTCTTTCTCGGGTTTGCTGGAATGCCCGCCTTTGATTTTCACCGAAATATTTAAGGTCATGTAGCCTTTTTCAGCAGTACCAATCAGCATCACAGGCTTATCGACAAAGGGAACCATTTTACTCGTACACATTCCGCCCTCGTCTAAATTAAAGCGTGTTTTAATGCCTTTCGACTGAAAGTATTTTGCCACTTCGCCTGCGCCTAAATTCCCTCCAATTTCCTCATCGTGGCCAAATACTAGGTAAATATCATTCTCTGGCGTAAAACCTTGCATTAATAAAGCCTCTGTTGATTCTAGCATTGCAATAGCACTTCCTTTGTCATCTAGCGTACCTCGCCCCCAAACCATTCCCTCTGCGGTATCTCCGCTAAAAGGAGCATGAGTCCATTCGCTTTTATTCACTGACTCAATGGGCACAACATCTAAATGCGCATACAAAATACTTGGTTTAGCAACATTAGACTTCCCTTTCCAACGGTAAATCAGAGAAAATGAATTAACCAGCGTTTTCTCCAAACGTTGCGTAGTGAGCGGATAAACAGAGTCAAACAAACGATGTAATGCCCAAAAGCCTGCCGTATCCGTATTTATATGCCCATCATACGAAACTGTTGGAATACGAATGGCACTTTGTAAATGCACTAATGCATCGTATCGAATGCTATACGTTTTCCGTTCTCCGGATGTTCTTAACTGCTTTGATTCCGTAGTATATGTTTTGATCAACAACACACAAACCAATAGCAACAATGCAACAAGAACGAATAGCAAGGTTTTCTTCAGCATCACAAATTGTTTTAGCCAACCAATTTTTTGTATTTGAATCGTTTTGGTTGTTCGCCTAAACGTGCTTTTCTGTTTTCTTCGTATTCACTGAAACCGCCTTCAAAGAAATAAACTGTTCCTTCTCCTTCAAAAGCCAAAATATGTGTACATACTCTATCCAAGAACCAACGGTCGTGAGAGATAACAACGGCACAACCCGCATAGTTGTTTAATGCTTCTTCCAACGAACGAATGGTATTTATATCTAAGTCGTTGGTAGGCTCATCCAGCAACAACACATTGGCTTCTTCACGCAAAGTCATAGCTAAATGCAAACGATTACGCTCTCCACCGGAAAGTACTTTCAATTTCTTTTGCTGATCGGCTCCGTTGAAGTTGAAACGCGATACGTAAGCACGTGAGTTCATTTTCAATTTACCGGTTTCAATCCATTCATCTCCGTTTGAAATTACATCAAATACCGTTTTTTCGGGATCCATTTTCGAGTGCGCCTGATCTACATAAGCAATCTTTACTGTTTCGCCTATTTCAAAGGTGCCTGAAAGCGGTTGCTCTTCTCCCATAATCATTCGGAACAATGTAGTTTTACCTGCACCATTCGGTCCGATAATTCCTACAATTCCCCCTTGTGGCAAGGAAAAATTCAAATGCTCATATAACAAGCGATCGCCAAAGCCTTTCGCTACATCTTTCGCTACAATTACTTTTGAGCCTAATCGTGGTCCGGGTGGAATGTATAACTCTAACTTTTCGTCATTTTGTTTTACATCCTCTTCTAGCATCTGTTCGTAGTTCTTCAAACGTGCTTTAGATTTGGCTTGACGGCCTTTCACACCCTGACGAACCCATTCTAACTCGCGCTCCAATACTTTTCTTCGTTTCGATTCCACTTTCTCTTCTTGTCCCATTCGAATGGCTTTTTGATCTAACCACGAAGAGTAATTGCCTTTCCAAGGAATGCCTTCTCCACGATCCAATTCCAAAATCCATCCGGCCACGTTATCCAAGAAATAACGGTCGTGCGTAATACAGATTACCGTTCCACGATATTGCGCCAAGTGATGCTCTAACCACAATACTGATTCTGCATCTAAGTGGTTGGTAGGCTCATCCAACAACAACACATCCGGTTCTTGTAACAATAAACGACATAAAGCTACTCGTCTGCGTTCTCCACCCGATAGTGTTTCTATCTTCGCATCCGGATCCGGACATTGCAATGCATCCATAGCTCGGCTCAATACCTGATCGATTTCCCAAGCATTAGCTGCGTCTATTTTATCCTGTAATAATCCCTGACGATCCAACAATTTGGTCATTTCATCATCACTCATCGGCTCCATGAATTTGTTACCGATTTCTTCGAATTCAGTAAGCATATCAAAAATCTCTTTCTTGCCTTCGCGAATTACCTCAATAACAGTCTTTCCATTATCCAACAGGGGTTCTTGCTCTAAATAACCAACAGAGAAATCTTTGCTCGATTCAATTTTACCAACATAGTTTTGATCCAATCCTGCAATGATTTTGAGCAATGTCGACTTACCGGAACCGTTCATACCAATGATACCGATTTTTGCACCGTAATAGAACGAGAGGTATATATCTTTCAGAATTTGACGGCTAGGCGGAATGATTTTACTTACCCCCACCATCGAAAAAATAATCTTATTGGAAACTTCTGCCATTTCTTTGAAATTTTGTTGTGCGAATGTAATTATTTGCCCGGCTTATTTCAGAATTGTATAACATTGATTTTTGAACAATTTGCTATTCGTTTCATGCCTTCTAAAAGGAAATCCCTGAAGCCTGTAGTGTAAAGATAAATAGTAAACATGCATTGGACATTTAAGTTGCGAAGACATTTCGTTTTTCTACGTCAACTGTTTTGGGAGGCATTTCGTGAAAAAATGTTGATCTCATTTGTTGCCACCTGCGTTTTTGCTACGCTCATTGCCATGCTGAATAATTTTCTTTACGATAGCCATGTTTGGGATCGTTTTTACACTGAACCTGGCATTGAAGATATCTTCTGCGAATTCACCGATATGAAACGCTTTGTTCGTCAGCCTATCAACACATTTACCAATTTTATCTACCTTATCAGCGGTATGTATTTTTTCAGTAAAGGTTTGGAAGACATGAAAAAAAAGCGTTCATACAACCTTATTACCGCTAATCATTTCTACTCTTTTGTTTTGGCGATTATCAGTTTTTATGTGTTTGCTACAAGTACATTCTTTCATTCTTCATTGGTGGAGGTAGCTTCAGATATGGACTTCTCAGGGGTATACAGCATTTCTCTATTTCCGTTAATGTATTTATCGCATCGTGTGTTATTAACAGTCCGAGGAAAAGATACGAGCAAAAAATATTGGACGGAACGACTCATTCTCATCATTCTTTTTAGCTGTATCTATCTACTGCTTACCTTTGTAGTTCCAATGCATTATGTTCATCCTATTGTTGGAACATTTATTCTCCTCATCATTGGATTTGGTACGTATCTCGAAAAAAAATCGCCCAATACCAATAAAGACTATTTGATTGCAACAGGAATTTCCATCACCATGGCCGTTGTTTTTTTTGAATTTGATTTCAAGAAAATTATGTGCAATCCACATATTCTAATATACCCGCACAGCCTATGGCATCTGTTTAATGGGATGTCGATTTTCTTTTTCTATCTCTACATTCGCAGTGAAAGTTACAAGCCGGAATACGACAATTTACGGAGTAATTTGAAACGTATAGCGCACGATAAAGTATCTGAACGATACAATTCTAAATCCAATTAAGCTCAAGCACAAAAGAAAGCGAAGTCGTAAACACAACTTCGCTTTCTTTTATGTTTTAATGATTAGTTAAATGAGCTCCACATCATATTAAAGTCGCCACTTGTAGCATCTTTAAACACCGATGGACTGCTGCTATCGTATTCCATTTTTGCTTTAAACGTACCGGTAACTTTGTATATATTAAACATCCCGTTGTTTTCAACAAATGTTACAGAATTGATTTTTACAAAGTAAGAATGATCTGTTGTTGAATACGAGTAAACATAGCTCATACCAATATTATGTTTAAAAATGATGCCACCAATTGGTAAGGTACCTGTACTAGTACCATCAAAATAGAAAGTTTTCCCGGCTAACGTTAAAACATCACTTTTCGTAATTTTATTATTGAACACTATGGTTATCCCTGCAGCATCATAGAAATTTTTTTCGCTGTTACACCAACCACCTAATTCATAAGAATCATTGCACCCGGCTTGAAAAACTTGGCTTTTGTTATAATAACTTTTTCCGTCAAGATTATACTTAATGTAATAACCACTTGATGTAGGATCCGGATCTTTTTTACATGAGCTGAGCCATGTGATGGAAAAAAGGGTAAAAAGAAGGAGGAGTTGTTGCTTTTTCATAATAATTATTTTTTTGCAAAAGTAGAAAAAAGGATCGTTGTATTCTATTATGTCGTATGTGTCGAGAATATTTTACTCTCCATAATTCGGGTTTACTGAAGATCAAAATACATAAACTTCATTTATGCCGATTTATCATATTGATATAAACATAACAATCAACAACTTATAAGTCTACTTATAAATGCAACTTTTTGCTTGTTTTTCAGCCGTTGTCATCTTAGCTTTGCTCTATTAAAACACTATATATGTCTACAAAACAGCATAATTTTTCTATTGCATTTTTAAGCTTAGCATTCGTATTTTCAATTGTTTTTATTCATTCGTGTAGTAACGGCAATTCAGAAAAAAAAGAAAACTATAAGGTAGATCCTTTAGTGAAAAGAGCGTTAGGATCATTTTCGGCAATTTCAGAAAATGCAGAAAGTGCAGAAAATCCTATCACGGAAGCGAAAGTATTGTTAGGAAAAACGTTATACTTTGATAACCGCTTGTCCAAGAATAATACGCAAAGTTGTAACACATGTCATAATCTTTCCACATTTGGAGTTGACAATAAAGCTACAAGTGCCGGAGACTTGGGTAAGAATGGAACACGAAACTCACCAACGGTTTTAAATGCAGCCTTTCATACTTCGCAATTTTGGGATGGTCGAGCAAAAGATGTAGAAGAACAAGCAGGTATGCCAATAACAAACCCGGTAGAAATGAACATGCCATCTGAATCTTTTGTTGAAGAGCGTATAAAAGGAATTCCGGGATATCAAAAATTATTTGCAGATGCTTTTCCGGGAGAAGAAAACCCTATTCAATTCAAAAACTTGAAAAAAGCTATCGGTGTATTTGAAAGAACACTTACTACACCTACAAAATTCGATAAGTTCCTTCAAGGTGATGCTGAAGCGTTAACTGCTGATGAAAAAGCTGGACTTACAAAATTTATGAATATAGGTTGTACTACATGTCATATTGGTCCTGCTGTTGGAGGAACAATGGTTCAGCGTTTTCCTTTAGTTGGAGACGATTATAAGTCATTAACAGGAAGTAAGATTGATGATAAAGGGGTTATGGAGGTTTCGAAGAAAGAAGAAGATAAATATATGTTCAAAGTGCCGACACTTAGGAATATCCATAAAACTGCCCCCTATTTCCACGATGGAAGCGTAGCTGATTTAAATAGTGCAATTAAGATAATGGCTAAGTTAGAACTTAACAAAGACATTTCAGATGATGATGTTAAGTTGATTGCTTTATTTCTAAACACTCTAACCGGAGAAGTAAAACAGCAAACTGCAATTTCACCTAAAATGCCTCAATAATAAGAGTCTAATTAAAGATTCTGAGAGATATTTGCAGAAAACAATCCTGCATCAGGAGATGAAATCACCGTATTGGTAAACTCAACACTTGGTACACTTACATTAACTTTAGACCCCGAAACGGTTACAGTAGCAACTGCACTTGCAGTATTTGATAAAGTATACGTTTTAGTGCCTATATTCATAATCACATAAACTTGACCGGCACTCGACACCGGTACATTGGTAATTGCGTAATTCCCTGGAGCTGGAGGAAAAGAGTTGAAATGGAATACAACATTATTAATTTCACTAGTTGAACCAGTTGTAGCTGTAAGTGTTTTAGCGGTAGTAGATCCAACGGCTGAATAAGCTGTGTAACTAACGCCTTTAAAACTCCAACTTCCACCTAATAGGCTATTGGAGTTACTGCAAGAAGAAATCAAAAGTATACTTAACAATCCCAAAGCGACTAATACGTTTTTCATTTTTTATTTTTTACGAAAGTAACTATTCAAAACTAGTAAGACAAATGCTGGTTTTTCATTATTTGTTTGATAACCCAATTTCATTACTAATATTTTGGTTTTTGAAGTCTGACATTAAAAAACCAAATCAAGAATGTCATTAATATCGGAAGCGCAAGAACAAAAAACAAAAATGAATACATTATGTCTTCCGAATGAAAATGCTTTTTATGTCCAATTGGTCCAAGTGATAAATAGAGGCCAAGAAGGATAACTGAAAACAATTGAGTGGTCACTAACAAGCAATATATCGAACTAACACTATTCATACCTTCTTTTGGATTTGTATCTACCAATAGAAATGATAATAATTGGTTGAACATCATGTACAAAACCAACATAATAAACATTGTAAAATTCTCAAGTTTTAGGAAAGAGAAAAAACTATAAAAAAGTATCAAAAGAAAACTCAGGCCAATTGGATACAGAATTTTATTCTTACTGAACATAGATTCAAGGGTGTTTATGGTATTAATATTACAATTTTAAATAATATTTACAAAAGATAATACTTGTTATTTAAACAGGTATGAGACAATTTCCTTTGCAATAAAGTACTGACAATTAATTTTATACAAATACATTGCCAAAGTGAATTCACAGAAGTATATTACATTTTCTACTTTATAACTTATAAAGTATGATTAAGAAATACATAGAATCTACTTAATATATAAACGAATTTTGATTCTAGTTTAAAAATCGGAAACTAGAAAGTAACCGGGAAAGTGAGAGTTTCTTGTCCTCTTAATATACTAACTGTTGAAGTTTCGCCTTTCGAAAAGTGATTCAATGCTTTCATGTACTCTTGAATCTCTTGAACTTTATATTCACCCAATTGAATAATAATATCACCTTGTATTATACCTGCTTTTGAAGCTGGTTTACCTTCGGTTACGCCATCAACTCTTAGCCCTTTCCCTTCAAAGGCATAATCAGGCATTATACCTAAAGTAACTTTAAAACTTGACTTTGCTTGTTCAGCATTTCTTGTAGTAAGAAAGTGTAATCTCGGTAACTTATCAATTGAATCAATTAGCGTAAGTATATACTCCAGAACTTTTTGCTCTCCTTCAAAATTGATCTTTTCTACATCGTCAGTAGGTTTGTGATAATCGCTATGTTGCCCGGTAAAAAAATGAAGTACAGGTACATTTTTCAAGTAAAATGAGGTATGATCGGAAGGTCCAATGCCTGAAGAATCAGTTTTAATTCGGAACTCCTTGTTCATCGAAAGAACTAGATTATGTAATTCCGGTGCTGTTCCTGTACCATAAACAAGCAAGGACTTTGTAGAATCATTTAATCTTCCAATCATATCCATATTGAGCATAAAGTTCAAATCATTGAGTTGTAGTGTTGGATTATTCGTAAAATATTTCGAGCCTAATAAACCGCTTTCTTCAGCTGAAAAACAGATAAAAAGATAGTTATAATGCTCTACATTGGAATTTGAACTAAGATGGTGTGCCAATTCCAATACCCCAGCTACACCACTCGCATTATCATCTGCTCCATTATGTATTTTTGCATTTGGATTAGCATCTAATGAATTGCCATGATTACCCCAACCTAAATGATCGTAATGCGCCCCAATAACAATTGTATTTTTTGCTCCATTATCTAAAAATGCTAAAACGTTTTTTCCTGTTCTTTGTATCTTATTACTTTGTG
>ENA-UOYA01004271-UOYA01004271.1-activated-sludge-metagenome-genome-assembly--contig:-NODE-4271-length-12103-cov-5.218625_pt1 | contig 12103 bp, 8 predicted proteins | sample MGYA00238163_ERZ764804 | MGnify/ENA primary metagenome ERZ764804 (study PRJEB28919, sample SAMN05720223) | activated sludge metagenome | isolation source: Anaerobic digester | place: Hong Kong...
GGGAAGAAGATATCCTTTATTGACACGCCCGGTCACGAGGCTTTTACCGCTATGCGTGCTCGTGGTGCTCAAGTAACGGATATTGCAATTATTGTGATTGCAGCTGATGATGATATAATGCCTCAAACAAAAGAAGCTATTAGTCATGCGCAAGCTGCTGGTGTTCCTATGATTTTTGCAATTAATAAGATTGATAAACCTACTGCTAATCCAGAAAAAATAAAAGAAAAATTAGCAGGTATGAACTTGTTAGTTGAAGATTGGGGAGGAAAATATCAATCACATGATATTTCTGCAAAAGCCGGTATTGGTGTGAAAGAACTTTTGGAAAAAGTATTACTTGAAGCTGAAATCCTAGATTTAAAAGCAAACCCAGATAAACCAGCTGTTGGTACAGTTGTTGAAGCATTTTTGGATAAAGGAAGAGGTTATGTTTCAACTGTTTTAGTTCAAGCAGGAACTTTAAGAGTTGGTGACTATGTACTTGCAGGAAAAAATCATGGTAAAGTAAAAGCCATGCAAGATGAAAGAGGTCATAATGTAAAAGAAGCTGGTCCTTCAACCCCAATTTCAATATTGGGATTAGATGGAGCGCCAACTGCTGGAGACAAGTTCAATGTGTTTGAAGATGAAAGAGAAGCAAAACAAATTGCTGCAAAAAGAATGCAATTACTGCGCGAACAATCTGTTAGAACACAAAAACATATCACTCTTGCAGAAATTGGTAGACGTATAGCTCTTGGACAATTCAAGGAGTTGAATATTATTCTTAAAGGAGATGTTGACGGTTCGGTGGAAGCTTTATCTGACTCTTTCTCTAAATTGTCGACAGAAGAGATACAAATTAAAATCATTCATAAAGGAGTTGGAGCAATTACAGAATCTGATGTTCTTTTGGCTTCAGCTTCTGATGCTATCATAATAGGATTTAATGTTAGACCTGCTGGAAACGCTAAACAATTAGCAGAAAAAGAAGAAATCGACATTAGAAATTATTCAATTATTTATGATGCTATCGATGACTTGAAAGATGCCATGGAAGGTATGCTTTCTCCTGAGATGAAAGAAGAAGTTACAGGAACAGCTGAAATTAGAGAAACATTCAAAATTTCTAAAGTTGGAACCATTGCTGGATGTATGGTTACTGATGGAAAAATATTTAGAAATTCTAAAATTAGATTGATTCGTGAAGGTGTTGTTATATACACGGGTGAATTAGCAGCTTTAAAAAGATTTAAAGATGATGTCAAAGAAGTGTCTAAAGGATATGATTGCGGTATGCAAGTGAAAAACTACAATGATATTCAACAATTAGATATCATTGAAGCTTTCCAAGAAGTGGAAGTAAAAAAGAAATTAAAATAAATAAAAAAGCCTCAATTTTGAGGCTTTTTTATTTGTTAGGTTTTATTAAAAAAGCATTAGCATACTTTTTTTTCAGTAAAGACAAATTTCTTTCAGCATCAATTCTAGTTTTAAAATTACCAACCCAAACTTTGTAATTTGGGGTGCTAAAAACTATAGTTGCATCCATTTTTTTATTTTCCTTTTTAAATTGAATTAATGTTTTCTTGGAGTTTTCACTATCTCCAGTAAAAATTTGAATTTTATACCTATCATTAACAGTAATTGAAGCGTTGATTTTTCTTTTCTCATTCAATAATTGTTCTATTTTCGAATCTTGAGTAACAGTAACATTACTTTCCTGAGAAAAAATATTTACCGAAAAAAACAGCGAAAAAATTAATAAGAAAGTAAAATTTAGATTTCTTGATAAAGTCATAAAATATTGATTTTAATGCAAATGTAAAACTATTATATAAAAACTAAACCCAATTGCTATTTAGAATTAATATAAATTGATATTTAAGATATATTTATGGTTTTGAGAATAGTTCATAAGTCGTATTTTTGTCCAAATTAAAATTAGAGTATCGATATTTTCCAGTAAAGTCTACTGTAAAAATCATACCAAAAAAGGAGTTAATATAAATTTAATATGAAAAAAGTGGGAAACCATAATTCAATTTCAAGGAAAATACTCTTCGGTTTAGCTTTAACGCTATCAATTTCAATCTCTTCTTTCTCACAAAATGCTGCTCCGGCAACTGTTGCTACAGATGCTGCTGCTCCTGCTGCAGATGCAAAATCATCTGGTGGTGGTGATGCTGCTGCTGGGAAAGCTTTGTTCAATGCAAATTGCGCAGCTTGTCATAAACTTGATGCTAAATCTACTGGACCAGCTCTTAGAGGAATTGCTGATAAACATCCAAGAGAATGGATTTACAAATGGGTTAACAACAGTTCAGCATTGATTAAGTCTGGAGATGCGGTTGCTGTAAAATTGTTTGAAGAAAACAATAAGGCAGTAATGACGGCATTCCCGCAATTATCAACTACTGATATTGACAACATAATGGCTTACACTTCTGAGCCTAAACCAGAGCCAGCAAAGGCAGCTGCTGTTGGAACAACTGCTGCTGCAAATGATGAAGGCGGAATTTCTAACAATGTTATTCTTGCAGCTCTCAGTTTGGTTTTGTTCATGTTGATTGTGATGTTGTTCTTTGTAAATAACGTTTTAACAAAAATAGCTAAGGCTAACAACATTGAGATAATTAAAGATGAAACAAGGTTGCCGATTTGGAAAGCTTTTGCTAAAAACCAATTTTTAGTTTTAGTGACAAGTATTTTCTTGTTGTTGGCTAGTGGTTACTTTGCTTATGGATGGATGATGCAAGTAGGAGTTGACCAAGATTATGCACCAGTTCAACCAATTCATTTTTCACATAGAATTCATGCTGGAAGTAATGGTATAAATTGTAAATATTGTCACTCATCTGCAAGAGTAAGTAAAAATGCAGGTATTCCTTCCTTGAATGTCTGTATGAATTGTCACAAAAATATATCAGAAGTTGCTGATACAACTGCAACTCCAGAGCATTCAAAAGCGTTTTATGATGCTCAAATTCAAAAATTATATGATGCGGTAGGTTGGGATAAATCATTGCAGAAATATACTGGAAAATCTAGCCCTGTAAAATGGGTTAGAATTCATAATCTTCCTGATTTTGCTTATTTTAATCACTCACAACACGTTACAGTTGCAGGTGTAGAATGTCAAAAATGTCACGGTGAAGTACAAACCTATGAAATTCAAAAACAATTTGCTCCTTTAACAATGGGATGGTGTATTAAATGTCACCGCGAAACTGATGTTAAAATGGAAGGCAACGCATACTATGACAAAATCCACAATGAGCTTTCAAAAAAATATGGTGTTGAAAAATTGACAGCAGCACAAATGGGAGCTTTAGAATGTGGAAAATGTCACTATTAATAAAGTAATAATTAAGAAAGCTAATATATATATCCAATGTCATCTAACAAAAAATACTGGAAAAGTGTTGAAGAACTAAACGAAAATAGTTCTGTTGTTGAGACGCTTAGAAATAATGAGTTTGTTGAAGCAATTCCTACGGATGAGTTTTTATCAGACAAAGAATCATTATCTTCATCTTCAACTACTCGTAGAGATTTCTTAAAATATGTAGGGTTTAGCACTGCTGCTGCTACTTTGGCTGCTTGCGAAGGCCCAGTTCATAAATCAATTCCATATGTTCTTCAACCAGAACAAATTATTCCTGGTGTTGCTGATTATTATGCAACAACTATGTTTGATGGATTTGATTTTGCAAATTTATTGGTAAAAACTAGAGAAGGTAGACCCATCAAAATTGAAAATAACACAATTGAAGGAGCTAAATTTTCTGCAAATGCTAGAGTTCATGCCTCTGTATTGTCATTGTATGACAGTATGAGACTAAAAGTTACCAAAATTGATGGTAAAGACTCAACATGGCAAGAGGCTGATTTAAAAATTAAATCAAGTTTAGCTGATGCAAAAGCAAAAGGTGGTCAAGTAGTTCTTTTAACAGGAACTTTAGCTAGTCCATCTACTGAAAAATTAATAGCAGATTTTATATCAAAAAATCCTACTGCAAAACATGTAGTGTATGATTCAGTTTCTGAGTCTGCTGCTCTTGATGCATTTGAAACTGTCTTTGGAGAAAGAGCATTACCTAATTATGATTTTTCTAAAGCAAATACTATTGTCTCTGTTGGCGCAGATTTTCTTGGTGATTGGCAAGGTGGTGGATTTGATTCTGGATATGCCAAAGGGAGAATTCCTCAAGCAGGTAAAATGTCTAAACATTTCCAGTTTGAAGCTAACATGACTTTATCTGGTGCAGCTGCTGATAAAAGAGTATCAATGACTGTCGCTAATCAAAAGTTGGCTTTAGTAAAAATATATAGTATTATAACAGGTTCTTCTGTTTCTACTGCGAAGATTCCAAATGAAGAAGTAGTTGTAAAAGCTGCTCAGCAATTAAAAGCTGCGGGTTCAAAAGGATTGTTTGTGTGTGGAATACAAGATAAAAATGCTCAGTTATTAGCCTTAGCAATTAACCAAACTCTTTCAAGTGAAGCGTTTTCTACTTCTGAAACTAGACAAGTTAGAAAAGGTTCAAACGAAAAAGTTATGCAGTTGATTAATGATATGAACTCAGGTTTAGTTCATACATTGATTATGAGTGGTGTGAATCCAGTTTACAGTTTAGCTAATTCTAGTTCTTTTGTGAGTGGGCTTAAAAAAGTTAAATTATCTGCTTCTTTTTCTCTCAAAGAAGATGAAACGGCTTCGTTAACAAATATTGCTGTTCCAGCTCCTCATTATCTTGAGTCTTGGAATGATTTAATGCTTACAAAAGGAACTTACTCTTTAGTTCAACCAACAATAAGACCTTTGTTCAGTTCAAAACAATTTCAAGAAGCATTATTGTCTTGGAGTGGAATATCTGGTACTTATTATGATTATATAAAATCAAACTCAGCATCCTATATTAATGGATCAACGTGGAATAAAACATTGCATGATGGATTATCTGTAGGAACTATATCTGGATTGAATGCTGGATCTGCTGATTATTCAGGTGCTGCTAATTCTTTAGCATCTACAAAACCAAGTTCTAATCTTGAATTAGTATTATACACTAAAACTGGAATGGGTGATGGGCAACAAGCTAATAATCCATGGCTACAAGAATTTCCAGACCCGATAACAAGAGTTTCTTGGGATAATTATTTGACTATTTCAAGAGCTGATGCAGAAAAAATTGGTTTAGAAAATAGAATTGTTGCTAATGGTGGATTGAACGGTAGTTATGCTACAGTTAGTGTTGGTAAGACCAAACTTGAGGTTCCAGTTATTATCCAACCAGGTCAAGCTGTTGGAACAGTTGGATTGTCTCTTGGTTACGGAAAAAAAGCAGGTTTAAAAGAAGAAATGCAAGTGGGAGTTAATGCATTTGCTTTTTACAACAATTTTGACTTAGTTCAATCTGTTATTGTAGAGAAGGCTTCTGGAGAACATGAATTTGCTTGTGTTCAGTCTCAAAAAACTCTAATGGGACGTGGAGATATTATAAAAGAAACTACATTAGAAATTTTTAATACTAAAGATTCTAAAATATGGAATCCAGTTCCAATGGTTTCTCTTGATCATAAAGAGGTTGAAGCAACTAAAGTTGATTTATGGGAATCTTTTGATCGCTCTATAGGACACCATTTTAATCTTTCAATTGATTTGAATGCTTGTACAGGTTGTGGAGCTTGTGTTATAGCTTGTCATGCAGAAAATAATGTTCCAGTAGTTGGAAAATCTGAAGTAAGAAGAAGTCGTGATATGCATTGGTTGCGTATTGATAGATACTACTCATCTGAAGAGACTTTTGAGAAAGATAATGAGAAAAAAGAAGGATTTGACGGTTTAGATTTAGGCGGTTTCTTGTCTGGAAATGAAGACACAAAAGGATCTCTTGGAGGATTCCGTAAAATGGAGCATCCTGCTGACAATCCTCAAGTAGCTTTCCAACCTGTAATGTGTCAACACTGTAATCATGCTCCGTGTGAAACAGTTTGTCCTGTTGCTGCAACTTCACATGGTCGTCAAGGTCAAAACCATATGGCATATAACAGATGCGTAGGTACAAGATATTGTGCAAATAACTGTCCTTACAAAGTACGTCGTTTTAACTGGTTCTTGTACAACAACAATGATGAGTTTGATTTCCATATGAACGATGATTTAGGAAGAATGGTTGTCAACCCAGACGTCAATGTTCGTTCTCGTGGTGTAATGGAAAAATGTTCAATGTGTATTCAAATGACACAAGCTACAATTTTAAAGGCTAAACGTGAAGGAAGACCAGTAGAAAAAGACGAATTTCAGACAGCTTGTTCTGCGGCTTGTTCATCTGGAGCAATGGTTTTTGGTGATGTAAATGATAAAGAAAGCCAAATTGCAAAATTAGCTGAAGACAAAAGAATGTATCATTTACTAGAACATGTAGGCACTAAGCCAAACGTATTCTATCACGTTAAGGTTAGAAATTCATAAAATTATTAATTAGAAACACAATAAAGGATTATGTCGTCTCATTACGAAGCACCCATTAGAAAACCTTTAGTTATTGGTGATAAATCATATCACGATATAACAGTTGATGTAGCAGCGCCTGTAGAAGGAAGAGCTAATAAACAATGGTGGACAGTTTTTTCCATAGCACTAATTGCTTTCCTTTGGGGATTAGGATGTATTATTTATACAATTTCAACAGGTATTGGTACTTGGGGTTTAAATAAAACAGTTGGTTGGGCTTGGGATATCACCAATTTCGTTTGGTGGGTTGGTATTGGTCATGCTGGTACCTTGATTTCAGCTGTATTATTATTATTCCGTCAAAGATGGAGAATGGCAATCAACCGTTCAGCAGAAGCAATGACCATTTTCTCGGTAATACAAGCTGGTTTATTCCCTATTATTCACATGGGTCGTCCATGGTTAGCATATTGGGTTGTGCCTATACCAAATCAATTTGGTTCATTATGGGTGAATTTTAACTCACCATTACTTTGGGACGTATTTGCAATCTCTACATATCTTTCGGTGTCTCTTGTTTTTTGGTGGACAGGTTTACTTCCAGATTTTGCAATGCTTAGAGATAGAGCAGTTACGCCTTTTACAAAAAAAATATATTCTATTCTTTCTTTCGGATGGAGTGGTAGAGCTAAAGATTGGCAAAGATTTGAAGAAGTTTCACTTGTACTTGCAGGTTTAGCTACTCCACTTGTACTTTCTGTTCACACCATAGTATCTTTCGACTTTGCTACATCAGTTATTCCAGGTTGGCATACTACAATTTTCCCGCCGTATTTCGTTGCTGGTGCAGTGTTTTCAGGATTTGCAATGGTAAATACATTGCTAATCATCATGAGAAAGGTTTCAAACCTTGAAGCGTACATTACAGTTCAGCATATTGAGTTAATGAACATCATCATTATGATAACTGGTTCAATAGTAGGTGTTGCCTACATTACAGAGTTATTTGTTGCATGGTATTCAGGAGTAGAATATGAACAATATGCCTTCTTGAACAGAGCAACTGGTCCTTATGCTTGGGCTTATTGGGCTATGATGTCTTGTAATGTTTTTTCACCTCAATTTATGTGGTCAAAAAAATTAAGAACAAGTATAATGTTTTCTTTCGTTATTTCAATTGTTGTAAACATAGGAATGTGGTTCGAGCGTTTTGTAATCATCGTGACATCACTACATAGAGATTACTTACCATCTTCTTGGACAATGTTCTCTCCAACATTTGTAGATATTGGAATTTTCATTGGAACAATTGGTTTCTTCTTTGTGTTATTTTTACTTTATGCAAGAACTTTCCCGGTTATAGCTCAAGCTGAAGTAAAAACTATTTTGAAGTCATCAGGCGAAAACTATAAAAGAGAACGTGAATTAAACGGACATAATCATTCTGATAAACACTAATAATTGTCATGAGTAATAAAGTTATACACGCAATATATAATGATGATGATGTGTTGATGGATGCTGTTAAGCAAACAAAAAAAGCACACTATCATATCGAGGAAGTTTTTACTCCATTTCCTGTTCATGGTTTGGATAAAGCAATGGGAATTCCACCAACTAGACTTGCAATATGTGCATTTATATACGGTTGTATTGGTCTTACAGTTGCTACAACGATGATGAACTATATCATGATTGAGGATTGGCCTCAAGATATTGGAGGAAAACCAAGTTTTGCATATTATCAAAATATGCCAGCTTTTGTACCAGTTATGTTTGAAATGACAGTTTTTTTTGCTGCCCATTTAATGGTTATCACATTTTATCTTAGAAGTAGATTGTGGCCATTCAAGCAGGCTGAAAACCCTGATGTTAGAACAACTGATGACCATTTTTTGATGGAAGTAGCTGTTAGTAATAACGAAGAAGAGCTTGTAAAGTTTTTTGAAAAAACTGGAGCTTTGGAAGTTAAAGTTGTAGAAAAGCACTAATAGATGAGTATGAAAAATTTATTTAAAATAGCATTTACATTTTGTTTTGTTTTGTTGCTTGCATCTTGCAAAGATGATAAAAGACCAAATTACCAATACATGCCAAACATGTATGAATCAGTTGCTTATGAGACATACTCTGAATCTAATGCATTTAATTCGCCAACTGGTTTAAAAGGGAAAGAAGGACAATTGCCACCTGATGGAACTATAAAAAGAGGTTTTGTACCTTATGAATATCCAAATACAACTGAAGGGTACAATGCTGCAAAAGCAAATTTAAAATCTCCACTTGATTCATCTCAAGTTGACATGAAAAAAGCTCAAGAACTTTTTGAAATTTACTGTGCAATTTGTCATGGTAATGCAGGTGATGGAAAAGGTAAACTTGTAACGAACGAGAAATTTTTAGGAGTTCCTAATTATAAAGATAGACAAATAACAGAAGGCAGTATTTTTCATGTAATAACTTATGGATTGAATTCCATGGGTTCACATGCTAACCAACTTAACACTAATGAAAGATGGATGGTTGCTGCTTATGTTTTAAAACTTAGAAGCGAATTATAATATTGAATATAACAGATTAATATAGTTATGTATACATTTTCTAGCAAATTAAAAACGTTCTCTTTTGTCTTAATGCTTATAGGAGCATTAGGTATTGGATATGGATTTTTGTCAGCTCCAAAAACTATTCAAGACGTAGAGACAATATTAGCAGCTGAAAGTCATGGTCATGAAGGCACGCACAATGCTCATGCTGTAGAAAAACATGACGCAAAAGCGAAAGCTGAACATGAGGAGCATTTAACCCATGTTTTGCATCAGTTGGAAAATAAACCTTGGGCAGCACTTTATGTCGCTTGTATATTTTTTATGCTAATTTCACTTGGAGCTTTAGCTTTTTATGCAATACAACAAGTAGCACAAGCAGGTTGGTCACCAGTCCTTTTTAGAGTGATGCAAGGCATAACTTCATACTTATTGCCAGGTTCTGTAATTTTCTTTATTATATTATTACTTTCAGGTATGCATTTTAATCATTTATTTATATGGATGAAAGAAGGTGTGACTGAAGTTGGTAATCCAAACTATGATCATCTGATAGCTGGAAAATCAGGGTATTTAAATTTCCCTTTCTGGATTATTAGAGCAGGTTTGTTTTTGTTAGTTTGGAATTTATACAGATATTATTCAAGAAAAAATTGTCTAGCTCAAGACGAATCGAATGACAATACTTTCTATAAAAAGAATTTTAAAATGTCAGCTGCATTTTTAGTGTTCTTTATTGTATCAGAATCAATAATGTCTTGGGATTGGATTATGTCTGTTGATCCTCACTGGTTTAGTACTTTATTTGGATGGTACGTTTTTGCTAGCTTCTTTGTAAGTGGTATAACAACAATATCTATGGTTACTTTGTATCTTAAATCAAATGGATATTTAGAAAATGTAAATAGTAGTCACATCCATGATTTATCAAAATTCATGTTTGGTATCAGTGTTTTTTGGACTTACCTATGGTTTTCACAGTTTATGTTGATTTGGTATTCTAACATTCCTGAAGAAGTTACTTATTTTAAAACTAGAATTGAACATTTCAACCTTCCTTTCTTTGGTGCTGTTGTAATGAACTTTATATTTCCGTTTTTAGTATTAATCAACACAGATTTCAAACGTATTACATGGATTATTGTAATGGCTGGAATTGTTATTTTACTAGGACACTATGTTGATTTCTTCAACATGATTATGCCTGCTACTGTTGGTGACCAATGGTTTATAGGTATACCTGAGATATCTTCAATTTTGTTCTTTTTTGGCTTATTCATTTTTACAGTGTTCAATGCTTTAACAAAAGCACCACTTATGCCTAAAAGAAATCCATTTATCGAAGAAAGTAAACATTTTCATTATTAATATTTTTAAAAAAGAAACAAATGTCAACTCTTTTAATACTTATAGTTGTACTTTTATTATCAATTGCTATTTGGCAGTTAACCAAAATATTTGATTTAACTCAAGTTGGTGGAAATGTAAACGATACTCAAATTGCAGATGATAATGATAATAAAGTAAACGGTTATTTAATGTTTGCTTTTTTAGGGTTCATTTATCTAACAACAATCTATTGTGTTTGGAATTATGGTAATTTACCACTTTTAAAAGATTCTGCTTCTGAACATGGACCATTAGTTGACAACCTAATGGCGATTTCATTAGTTTTAATTTTTATTGTTCAAACAGTTACCCAAGCTTTATTACATTATTTTGCTTTTAAATATAAAGGCAAAAAGGGACAAAAAGCTATGTATTTTGCTGATAACAATAAACTTGAACTTATTTGGAGTTCTATTCCTGCAATTGTATTGGCTGGATTAATTCTTTATGGTCTTTATTCATGGAATAATATAATGTACGTTGATAAGGAAGATGAACAAGATGCAATTGTAATTGAATTATATGCGCAACAGTTCAAATGGGAAGCTAGATACTCAGGTGCTGATAATGTTTTGGGTAAAGCTAACGTAAGATATATAGAAGGAGCAAATAACCTTGGGGTTGATCTATCTGATCCAAATGCTCAAGATGATTTTACAGCTTCAGAGTTGCATATTCCAAAAGGTAAAAGAGTAATATTTAAAATGCGCTCACAAGACGTATTACACTCTGCATATTTGCCTCATTTTAGAGCACAAATGAACTGTGTTCCAGGCATGGTTACTCAATTTTCATTTATACCTACATTGACAACTGCTGAGATGAGAGAAAAACCAGCTATCATTGAAAAAGTTAATCATATTAATGAATTGAGAGCTAAGAAAAGTGAGCAATTAGTAGCTAATGGCCAAACAGCATTGGATCCTTATACATTTGATTATTTGCTTTTGTGTAACAAAATTTGTGGTGCTTCACACTACAATATGCAGATGAAAGTTGTTGTTGATACTCCTGAAGACTTCAAAGCTTGGTTAAAAGACAAGCAAACTATTGTTCAAGCAGTTAAAACAGCTGCCGCTGAAGCCGAAAAGTCTGAACAACCAACTAAACCTACAATTGATACAGCAAAAGTAAATGCAGTTGCCAAAGATTCAACGGTAGTTGCACAAACAGAAATTAAAAAATAACAAATTTTAAATATTTTTAAAGAATTAATATATGTCAGCAGAAGCTCATAATCACGGACACGAACATGATCACGACCACGGTCACGAGCATCATCATAAAGATACTTTTATAACCAAATACATTTTCAGTATTGACCATAAAATGATTTCTAAACAGTATTTGATTACTGGTATTTTTATGGGTATAATTGGTATTGTAATGTCATTGCTATTTAGAATGCAATTAGCATGGCCTGAAGAATCTTTTAAAATCTTCAATGTTCTTCTTGGCGACAAGTTTGCTCCAAATGGAGTAATGACTAATGAAATATATCTTGCATTGATAACAATACATGGAACAATAATGGTATTCTTTGTATTGACTGCTGGTTTGAGTGGAACATTTAGTAATCTATTGATTCCTCTTCAAATTGGTGCTAGAGATATGGCATCTGGATTTTTGAACATGATATCATATTGGTTATTTTTCCTTTCAAGTGTTGTTATGGTCATCTCTCTTTTTGTTGAATCAGGACCTGCTTCAGCTGGTTGGACTATTT
>ENA-UOYA01004273-UOYA01004273.1-activated-sludge-metagenome-genome-assembly--contig:-NODE-4273-length-12101-cov-16.348497_pt1 | contig 12101 bp, 9 predicted proteins | sample MGYA00238163_ERZ764804 | MGnify/ENA primary metagenome ERZ764804 (study PRJEB28919, sample SAMN05720223) | activated sludge metagenome | isolation source: Anaerobic digester | place: Hong Kong...
GTTCAATGATCATGGCCAGCGATTCTTTGATGACCATTTCCCGGTTGGTCCAGCCATCCAGTTTGACCAGGGTGCTTTGACCCGAAATCAGACCACCGCTGGGGGCAACCACTGCCGCTACAATGCCGTTGGCCCGGGCGATCGGGATGTGCATTGAATCATAGCGGAGGGCTTCAATGGCTTTGACCTGGGGATTAATCCGGCCTGTTTCACGATTATCAACTGTTGCCCGGACACCGCTAATTTCTTCCAGGCCAAGCCAGGAATAACTATCAATCATCCCCGGGTAAGCAGTGAGACCCCTGGCTTCGATGACCTTGGCTCCAGAAGGAATGGAAATATTGGCACCGAGATCAACTATTTTGCCGTCTTTGATTAGAATCGAGCCGGAGTCAATGACCGGCCCGGTGACCGGAACTATTTTGGCTCCAACAATGGCTATGACTTCCGTCTTATCTTCGGTCTGAGCAGCAGCTGGAAAAGAGAAAGAATAAATACTCAGTAGAGTCAGACCAAGCAGCGCTGCTATCAAGACCAGCTGATTTTTATTTTTTAACAAAGCAGGTTTCATCCTGTTTACGTTCATGTTTTTTATCTTCATGACAGGCCTCCTTCTTTGGTGGAAGCCGCAGCCCGTTCTTTGAGAAGCGCCTCCCGATCAAAGTAAACGTCACCTTCGATAATTGTCATTTCACAGCGGGTGTAGGCACTCATTGGGTGCTGGCTGAAGAGGGCCAGATCAGCCTGTTTGCCAACCTCAATGCTTCCTACCAGGCGGTCAACGCCAAGCTGTTTAGCCGCATTGATGGTGATAAGTTTCAGCGCCTCATCCTGCGTCAATCCATATTTAACCGCTTTTCCAGCTTCATTAAATAGCCTTCTTATTCGCTCGCCGCTATCGGAGTTAATCGAGACCAGGATGCCCTTCTGGGTGCAGTAGGCGGCGTTATAGGCAATGCCCTCGGCAGCTTCCATTTTATAAGCCCAGCTATCAATAAAGACCGAGATACCGACACCGGCGGCTTTTAGCTCGTTGGTTATCTTATAGGCTTCCCAGGCGTGCTCAAAAGCGCCTATTTTGAAACCAAACTCTCTGGACAGGTTTAAAAACTCAATCATTTCCGGGGCGACATAAGCATGGCAGCGAGCAATGAGCTTGCCGCGCAGAAGGTCGGCCAGAGTCTCCAATCTGAGGTCTTTTCTGGGAGGAAGGAGATTGGCCGGCGGGTTTTTGGATTTTTTAAGCTGCTCATAGCGGTCCCAGGCGGCCATATAGTCTTTCGCCCGCATTAATTCGCTTCTGATCAGAGCATTGGCCCCCATGCGGGTGGCCGGGTAGCGTTGCGGCCGACCAGGAAGCAGCGTCCGGTTCGATTGTTTGACATTTTCGCCCAGGGCAAATTTAAGAGTGGGGTAGGCTTCTTTGACGATTAATTCTTCCGAAGGTTTACCCCATTTGAGCTTCAGGACAACATTAGTCCCCCCGATGACATTGGCGCTGCCGTGCATGGTGTGAACCATGGTCACGCCGCCGGACAGAGCGGTAAAAATCGAAGTATCATCGGCATTAACCACCTCAGCCATGGTAACTTCCGGTGTGACGGCATCAGTGCCTTCATTGGTGCCGGAAAGAGCGATGTGGGTATGGGTATCTATGATGCCCGGCATCAGATATCTGCCGTTAGCTTCGATAATTCTGACTCCGGCCGGGGCGGTGAGATTCTGACCGATTTGTTTTATTACCCCGTTGATAACCAGAACATCGCCATTGGGAATAGTGTTGCCGGTGACGGTCAAAATAGTGGCATTTTTAATCAAGAGATCGCCACCAGCCAGAAGCCAGCTGGCTGAGGACAGAAAGAAAACTAAAAGGGACAGAAGCAGGCCCGTTTTCTTTATCTTTTCTCTCATTGGCCTTTCTCCTCATAGGTGAATAACGTTCCATCAACCATGACTTTAACTATGCTGGTTTTTTCATCGAATAGCTCGCCTTTAGTTAGAATCAGGTTGGCGATTTTACCTGGTTCGAGAGAGCCGAGCTGTTTGTCGAGACCCAGGGTGCGGGCTGGTTCAATAGTCAAGGCTCGCAGAGCTTGATCGGCAGGCAAACCGGCCTTGATGGCGGCTCTGAGGTTTTTTACGAAGTTTGTATCGTTCAGGCCGAAGCTGGTCAGCGAGAAATTTATCTTTTCTTTGGCCAGGTTAGAGGCATTGGCTGGATAAAGCTCCTTTTCGGCTTTTTCTCTAATAGCCTGGCCCTGCTGAGCATAAACGCTGCTGGCCGGTGGTCGAAAGTCGAGTGTCACCAGCAGGGGAATACTGGCTGATTTGAGCTGCTGGCTGACTCGCCAGGCTTCATTACAACCGGTGAGAACAGCATTTAACTTGAATTCTTTGATGAGTTTCAGGGCGCGCTTTATTTCCTCCAGATTATTGCACTGAAAAACGATCGGCTTTTTGTCAATGACAAAGGGAAGAAGGGCTTCGAGAAAGGGGTCATATTCGGGCCTCTTTAAAAATTGAGGCGACTGGCGGTATTTTTGAAGATGCTGGCTATAGTGCTGCGTATCATAGAATTTCTGTCTGAGGAAGGCCAGGGTACCCATCGGACTGGAAGGATAAACTCCTCTTTCAGTCGTGAAGTTGATATGGAGGGCCCAGGGCTGAGCCAGGACCATCTTACTTACCTGGTCGCTGTTTAAATTGAGGACAACGCTCTGTCCTTGAAAGATGCCTTCATGAGGAGCGACGACCACCGTCGTAATGCCAGCTCGATGATAGGCTTCGACTGTCTGCTTTTTTGGCTTGATTTTTTCAACGATCTGGAGCCAGGGAAATTCTTTTGGTTCAGCTGACTGGGTGAAGGCTTGCAGATAGTCTTCAGGGGTGGCTGGCTGGGCCTCTTCCTTTGTCTCAAGGAAGAGGTTGGTGTGAGCAGAAATCAAACCGGGATAAGCATTTAAACCACTGGCCTCGATCAGTTGAGCATCTTCCGGAATCTGGATTTTCCCGGCTGGCCCGACGGCCTCAATTAAACCGTCCCGGATGACGATTGTGCCTTTTTCTATGACTGGCTGAGCTACCGGAAATATCCGGCAATTAACCAGAGCATAAGCTGGCTTGACCTCCGCCCTACCGGCCTGAGCCAGGTTAAGCAAACTGGCTACCAGGACCAGGATCAAAAAAACCATGGTCAGCGGCCGGACTGAAGCTGGCTGCCTTTGTTTAAAATGCTTGTTCATGGGCCTCCTTCCGCCTGAAGATTTGAGATTTATAGACAAAAAATAGACAGGCCATTTATTTTCCGTGGTTTCTGCCGGATTTTCCTCTCAGACTGTTCATTGGAGCCAAAAACCTTTAGAAAATATATCTTAAATCCGGTAGTTTTTTTGTCAACTTAAATATTTAGATAAAACAAAGTGGAAAAAGGCAAGCTGAAGCCTGATTGTTAAAGCTATATGCAAATACTCTGGCCGGGAAAGAATGGGGGAAAAAATAAAAAATATAGCTTATGCCCACTGATTTTCTCTCCCCAGCCGAGCTTCTTGACGGAAAAGATGGTTTTCTGTATTATAAACATACCCGGTGGGGCTGTAGCTCAGTTGGGAGAGTACGTGACTGGCAGTCACGGGGTCGCCGGTTCGAGCCCGGTCAGCTCCACCATCAAATTTTTCTTTGAGCAAGTTCCGAAAACTGAGGTAGCCTGGTTTTCCTGGCTTTCTGAAAGTTTTCAGGCATCTCTGAACATCAACTCTTACCAGGATGAGCCCGATCCTTTGAAACCGGGTAGCGAAGACTCAGCAAAAACCCAGTAATCAAGACTTTCTTTGCCCACAACCCTGTGGTTCTCTCTGACCTGCCCAAGCAGCTGGCGATATTCCCGGTCTCCTTTCTATAATTAACATTTATTTTTGTAAGTTCTTAAATTCCTTTCATTCTAACTGGTGTTTGCCAGTTTATAGAAAAGAAAATCTCTCTATTTTTTATCTAAAGCTAATCAGCCCGGCCAGTTCTCAGGCCGGGGCTAGAGCCTCATAGATCACGAAAAAACCTTTGCAATTTTTAAAATTATAAAATCTTAATCTCAATTCAGTTCATGTCTGTTAAGAAGATGGCTGTTGTCTGATTCAGTTAAAATTGATAATCTAAAAATAGCTACAATAAGGAGGTAAAAAATGAGTATCAAAAAGATTTTAATGCTGGTTGGGGATTATGTTGAGGATTATGAGGCCATGGTTCCTTTCCAGATGTTGACCATGGTCGGCCATCAGGTTGATGCGGTCTGCCCTGGCAAGAAAAAAGGCGAGGCGGTCAAAACGGCTGTCCATGATTTTATCGGCGATCAAACCTACAGTGAAAAGCCAGGCCATAATTTTGTCCTGACCGCGACCTTTGATGAAGTTGACCCCGGAAACTATGATGCGCTGGTCATCCCCGGAGGACGTGCTCCGGAGTACATCCGTTTGAATGAAAAAGTGATTTCGATCGTCAGGCACTTTGCTGAAAAGAACAAGCCGATAGCAGCCATCTGTCATGGTCCGCAGGTGCTGGTGGCGGCCGATGTCCTTAAGGGTAAACTTTGCACCGCTTATCCGGCCTTAAAACCGGATGTGATCAGAGCCGGAGCTAAATGGGGCGAGCTCAACGACAGCCTGTCCAACGCTCATGTGGATGGCAATCTGGTGACTGCTGCCGCCTGGCCCGGACATCCTGAGTGGATGCGGAAGTTCCTGGAAGTGCTGGGCACCAAAATTGAACCTTAAGTAATTAATATAAAAACGGTCGCTATATTTTTTAGCAGGTCAGTTAACAGGCACTAGCGGGGTCAATCTCAGCTTTTTTGCTGCCAGTGAAGTTCGGGGCTTCTTTCTCCGCTGATTACATCCTGGTAAGCTCTGAGCATTAAAGGCGCTACCTGGCTAATGTCGTAGCGTTTTCTGGCTGATTCCCTGGCCTGTCCGGACAGTGTGGCCAGAAGAGCCGGGTCTGTGACCAGCCTGACCAGTGCTTTTTCCACCTCGGGGGCCACCGGTTCAACCACCAATCCTGCTCCGTCCTGTTCAATTTCGACCCAATTAGCGACCCGATTGGTAATAAGAAGGGGCAGGGAAGCTGCCATCGCTTCGGTCAGAGCCATGCTAACTCCTTCGGCCAGACTGGGCAGAACCATGAGATCTGAAGCCGAATAATAAGCAGGCGTTTCCTGGTGGTTAATGAGCCCGACCCAGATAACCTGTTTTTCGAGACCAAGACTCGAGATGAGATTTTTTAAATTCCGGACATATTCTTCTTTACCCGGTGGGCCAACCAGCAACAGAAAAACGTCTGGCCGGTGTTTTAAAACGGCCGGCAGAGCTTTGATTATTAAATCAATTTGTTTTTTGGGATGGAGTCTGCCCAGGAAGAGCATGACCAGAGCTCCAGCGGGTAGATTTAGTTTTTTTCTAAGCTCGGCCCGGAGCGTTTCGTTTCTTTCATAGCGTTCGGTAAAAATGCCATTGGGGACAATAAAACTCGCTGCGCCGCTGGTAAAAGCCTCAGAATCCTGTCGTTCTCCCTCGCTTAAAAAATGAACGGCAGTGGCCTTGTTGATGGCTTTTTTACCAAATAAGTTCCAGTAAATTTTTTTTGTCCGGAGCGAGCCAACTCCGTAAAAGGAAGCGGCCATCAGACTCGAGTGTGGCGTAATAATGGAAGGAAGCCCCTGTTTTTTTACAATGGAGGAAGCTGCTACGCACAAATATTGCCACAGGCCGGCCAGATGAACGACCTCAAAATTCCTGGCGGTTTTTTTTAGATGGTGGAGAAGACTTCTGGAATAAAAAGCGCGGACCCGGCCCAGTTCATAGGGAAAATACCAGACCGTCAGGCCATCCAGGTCAACCGGCTGCTTCAGAGGGACATCCAGCTGGCCGCCCAGGCCATCAGCGTTACTGGCGTAAACTGTCACTTCGTGACCCAGGCGTTGTAAAGCATGGCAGAGATTGCTGTGAGCGGTGATTGAGCCACCGACTGCCCAGGCCGGCTCAAAGGAGGTCAAAACATGAAGTATCTTCATTGGCTTAAACCGTCCTTAATTATTATTAGCTTAGTAGCATAAATTGCTACGAGCAGGCTATCTGATTTGTTCAGGCGGACTGCTCTACCAGTTTTTTCTGAACATAAAAGTGGAAATAAACTGATTCTGCGAGCCAGCCAAAGCTTATGATATAAACGAGAACAGAAGCCTGCTTCAGGGCCAGAAGGACAAAGACCAGAGTGGCAAAAAAATCGCGGCGGACAGCAAAGGCCAGCCTGGCTGCCACTTTATCTATAAAACTCAGTTTTTTTTCTTTTTCAGGCCTGGCTTCGATCTCTTTGGCTACCAGGAAAATTTTTTTGCCGATACCGGAGCTACGTGTATAGCGAGCCAGATTATAATAATACCAGGCAGCAGAAAGAAGAAAGATAACCATAAGAGTAAGATAACTACCATCCTGTTTTAGACGATAAAGTCCCAGGTCCAGGCAGCTGAAGAAAATAACGTAGCTCGAGGCATCGAGGATGACATCAGACTGAGCCCCCTTATCAGAGGCGGTGTAGGTCAGGCGGGCGACCTCGCCATCGCAGCCATCGAAAATGCTGGCCAGCTCAAAGCACAAACCGGCCAGAAAAAAGCTCCAGTAACCACTGCCCACTGCCGCCAGCCAGGCCCCAACCAGGCCTACCAGAAAATTTATAAAAGAAAGGAGGCTGGGACTGGCTCCCAGTCTTATCAGTCTCTGGCTGAAGAAAAGCGAGATAGGTCGGTTGATGTGTTTGGCGATAAAACCATCCTGCGGCTTGCGGGCCGTGGCCAGAAGGAGTCTGGTTGCTTCCTTCTCGGTCTGTCTGGAATTTACTTTAAGAAAGAAATGCCCGGCGGGCAGAATCTGATAGCTAACCGTGGTGGTCGGGGAAAGGGCTCTTAATATATCATCTTCTCCTTCTCTGGCTGAAAGGAGGCCGGTCAGAAGTTCAGGTAAGATTTTTCCTGCCCCCACCGCCAACCCTGTCCAGCGAGAGTCGGAGGTACTATCAGCTGAGGGCTTAAAGACTATGATTTCTCGTTCCTGAGGTTCATAAAGTTTCAGCTCATCCAGCAGCAAAGGATCAAAAATCGCCTCGCCATCCAGCAGGAGAAAACTACCCGACCAGGTAAAAAGCTCCCTGGTTTTCATTCTGTCTTCAAAAGAAAGACTCCCGGCCTGAAAGTAGTGCAGGTTATGAGAAAAAGGTAGAACACGCCTGTCTTTCTTTACTCTTTCGACCAGTCTTAGCTCCTCCTGGCTGCCAGAACCGATTAAATAAAAAGTTTTCAAACCGGCCTGGTGGCAGGCCAGAATTGCCCTGAGGAGAAGTGGCAGGCCAAGAATATTTTTGCCCGAACCAGGGCGGAGCATAATGATGGTGTTATCTGACATGATTAATCTCCGTGGCTAATTTTTCTTTTTTTTTACCGGCGGAGGTCAAAATTACAGTCAGGACAGCAAAGATGATTTTGCGGACTCGCCTCATCAACCCAACACTCAGTCCGATGTTTGGCGGATAACCGACAGTGGCAGCAGCCAGCAGACTTCCGCCTTCGGCTGCCCCCCACTGACCGGGGATAATAAAAAAGGCAGTGTTAATGATAACGGTAAAGACCGAGATGAAAACAACTTTGACCAGGCTGGCCGGCCAGCCCATCGCTCTGATAATTATGTATATTTCCAGAGCTCCAAGACAGCGAGCGGCAAAATGAAGCAGAAAAGCTACCAGCAGGCCTGTTTTGGAGTGGCTGAACATCAGGCGCATATTCCTATCGAAATCTTTCAGGCTGGCTTCCTTTTGTTCGAACCAGCGTCGGCTGCGGCGAGAAATACCTGCCAGCCGTCCGATAATCGAATGAACGCCTTTAAATTGAAGAATGATCATAATTACCAGAACCAGGGTTATAGCTCCCAGGGCTACCAGCGAAGAAATTTTCAGCTTCTGGGGGATTTTAAGATAAACTAAAGACAAAAATAAGCCGACTGCTAAATAAGCCAATGAAGCCAGATACTCAATGGTTTTATCAAAAACAATGCCAGGAATGCCCTCATTTAAAGGAGAATGAGGTTTGATGATGACTGCTCGGGCTGCCTCCCCGCCAATATTGGCTGCTACTGGCACCAGTGTCCCCAGGCCATCGGCTATGATTTTCGCCCGAAAAAGGGTCATAACTGGAACTTTCTGGAAGGCCCCCTGGACGATGGACCAGGCGATAGCCTGAAGAAACATCCATAATAGAGCCGTTAAGCAAATCAGAGGCAGATAATAGCCAGCTTTGACAATATTATCCCAGACGACCTGTGGTCCAGCCCGCCAGATAAGAAGGGCCAGCAGTAAAAAACCAAAGGCTGTTAAACTTATTCTGGCTAACTTTTTTTTCCGGCTCTTGCCTTCGGTTTTGTTGGAATTGTTATTTTCCATTGGTTTCTGATCGGCTGTCGAACAAGTTAAATTTAGTTTTTAACCTCAGTTAGCTTTTTATATAAAGCTATCTTCTGCCTTGTCCCGGACCTGAAATCGGGCTAAAGGACAAGGACCAAGGTCGCTCAATAAGTCTTGTAAGTATAAATGATACCAGGAACTATGTCAAAAGAGGCCAGCCTGCGGATAGGAGCTTGGAAGAAATGCAAAACCCACCCCCTCCATCTTCGGCTGGCTGGGAGCCAGACCAACTCGAGATAGCAAACTACAGCCCGATTGATAATTTACAGTCGACCGGCGGACTGCTGAATTTTAAAGACTCAGATTGACCGTGGCCTCGGCGGTTTTATCCGGCTGGCTCTCAGATGTTGCTTTTAAAACTACGGTCGCTTCTCCTGAGGCGCCTTTCGACGGTAAAACATAAACAGTTATATCTGAGGTCTGACCGAACTCAACAGAAGCCAGGGCATTTGGCAGCTGAACTTGCCAGCCCTGTCCGCTGATGGAGACCTCCAGCCGGTATAAATCACAGTTAAGATGGCCAGAAGCATCTGAGGGATGAAGCTTTGGATCGACTTCCGCTGGCTGGCCGGTATTTTTGAGCGAAAAAGTTACCGGGGTCAGCCCTGGGGCAGCCTTGATGCTGGCTGAAGGCGAGGTTAATTCCACGCCCCTTATCTGCGGGCCAGAGCCATCCAGTGACCTGATAGCCAGGGTGTAGGTTAAAATCCCATCCTGATTTCGATCGACAGACACAACATAAAAATGGAGGCGGTTTGGTTCATCCTGATATTCAAACTGGCTGCCTGAGTTAAGGCCGGCATGGAAAAGAGCATCATTTAACTGGCGGTAGTCGGCGATCGTCCTCATGACCTTTTCGCCGGTTGGACTCACATAGTCAACTACATTGATGTCTTCAGGGTGGGCATCAATGACCCAGATATAGCTATTGAAGGCATTAGGTCCACCGTTATTTCCACGTAAGTTATCCCTGTTTTTAGCCAGGAGAACACCATTATCCGGGCAGAAAGAATCAAAGCCGATCCGCTGGACAACTTCCAGGGAATAAAAATTATAATCAGGATTGCCTGAGGAGAAGGGGTCAGTGGCCGGATCTGAAAATGGCGTTCTATCGCCTGGCTCTGAACCATCGAGCCGGATATTCAGGCCAGTGTAGCTGCCAGGCACAGGATCAACTTCCCGAGCGGTGACCCTGGCTACCACCAGTCCGGATTTAGCCAGTCCTTCGCGGCTGAGTGTCAGCAATTGGCCCTCTGGAATAAAGTCGCAGGCCATTCTATCTTTTATCATCAATCCGGCAGGCCCGGCCCCGCCGGCTATGGGTGGAACCACCCAGCGCTGGTGAGGACCTCCGGGGCCATTGAAACAGGCTCTATCCATCAAGTCCCACGGCCCGACAGCTGCCCGTCGATAAGGCTGGACATAAGGGTTGTTATTGAGGTCGGGCAGACGGAAAGCAAAGTGTCCCAGCTCGTGGGCAATTGTGCCGGAATTTTCTCCCTGGCGCATAGAGGAGAGCCCCCACTGTTGTGAACCGGCCAGCCAGCTGGTCCATTCGACATAACGGGTTGGAACCCAACGAGGCATCTCTGGATTGGGATTACCCCATTCGGGCGGAATATCATCTTTGCTCTTAAACTTCATCTGGCCAAATTCCATCCAGACGCCGGTTTCATCATAGCCAGCATAAATTCTTAAAATGGCATCATAATTTTTCCTGATATCCTGACCAGCGCTCTGCATCCACAGCTCGTCACAGTCTTTTTCCAGGCGTCCGGTGGCTACACTGCCATCAGGGGTATATTTATTCTGGCGGTATTCATTGAGGCCGTACCACCAGTGAGGTTTAGGCATCTGGTAAGGTCCAAAGGTATCAACCTGAGTCACGCCAAATTTGCCTCTCGATTGCCACATCCAGTAGTGATGGATATCAAGGCCATGATTAATCGATAGCGATTTAGTGAAAAAATCAGCGTAGAATTGAGGTACTTGTTCTCTTGGTATGGGGTCAACCTGTGGGTTGCCGAAGGGGTCGGTGCCCTTGGCCCGGGTGATGACAAAAGGCTGGTTGGGAAAATCAACCGCGACAACAGCCAGCCTGAAACCACGCTCGGGTTTGAGCGACGGATCAGCCCAGTTCGGGCCGGGGAGAGGCCGGTAATCAGCCCAGGTCATCTCGTCCTGATCCTGAACCTTTTGCGGATCAATCGGCGGTGGGAAGGATGAAAGACCAGAGGCAGCGGGTGATTTGGCTCTGTTGTTAATAAAGACTAAAAGAACCGCTGCCACTAAAATCAAGATAAGAATCAGCCAGAAACCGGTTGATAAAGATCTCCGCCTGACCGGAGTTTGGTCGTTAGCCATCGGGCACCTCCTGAAATTTCGGAAAAATAAATCTATAAAGTAAGGTATATTAGATATCAGGCGGAGTCAACAAAAATTTTTTTCATATTTATATTGGTTTTTAAGTTCGGGCTAAAGCTGTGAAAAGGCAAAATCTCAGTCAGTCTTTACTGCTTTTTGTAACTGACCGGATGATTTAGAAGAGGTAGCTGTGTCTCTTTTAGCTTGAGCAACTCACGGATTTTATCTCTGTCCATACCGGACCTGGGCCTGGTGTTGAGTCCAACGCCTGCGCAAAAAACAGAAATATTCTGCGAAACAATACCGGTATCAAGAGCTGCCCATTCCTTTTTTAAATCATCGGTGCCCCCCCTGAATCTGGAGAGATCGGAAACCAGAAGAAGAACTACCGGTGCCATGGTCATCTGTTCTTGCGGACGGGGAGCTCCAGCCGGTGGGGTCGGTGGCTGCTGGCCGCGTTCTCCCGGCTTTGGTGGCTGCTGACCTGGTTGTCCTGGTTGTCCCGGACCGGCTGGCCGTGGTGGCCTTGGCTGGAAGAACAGCGACCGCTGGTCACCGGCTACCACCTCTACCAGGCTGTGGCTTTTGGCCTCATAAAGGTAAACACCGTCTTTCATGAAAACATAGATATCAACATCTTGAGCGTTCATGGCCGATGGAGCTGTGCGTTTTCCGTTTTCCGGACGATTGATGCCGTTGGCTGCCCACAGCAAATCAGACAGGTCCTGGGCACTTAAATCCTGAGTGGTCCACTCGGTCGCTGAGGCTCTTACTGCCAGAGCTTCCATAACGGTTAAGCCGCGTTTTTTATTCGGTTCGTTAAGTTTAATCGTTTTTGGGTTCTGAGCAGCGGCAAAAAGTGGTGCCAGAAGCAAGAGCACCATAAGAAATAATGATGACCTCAAAGCTATTGATTTGCCCATGCTATTTCCTCCTTTCCTGAGTTCAATTTTAAAACTGTCTACGATTTTAATCAACGGCGGCATCAAAAAGTTGCAAAAGCATCATGCAGTTCAGGGAGACTTCAATCGTTTAGAGTCTGTCAGCTCTTCCTCAGTCAGTTGCCGTCGGGTTACCAGTCGTCATTTTTTCCTGGCGGCTTTATGCCACGCAGAGTGTCTTCTTCTCTTTTGCTCCCTTCTCAACTTCTCTGCGCCGTTTCTTCGCTTATAATTTTTTATAGCCGACAGGGTGATTGAGGCGAGGAAATTGCGTTTCTTTGAGGCGGAGCAGGACTCTTATTT
>ENA-UOYA01004275-UOYA01004275.1-activated-sludge-metagenome-genome-assembly--contig:-NODE-4275-length-12100-cov-4.615027_pt1 | contig 12100 bp, 12 predicted proteins | sample MGYA00238163_ERZ764804 | MGnify/ENA primary metagenome ERZ764804 (study PRJEB28919, sample SAMN05720223) | activated sludge metagenome | isolation source: Anaerobic digester | place: Hong Kong...
TTAAAAGACGACGAAGAAGCGGGTAGATACTCCCTTCAGAAATCTCAAACCGCTGTGATATTTCATGAACCAGTTCATATCCGTACCGGTCACGAAATCCAAGTAACGCCATGACACACATGTCCAGTACACCCTTCTTGAATTGCGCGTTCATTCACCGGCCCCGACTGATCCTGAGTGGATATCACCTGAATACAATACAATCATGTGTGAATTACCAGCTTCCTTATGTTTTGAGGTATCTTGCAATACAAGATAGTGAATAATACTTGTACAAGGAACTATTAAATGATTTCCTCGGTGAATTGTGCAGAATTCAGGTTCTTTACCAAAAATCGGATAGGATATCCTTATATGAGACATGTTCTAACCTTTTCCTGACATATCATGGATTACAAAAAAGCCTTGTATGAATCTGCACAGTTTACCCATGACACGGTATGGGGGAACTGGAAACGGTGGATATTATTGGCAGTCTGGACTATCCTGTTCCCTCTTCTGGGCGGATATGTTATGGACATTTTCCGTGGCAATCCGCAACCGCAGGAGTGTAATGACTGGGTAAGGCGGTTTATTGACGGATTAAAATACCTGGTTGCTGGTCTGATTTATTCAATCCCGGTAATTATTGTACTTATATTGACATTTATTCCGGTATTTATGGAATTGATCCGGCAGGTCACATCTGAATCTCAGACTATTCAGTTTGAAGCGTTTATTCCATATATCATGCCCGTTATCGGGGGGATTATTGTCGCAATTGTCCTGGGGATCATTATCACGCTGATATTTACAATCGGCATAATCAGAATGGCCCGGATGAACAGATTTATGGAGGCTTTTAATATCAGAGAAATACTTAGCACCATTGGGAAGATAGGATGGGGCACGTATATTATTGCCTTGGTCATTATTTATGTAATTTCCCTCATTATCGGAATCTGTATTAATCTTGTGATGGAAGCTCCATTCATTGGCTTTATTATCGCCCTCTTCCTCTGGCCACTACTCACAATCTTTGAGTCCCGCTACTTTACCCTTCTCTATGAAGAGTCAGGGGAATAATCCCCTGTAAACATATTATATGCAGGATAATGGAGATGGAAAAATCAGGGATACACAACCGATGGGAATGAGTAAGCAGGATATTCCATCGTCTTTTTTTATCAGGCCGGTATTTCTCTCTCTGACCATTGGTGTGCCGTTCTGTCTGTATAAAATTCTGTTTGGGATACAATGTACCAGAGCAGCGGAAATTCATAGCCAGTTCCTCTTTTGGTATGCCGGCTGGGTGCTTATCCTCTGGGCGGGGGCTGATATGATGATGAACCTGACCAGGGCAGGATTTGATCTGATTGGAAAGGCAGACCTGATTGAATTCTGTACGCTTGCCCAGATTGGCAGAGGTATGAATGCATCCCTGATCTTTCTCTCTCTTGATACACTGATCACCTTTACCATCATCTGTCTCGCCCTGTGGTCCGGCTGGATTGTGTACCTGAATCAGATCGAATCGTACCTCTGGTATACCGCCACGACATTAAATCTCATCAGTCTCTCCCTGGTCAGTCTTTGGACTGAAATCAGGCGAAAGAAAGGGTAACTCTTCCGAGATCATAGGAATGGCCAATCATCCGGAGGATGTTGCCCGGGAGAATTAATTTTCATAAGAGACTGCAATGTGGGCAGTCTCATGATCCACTGTATTGATGATGGGTACCTGATTATTAAAATTCCTGACTGATATGGATAGTCACATGAATCGTGATCGCGATTAGGTGACTTGATTCGCAAACAAAATTATTCTAGCAAAATATAAATTTCATGTAAATCATTCTATAGATCTCAAAAACTCCCTGACTGTGTTGAGATATTTGGTCTCCTGTTCAAGATGGTGTGAATGGGATGCATCCTCAAAGATGGCAATTCTGGATTTGGGGAGCATACTCTGATAATTCAGGGTTGATCCCGGTGATGCTTCATCATATCTCCCACAGGTAAAGAGCGTGGGGATAGATATTTTCTTAAGATCCAGAATCCTTTCATAATTTTTCAGGGTTCCGGTGATGGTAAATTCACTTGGACCCCACATATGTTCATAGACATCAAAAGCCATTTTTTCCATTGACTTTTCAAGACATTCTGGCCAAGGATCCATCCGGCACACGTGTTTCCGGTAAAATACCATCATTGCTTCTTGATATTCCGGACTATCACACGTTCCCTCTCTTTCACTTTTCATTATTATCTCCCGGACATCTACTGGAAGTTCATTGATGTATCGCCGTTGATCATCGTTCCAGCAGGTCACTGAGAGACAGGGTGATGAAAGGATAAGTGAACGAACTCCCTGCGGATGTTTGGTCAGGATATAATGAACCGCCAGCATGGTTCCCCATGACTGTCCAAGTAAATGAACTTCTTCCAGATTAAGTATCCGTCGAACCGCATCAAGTTCCTCCGTGAAATAATCCAGGGAATATATTGATACATCAGTGGGCTTATCTGAATTCCCACATCCTAACTGATCATACAGTATAACTGGCCGATCTTCTGATAGTGCGGTCAAAGGGGTAAGGTAATCATGAGGAACACCAGGTCCTCCATGAAGTATAAGAAGTGGAATCCCGGAATTGTGAGTTCCATCCATTCGGAACCAGATCTTTCGCCCCTCAAATTCCACAAATCCTTCCCTGTGATCAATCGTCATACTTCCCTCTTTGCACGTGAAATGATGTAATACTTCGTTCAATGGTGTGTTAAGATCATGTATCCGTGTTTTCGGTGGGAAGAGGGAATCTGCATCACCCATCAAAATTTGGGAACAGATAGTTCCTCAACTCCCGAACTATAGGCGCATAACAATTTTGTAATACATATAACGCGTTAATGTCAAATTTGTATGGTTTTATCAATTGATGATAAATCCAGACTCTATTGCCGCGGATATAAAGTCTCTAAAATGACCCGATTCAGCACTCTCTTTATTAAATAACCCGAAATTTGTGCCCAGATGGAGCCCGCGAGATGTCGTGGGGGCGTTCTATATATGCCTACTGAGTTTGTACATGTGAAAATTTAGTGTGTGGTCTACCATTATGCCATGTTGGTGGCACAGTATCATGCCCTAACCGATACCATATGAAGAGTCCACTTCTCTTTCGTTCAATGTAACAGAATTATCAAATTATTTTTTTGCTACATTCGTTGCAAACAGACCAGCAAAAATTCCAATCGCCGTAGAAGCGGAAGTAATCAAAATATCTGGAATAGTAAGATTCAGCACTGCCAGAATTATCGATCCTAACAAACATATGATGATAAGAACTCCAATAAATTTTAATGCTAATTTCCAAAATTCCTTATCTTCAAAATATGCCGGCTGATTTCGTGGATCTTCTGTGAAATCTTTCGTAACTTTGCTAAAGGGAATCGTATCAAGATCCAGATTTTTAGTATCTGCCCATTCACTTACTTGTTTAAAGACTTTTACTGCTTGAGTCGGAAAATCATCAGCACTCGTCATACATAATCATGTGCCTCATTTCCTTCGCACTATTTATAAGTATTCATCATTCACTCAACCTTTGAACTCCCTTTCCCTTTCTCTATTGAATCTGCAAAAATGATTTTAATCTTCATCTCCATGATCACAGCAATTTTCTCTCCTGCGTTCGCGTCTTATTATTGCATCGCCTCACGATAGACGTAGAGAACCTGATCTTTGATTGAATCCCAAAAAAAGCGACGATCTACCTGATTATAACCTCCGCGCGCTAATTTATTTCGATCATGGTAATTATCGAGGTAATAATTCACCCCCCATGCAATCCCTTCAGGAGTCGGATCCACAACAAGACCGGTAACCCCATGCTCAACATTTTCAGCAAGACCCCCCACCCTACTGACCACCACCGGGCGGTTGGCACTCCACGCTTCAAGAAGGATAATCCCAAATGGTTCATTTCTACTTGGAATCACCACAATGTCACTAGCATGCAAAAGCCGTACATATTCTGAGTCAGAAACAAAACCAGGAAACTGAGCTGGCAAATTCTTGGCTTTTTCAATCAACCAGTCACGCATCCCTCCGCTACCAGCGAGAACGAATGCAACATTCCAGTGTTTTTCCAAGATGAGTGGTATTGCATCAACCAGGATGTCAGGCCCTTTCTGATAAGCCATCCTACCAACATAACAAATTAAAGGAGTCATGTAATGAAGCCCATAATGGGCTTTGATTGATCCAGGATCAATACTCACATCAAACTGTTCTTTCACCACACCATTAGGGATAACATGGATCTTTGCGGGATCAGTTTTATAGAGTTCAACCACTTCATTTCGGAGCGTCCACGATACCATGATGCACCGGCGGGCAATCAGGCTTGCATACCACTCTTTGCTGCTGATTTCATGATATTCCCACCAATCTCCGTGAACATTTCCGTTTCTCCCGTACTCGGTCGAATGAAATGAAAAGACCGTAGGGCGGTGTTGTAAGAGGTGAAGTGCCTCGGTAACATGCCAATCATGGAAATGAAGCACATCAAATGCTGGGTGATCATACTGATAAAATCGTTCAACAAGACCACGCGAAAGATCTGCACAATATTCAACAATATTGTTTCCATGCGGCCGGTATACGTGATAGTATACCCCATTCATCTCGAAATCTTGATCACCTCTCGTAAAAAAATGGACTTCATGCGCCTTTGCAAGGGCCTGAGCCAGGTACGTCGCGGCATTGGCAAGCCCACCAACCCGATCTCCATACAGATTCTCCCAACAGAAGATTGCTACCTTAAGGCGGTCCATAATTCATACCTCCGGGTGTCAGCTGCAAGGATTAACTCCTGACGATTCCGTGCCTTTTCAAGTGCCTGTGCCAAAGGTTCATCTTTTATCACATCCCTACACCACTTCGCAAAATCACCTCTTTTATGGTGGAAGTCAATAGAGTCTGATGGGGCATACTGGAGCATTTCAGCAAATTGATCAATATCAAATGCAACATGACCAGTATATCCAAAAGGGCTTGAAAAGTAGAAAGCCTCATCAATAGAGACCGACCGTAATGGATAAAGATATTCCTTTTTATCCATCTTCGGAATTGAACGCCCAACAAAATCAGCCAGAACATCCATGTACGTGATAAAGGCCTCATGCTCTGGTTGATGACTGAAGTACGTATGGACTTCTCCACACGAACCATGTTTACATGACATATAATAGAAATGATCACTTATCTGCAGGCATCTCCAGGTGTGCTTGTCTGTACAGAACGACTCAGCCCGTTGCACTGCTCTGAAGGCATTCTTTTGTTTCCTATTTTCTATCCAAGCGGTTCCATCTTTCTCAGCATCAGCCCATGAAATTGGTGCAGGTATTGAGAATTCTTCTCGAACAGGAAATCTTAAGAGATCAGATGGTTTTACCATCTGGACATCAGACCTACGCATCTCCGCACCAAGATATCTCAAAAATTCAAAAATCCCCGACTCCACCCAATAATGTTCGCCAAGCGTTTCATAATCGATGAATACGGGCACAAAATCACCAGGTGTCGCGGATATCCAGTGTGCGTACCTATCTGCAGTCAATGGCCATGCATCCCAATCACGACACGTAAACCGAAATGCAATATCATCAGAGAGTTTGAAATTGCGCATGATGACCGGAAGACCAGAACATTGATACAGGTAATTCGGACTTCGCCATCCAAGAATATGGTCAACACCCTCAGTAAAGCAGCCTTTATATCCAAGATCTCGAACCGTTGCGGCAATGCGATTATCAAAGAGAAACTCTGTATTCTCAAATATTTGGGGAGTTACACCAAATATGTCCTCAAGAAGTGTACGGTGGAGGCTTACCTGATTACAAAACTCATCCATAGTCCAGAATAGGCTAGAGATACTGTGAAAATATGTCTGCCCAATCATCTCGACATTTTTGTGCCTGGCGGCCTGAGTGAAGAGTTCCAGCACATTCGGGGCCCATTTCTCGAGTTGCTCGATCAGTACTCCAGAGAGAGAAAATGCGCAGCAAAATCCGTCATCCAATTGATCCAGTATGATCGTTGTTGCAGGTTCGTAGCATTTGTTGCAAACCCTGAGCAGAATCTCTTTGTTCGCATTGTCAAAATATCGTTCCATTGGATCGTCAGTTCCGCCCATGAAATCTGGTTTGAATCCCTTTTTAAGACGAAATGGTTGGTGAACCTCAAAGCCGATACAGAAACGCTGCTTCATGCTCTCACCGGTTTTTCCAAATAATGCACAGTTATCTGCCAAACAGACGGGTGGACCATAGAGTAACTTTTCCAGTATGCAATATAAATTATGCGAATGCAATGGTACCACAATCCCTCCTAGCTTTAAAAAAAGCATAGAAAATATTAAGCCTTTGAGCAGTGGATGCTACATCAATGGATAATTCAATCCTTCATGTGCTGATGGATCCAGTAGTGCTCATATTCGTATGTTGTACACTCGTGGCATTGATTGGCAAATTTCTTCGTTCCTGGATTATTTCATGTGTGATGATCATACTGTCTGCTTTTGTGATCATTGTCATTATTATCACAATCGGGCAACTCACAGGACTTGAGGAACAGATTCGATACTACATCACCGCACATTACTCGTTTTTTTCTTCAATAACCCTGACCCTTCGGGATATAATACTAATGGTTGTAATCATTCTCGCATTTCAGATCGCTCTGGCATTACATATAACAAAAGCAGATGTCGAATTTCAAAAACGATTTTTTTTGCTCCCGAAACAACAAATCTTCCATTATGAGATGGAATATACCTTTGAGGCCCTCTCAAAAAAACTAAAAGGAAAATAAACGTATGATACGATATCGGGGTTACCAGTCTTTATTCAGGTTTTTTCCCTGCAGCAATCAAATTGTACGCAAGATATGGGATGTTATCTTCAATAAATGACTCTACCTTTTTCGCAATCATGAACAACGGGCCAGCGAAATTAAAATGTGCAAATGAACATTTAAATATCTCTATCTCCTCAAACCCTGCTCTGTGGAGAAGATCATGCATCTCCTTTGCACTATAGTAATGTTCAGCAAATGATCCAACACCGACCCTTCGTATCTTCATCTTTGCTCCTATTGAATAAAGAGCAGGAAGACTTGATGTAAATATATTTCTTCCTAAAGTGCATACCGCAAGTCTCCCCCCCGGAACGAGTACCCGATAGCAGTCTTTTAAGCTCTGAGTTGGATTTTGAAGGTATGAAAATGCGAGCAGACTTGAGATTGAATCAAATGTGTCCGATTCAAATGGAAGCATCTCTGCATTTCCAATTACATATGGAAGATCTGGGTATCTTTCCCGTGCTTTTCTAATCATTCCGGGGCTGATATCAATACCAGTTGCTGTTCGATACGTTCCTTCCTTAAGATACCGCTCAATAAAAAGTCCCGTCCCACAGCCAATATCAAGGAGGTGCCCCTTTTGATGAATCTTTCCTAATACTGCACTTGCAATATGGTCATAGTATATTCTTCCCCGTTCGCGGTGATCATACCGCTGATCATACACATCTGCGATCTCATCATAATGCGACTGGACCTTGGATATCACCGATGATCTGCTTTTCTCTGCTATGAAAACACCTCCGAAACAATAGTCGTAACAAGGGCATTTATCTGCACGTACTCATTTCCTGCATGGGTAAGACGTGCATCTGCATCAGCAAGTCTGGTAACTATCTTTGGATCATTGTATTCACGCTCCGTTACCACAAGTAAGGTTCTGATAACTTCCCTTCCAGATAACCCATATTTTATCATAAGATCCTGCAGTCTTTTTTGTGCGGCTGATACATCCTTCGCTCTCATATCATGGAGCGCAAGACATGCCTCTTCCTGAGTATCTGTTCTGCTTAATGTATCAGGATTAAATGGGATTTTAGTCATGACACGAACCTGAAGGTACATTATTGCTTTTCTCAGATCTCCTCCTGATGCAGCTACAATAAGCCCTACCTCCTCCTCAGGTACTCGCATATCTTCTGGAATATCCTGCATGATGCGATGCAAGCAATTATAGATCACTGTCCTGGGTATTGGCGTAAAAAAAAGCGGGAGGCATCTAGATTTTATTGGCGAAATAAGCGTTGATGCATGTGTGGTACAAAAAATAAAACGGCATGTGCTGCTGTACCGCTCCATGGTCCGTCGTAAGGCATGCTGAACTTCATGCGACAAAACATGGGCATCCTCAAACCACATGACTTTAAATTCCGCGTCTATAGGTCGGATAGATGCATATGATGTGATAATATGCTTAAAATTCGAGAGAAATGAGTCCTCTGGCCGATACAGATGAACAAACCGTTCATCGGCCTCAAGGGCAGTTTTCCCCCGCTCCATGAGATCAGCAGTCCGGAACAGCGTTACATTCTCTTCCCAGCTGCTCCCATACAATTCCCGCAACATCACTTCTACTGCTGCAGATTTACCTGTTCCTGGGGGACCGGAGACGACAAGATGAGGGAGGGTTTTTGTCTCGGCACATCGCCTTAGCACGGCAGATACTCGTTCCTGTCCGAGTACCTGGTCAAAAGTGGCTGGACGATATGTTTCAATCCAGAACATCCATAAGCCTCCTGCTTATATATGACAGGGCATCCCTGATAAATCCCGTTCCGTCTATATCCTGGATGAGATCTTCCATCTCCTCACGGGTAAGTTCTGAACAAAAACGGGTTATGTGAGGTAATGCCCGCGTGACCTCATCAATAATTGGGACTGTTGCCACACGGGATGTTCGAGAGAGTGGGTTTAAATCAATTGCAATCACTTTCTTGCCCATCTCGACGAGCGCTAAGGCCCGATCTCCATCTTCAAGCGGCACAAGGATTACATCTGCTGAAAATATTCCGTCATAGTGACATATCCCTCGATCATGATCCAGCGGAATATACCGGCCAACCTCACCTTCCACCAGACAGATCCCATGATCCTGTAAAAGAGTAGATATCGCTTGTACCCGTTCTTCGGTTCGATGAAAAAGATTAACCTCTACCCGTGCTTTTGAGACCTTTTGCAAATCAGCTATCTCTTTTGCTGCAAGAGCTGCAGTATTGCCATTGACAGAAATGACCGGATGATTCGCGGACATTAGCAGTGCTGCTGCAACTTTCTCAGCCCTTAAGGCAGATTCGGTTGTCTTTTCTCCAATAAGGTAATCAAAAGCCTCACCCCTCCCGTGGGCCGTTAATCCTTCAAGGGTGACGATACCTGTTTTGGTGAAGGATGCAAGTTTCTCTCTTGTAACCAATGATATATATCGGGGATGTGTTTTGGGAATCATGAGCACCGTTCTCCGTGAATTACACGAGGTCCTCCCGCAGCTATGCGCAGGGTATATACCTCTCCAAATTGTTTTAATACAGCCTTCGCCTCTGATCCGAGTGCAAATACCCCACACCCAAGCATCGTCATACTGGCAGGTACACCTTCCTCATCGCATGCCGCAAGTATTGGTCTGATATCATCCGAAATTAGCCCACTTTTCTCGGCAAACTCACGAGAGAGTATCATAATTTCATCAAGCGTTGTTGGAATGCGAACGGGAAATGCACGAAAGACAGAATCTATGCATTCTGGCGAGGAGAGCACAAGCGATGTCTTTAATGGTCGAATTGTCAGGGCATATATCGGTCTATCGTCCATTCTTCGGATAATCAGCCCACCAGGACCTGGTGATCGCCGCACAACAAAGCCCCCTCCCTGGCACGCTGCAATATCTCCAAGCCCAGATCGATGTTTAACTTCAATGCGATGTGCAATGCGTGCACATACTTCAGGCGAGAGATTGCAACGATATAATATATTAAGAGCATGAACTGTACCAAGCAATGCTGCGGCTGACATGCCATATCCACTCCCCATCGGGAGATGGCAATATGTCTCGATCGTTGCCGTCACATGCATCTCAGTTAAGAGTTCTTCGATAATTGGAGATGATTCCGAGATAAAAGTTGGAATCCCATAGCGATCGGTATGAAAGATCTTCACTGATGACTGAGGAGATTGCATGGCAGACACACGGACTCCCTCAGAGATGACAAGCCCTGCACCAATACTTCCCGAACATGCCAGATCATCATGAAGCATAGGTAAAAAATATCCCGAGATATGACCTGGGCAAAAGGTAGTCACCTGTGAAAAATCCATAGTTTTACAAATACCGTTTGATAATGTAATCAAAGACCGCAGATGCGATCTCCTGCTTGCTTCCCACGATCTCTTCTTGTCCATATGAATCGATAAGCGTATACCGAGCGGATATGGATCGAAGGTTATCTGGCGTGTTGGCGAGGACCATAGTCACACCTTTATGCAGGAGGGATTGTGCCTCCTCTTGTGCATGCGCCCCAAGCTTAAATGCGACGATTATCGGAATGGTTCCTAGTGCAATATCCAAAAGCTTTGGTAAAGGCTGAAGCGATAAAGATACTGGCATGCCACTTTGAATCTTCCCAGGCATATATTCTGGAGCAAAATCCGAAATGGCAGCGGCACTGATATATATATCTGGCACATGCTCTTGTATCACCATCCGAATGGCATCTCCCATTGAAGAAGCACTTGTGATCGAGATATTTCTTCCCACGGGTATGCGATCTCTATGGATAATGGTGACATCAGCACCCAGGCGGAACGCCTCATAGGCCAGCTCCTGACCCATGATGCCGGATGACCGGGTTGTAAGGATCCTGATATCATCCACCGGTTCCTCACATCTTCCGCTCGTAATCAAGATACTTTTTCCTGCAAGCGGCTTTCCAGAGAGTGCTCGTTCACACCTGAGTACGATCTCATCTATATCTGCAATTTTTGCTTTCCCTTCTTCGATACGGGGACTTATAACATCAATACCCAACGTGCCCAAGGTGCGGAGATTCTTCATGACGATCTCATGCCGAAACATGGAATGGTGCATTGCCGGAACCACAATAACAGGTTTCTTACTTCCTAGAGCTGTTGTTGCACAGGTAGTAATCGGTGTATCATCAATACCACAGGCAATCTTTGAGATTGTATTTGCCGTGCACGGTGCGATCAAATAGAGATCGGCAAGCCCTTCATCACCACAGTAGAGAATATGTTCAACATGACCGCTGATTCGGACTATCGTCTCTCTTCCACTCGCATAGGTAAGGGCGTCAGGATGCAGGATTGAACATGCCGCCTGGCTCATAACCGGTTGGACTAAAGCCCCTTTTCTTCTCAGGGCATGAATCAAGCGTACTGCTTCTACTGCAGCAATACTCCCCGTTACCCCGATGAGAATGGTTTTTCCAACAAGACTCATGAGAGCACCACATCAGTGACAGTATGCACTTTTCTTGGACCAATCTTCTTGACAATCCGCAGATCCAGTACTGCCTCATACCCTAACATTTCAATTTTTTCTCTGATCTCCTCACGAATATCACCAATCCCATGAACGTGAAGGACGGTCCCTGGATGTACATGGTTCAAAGCGCTCTCAAGAAAACGGATCGCACTAAAATGCCCCATGTGGATTCTATCATAGATACCAACCATATGACACCGACAGTCTCCCGGTGTAACAATCACTCGTGATTCTAAGTTATTCTCTTGGATATTGATACACAAGTACCGTATGGCATCGGGGTTTATCTCAAGAGCATGAACAAGTCCACCTGCTTTTGCAAGGGATAGTGTGAAATAACCAATACCTGCAAACATGTCACATATCCGTTCACCTGTTTTCACAAGCGCGGCAACTCGCCTCTTTTCTTCGCGGTTGCTTTGGGAGAACATGACATGAATTGGATTGAGGTGATACCGTATCCCTGCTTCATGGTGCACCGTATCTGATACAGTTCCATAGAGCACGACAGCGTCTGGAATACGCATCTCTCCAGTATGACCACGGTACCATATAACTGCCTGGGGATGATGGATTGCGATTATCTCCGAAACAAGATCAGATCCAGGTTTTTCACCATGAAATGCAATAATATCTCCAATCCTCTGATATCCTCTGCCATTTCTCCTTCTCTCTGGAAGAATAGCAGTATATGGATATCC
>ENA-UOYA01004277-UOYA01004277.1-activated-sludge-metagenome-genome-assembly--contig:-NODE-4277-length-12099-cov-3.666141_pt1 | contig 12099 bp, 12 predicted proteins | sample MGYA00238163_ERZ764804 | MGnify/ENA primary metagenome ERZ764804 (study PRJEB28919, sample SAMN05720223) | activated sludge metagenome | isolation source: Anaerobic digester | place: Hong Kong...
CTGGGAATAACTCAAGAAACCTTGATTCATTTTTCATGTCAGATGGGCAAATTAGAACCTCATTTAAAAGGGGTTTAAAAACCTCTGGAGCTGATTTTGGAATAATTGAAGGTGTAAGGGGCCTTTATGAAGGGATAAGTCCTATTGAAGATGTTGGAAACACGGCATCAATTGCGAAAGCTCTCGATGCTCCAGTAATACTCATTATTAATTCTCGAAGTCTGGTTAAAAGCGCCGCGGCCATTGTAATTGGATTTAAAACCCTTGATCCAACCATTAAAATCGAAGGTGTGATTTTAAACCAGGTAAAAAACAAAAAACATTACATTAAAACCAAGGAAGCCATAGAGACCCTTGCAAAGACTGATGTAATTGGCGGAATAAAGAGAGATGAAGCAATTAAAGTTGAACAAAGACATCTTGGCCTTGTACCTGCAGTGGAACGTGAAAACTTATTGAACTATATTGAAAAATGGGGGGAAGTGATTAAGGAAAATATAGATATTGACGCGCTTATTTCTATCATGAAAAATGCTGGAAAGCTCCCTGAAGGAAGGGAAGATACATGGCAGGCTGAAAACCGTAAAAAGGTGAAAATTGGGGTTGCCATGGATGAAGTGTTTAATTTTTATTATACTGAAAATTTGGAGGCATTAAAAGCCAACAATGCACAGATAATTCCTTTTAGCCCTTATAAAGATGAAGAGATTCCTGATGTTGATGGAATTTATTTTGGGGGAGGATACCCTGAAATCTTTGCAAAGGAGCTTGAATATAACCAGTCCATGCGAAAATCCGTCCTCAAATTCCATGAAGAAGGAAATCCAATATATGGAGAATGTGGAGGACTTATGTACCTCACAAACTCAATTAATGGCAGAGAAATGTGTGGAATTTTTAAATATGAATCAGAAATGACCAAAAATGTCCAGGGTTTGAGCTATGTGATTGCAGAGACTCAAAAAGACAATCCCATAACTAAGGAAGGTGAAATATTCAGGGGACATGAATTCCATTATTCAAAGGTCCGGATAAACGGAAAACCTGAATTTGCCTTCAAAATACTCAGGGGAAGAGGAATTAAAGGGGAATTAGACGGATTAATGAGTAAAAACACCATTGCAAGTTATCTACATACCCATACTGCTGCATGTCCTCAGTTTGCTTCTAATTTTACTCAAAGTGCTGGAGATTAAACTCGGTAGATGAGAAATTTTTATAGGTTATGTAGATAAACAGAATATAATTTCTATAATAAAATTAAAACAGTGAAATCATGAAAGTAAAAGATATAGACATATTTTCACCTTATATCGTTGTTGCAGCCATAATATTATATATGGCGCTTGCTATTGTTGCTTATCAATATCATTTAAGAGGTCTGGACTTTGTATCCAATGAAACGTATTTTGTAGTATTTTTTGGTACATTATTCTTTGTTATTGGCGTGCTTACTCCAAAAGTACTTGGTAGATTTAATTTACTTAAAAGTTTCAATATACACGATAGTATCCAGAGAGATAATATAAAAAATAAACTTCAAGAATCTAAACTGAATAACTTTTTAAATGAAAAGGTTTTACTTTCAATCGTTTTTATTGGCATCTTCCTGCAGATTCTGAACATGTATTTGCTGGGGGGGATTCCACTTTTCAGTGGTTATCTAAAGGCAAAGGCAACTACAGACATCTGGAGAATTTCATATATCGTATTTTTACCGGCAATTAACCTTTTAATTGCAAAATATCATAGAAAATGGTATTTTGCACTGTTTTTAATCGGCCTTGCTCTATTTGCCTCTACTGGATATAGAACCACCACAATGGCCATATTAATCAGCGTCTTTATTACAGTTTATTATACAAGAGGGTTGAAATTCAAGCACTTTTTAATTTTTGCGGTAATTGCAGCAATTATTGGAATTTCAGTGGGTTATATTGCAGTTAAATCTATAGAATGGCAGCAATGGACTCTTAATCCAATTCAACTGGTATTTTATAGGGCGGGATTCACATTAATGGTTCTTGATAAGATAGTTCACATGGCAGGAGCTACTAAGGGGGCAATGATTTATAATACATTCACTGCTGGCCATCCAAGATATATTGTAGGGGAAGTAGCACTTGGATACCACAAAATGATAACGCCAACGATTTTTGGCCCAGCAATGTTCGATTTTGGCTATATTGCACTTGCAATCCAAATGTTCATACTTGGATTAATCTTAAAATTAATGCACATTGCCCAGAGAACAGTGGACAGTGCATATACAGCAATTTATGCTATAATTCTTGCACATACATTAATCTGGATTGAAACAGGTCCAACTGATTCAATTGTATGGTTATTCTATTTCCTTGCAGTTGCATTCCTTTTAGTGTTTGTCCGGAACAATAAAATTCAATTTAAAGAGCAAGAATCCAATTAAAAACAATTTATTTAATTTTATTTTCTATTTTAGTTATTTTAATTTATTTAATTGATTTGTAAAACAATATTTTTACTTAATAATATTAGTATGGCTTATTTTTATGGTTTATTATATGTTTTGAATTAATAACGCCTGAACTACCTTAATACAAATGTAGTTAATTATATTAAAAAGATTGACAGATCATTATACATATGTTAGTAGGGGGTATAATTATGGATAATGAGTTAAGAAGAGAACTAATAGAAAAGTCGCCAATATCCTTTTCAGGGCTTAAAAAGCTTAATATCGGTGCAGGAATATTCCTGGGTATCCAGGGAATAATAATGATTATTATAGGATATCTCTTAGAATGGAATCAGGATATATACACATTTTATATTAATTTTAAAGTAATTTCCCTTAATCCGCCGAATTTCCAGATATTGCCCGATCCACAGGTGATTTTCACACTTTCTTACTTGGGGATAATTGTATCTTCTTTCCTTCTCATTTCAGCATTTGCACTATTGAGCATAGCCTTCTGGAAAAATAAAAACTACGTTGAAAATTTAAAGAAGGGGATGAATCCCTACAGATGGTATGAATACTTCTTCTCCAGTTCAATTATGCTGGTAATAATCGCTACTTTCGTTGGTGTTTGGGATCTATGGTCATTGGTGATGATATTTGTTTTAAATGCAGTAATGATCATGTGCGGTTACCTGATGGAGAAAATAAATTTCTATACCAAAAAAACAGACTGGTCCGCATATCTTTTAGGATGTTTAGCCGGCTTCACTCCATGGGTAGTTCTTGCAGCCTACTTTATCGCTGCTTTAGGATCAGCAGAAACAGAGCCTCCGACATTTGTTTACGCCATTCTAGCATTCTATTTCATTATATTCAACACCTTCTCTATAAACATGATTTTACAGTACAAGGGTATTGGGAAATGGAAGGATTATCTATATGGGGAAAGAGCCTACATACTTTTAAGTTTCACCGCAAAAACCATACTGGCATGGCTGGTGTTTGTTGGAGTATTTGCACCATAAAAACTTTTATTCATATATTTAAAGAATTTAAGGGCGAATAGGTTTAATACACCATTTATAAAACTTTTGAATATTAAAATAAATCCCAATATTAATTATTTTACTTTTCTTTTTACAGTCTGATTTATATCCCATATAAAAACATTGTCCCCTAAGATTAAATCAAAAAATACTTATTAGAAAAAAAAAATAGCTAAAGCCGGTGATATAATGGTTGTAAAAATAGGAATCATTAAATGTGGTAACATTGGTACCTCTCCAGTACTTGACTTATTACTCGACGAGAGGGCTGACAGACCAAACATAGATGTTAGAACAGTAGGTTCTGGCGCTAAGATGAACCCAGAACAGATTGAAGATGTTGTACCCAGAATAGCAGATTTCGATCCAGACTTTGTTGTATTTATAAGCCCTAACCCTGGTGCTCCAGGACCAGCAAGAGCAAGGGAATTACTATCTGAAATGGACGTGCCTGCTATCATTATAGGAGACGCTCCTGGAATGGGTAAAAAGGACGAAATGGATGAACAGGGATTAGGTTACATCATCGTTCAGGGAGACCCAATGATTGGTGCAAGAAGAGAATTACTGGACCCAACTGAAATGGCATCATTCAACTCCGATGTTATAAAAGTGTTAGCATTAACCGGTGCATACCGTGTTGTTCAGGAAACACTCGACGGTGTAATTGCAGGAGCTGAAAGTGGAAACATAGAACTACCAAAAGTAGCTATAACCACAGATAAAGCTGTTGAAGCTGGTAACTTTACCAACCCATACGCTAAAGCTAAAGCAATGGCTGCATACGAAATGGCTCAAAAAGTGGCAGATGTTGACCTTAAAGGTTGTTTCATGGTCCGTGAAATGGACAAATATGTACCAATCGTTGCATCAGCACACGAAATGATTGCAACCGCTGCTAAATTAGCTACAGAAGCAAGAGAGCTAGAAAAAGCTGGAAACACCGTTTGCAGAACACCTCACGGTGGAGAAGGTCAAACTCTTGCTAAAACAGATTTAATGAAAAAACCAGAATAATTTTGGTTAAAAAGCGGTCTTCGGACTGCTTAAATTCTTTATTTTTAAATAAGAAGTCTAATTTTAATATTTTTTAATCCCTGCATAAAAATGAATAACTCTATAAATTTATCTATTTTTAATAAAAACAATCTTTTTCTTTTATTAAGTTTATACAATCATAGATGTTACTTAAATTGGTTATTAATTACCTATGGAGAAATTATAGACAGAAAAGTTTAAGGAAAATTGACTTGATACTTTGCAATAATCAGTTATCTCCTAAAAAAATTTTATTTATTAATGGGCCATTATTTAGTCTTAAATTGTGTTTTTTTGGTTTATGTGAACACATAAACAACAAAAACCTTAAATAGGGGGTTATATAGATAAAAAAAGTGATATTTATTAATTAGTTCTACTGTTAATATTAAAAATTGGTTTTTTACAAGTGATTATATGGCAGATAATACAGTTCAAAAAATAATTGATGCAGCTTTAAAAGTTTTCGGTGAAAAAGGATACAAGGGCGCTACAACCAGATTAATAGCAGAAGAAGCAGGTTTCAGTGAATTAACATTGTTTAGGAAATTTAAAACCAAGGAAAATCTTTTTGACATGGCTTTAACTCAAAATATTGTAAAATTCAATGATGAATTTCAATCCATAATTTTAGAAGATAGATCAGAAGATCCTGGAGAATTTTTAAGGACATTAATCAAGGATATGGCAAGAATAGTGGACGATAACTTTGAATTTATCCATATAACCAATAATGAAAAGAGTGAAGAATCTCAGCCTTTTAAAGAAGAAATCATCAACGATTTAAGCAATTATATCAAGAAAAACATCCCTGATAATCAAATAGACAATAAAGCATTAGCAGTTACTATTTTCATGGTTTCATATGGCATAAGTCTTAGTAAACACCGTGGAGAGAATTTTATAAACCATGAAGAAGTCCTTGATGGGTTTATAAACAATTCCCTACAATTAATTAATGGTTGAATTTATTTTTAAAGTTTAAATCAGCATATACCATGATAGAAAAGAATGAAGTTTTTATTTAGCAATTTTGAGAGATTTAAAAAATAAAACTGAGTATAATGACTGATGAGACCAAAAAGAAGATATTAGATGCTGACTGAAGGAATTTGCATAGAATGAATATACTGGCGTTACTACTATGTCCATATCAGAAAGGGCAGGATTCAGTGAGAAGACTTTATTTAGAAAGTTCAAAACTAAAAAAATCTTCATACGACGATTTTATTTGAAAATAATATCAAAATGAAGGATATTTTGATAGAATACTCATTTTAAAATGATTTTGAAAGTCCCAGGGATTTTTTAGAATACTTCGTTAAAAGCACCGCAAAAGGGTACGATGGTCACTTTGAAGTTTATAATCTGTCCCTCAGCGAATATAATAAAATGCTCGAGCCGGTGATGAATGAATTTTTTGAACATTACAACGGAATATTTTAAAAATAATCTCCCCAGTAGCAAAATTGATCATAGAACTTTCGCTCTCAACATTTCTACCTTCTTATATGTACTTGCTCTTGAAAAGTATCATGAAAGTACTGTAATTAAACGTGATGAAGCTATAGAAAAGTTTATAGATACTCTTATGCTTTTTTTTGAATAATGAACTAATTTTTAAAATATTTTCTTTATTTTATCTGTAAATTGCCCAGATAAAAGTTCAATATTTATAAATACTTTAGATAATATTATTTTAGAATAATTAAGTTTAACCATTTGGTGAATTCATGGTAGAAAAACTGATTGAAAGATTTTTTGAAGCTGCGAGCATGCAGCGGTGGAATGATCACATAAGGCCAGTTGAATTAACAGAACTGGATAAACAGGCCCATAAAATGGTCATAGCATATGTTATAGCCAAAATTGAAGAAGATAGAGGAAGTAAAGTTAAATGGCTGGATCTAATAGAGGGTTCAATATTTGAATTTTTGTATAGACTGGTCTTAACTGATATTAAACCTCCTGTATTTCACAGAATGGTGGGTGAAAGACGGGAAGAAATGAATTCACACGTCTTGAAACAGTTAAAAGAAGATTTAAATTCACTTAATAATAAAGAATTCAGGCAGAAGTTTGAAAACTATTTTTCTAAAGCTGAAAGTACTTTTGAAAGGAAAATTCTCCGCGCTGCACATTATCTGGCCACAAACTGGGAATTCAAAATCATATATCACTCAGCACCCTTTATCTACGGCATAGAAAAGACAAAAGAAAACATAGAAAACCAGATAGAGGACCATTATGATTTAATCGGTGTTCAAAAGATACTGCTTGGAAAGAAATCCTATGGATTTGTGGATCTCTGCGGTCAGCTGAGGTTTCAGAAACGATGGGCTCATTCTCCAAGAATACCCGAGACTTCTGTCCTTGGGCATATGTTGATAGTGGCAATAACAGCTTATTTATGCACTATTGAAATGAAGACTTCTCCTTGTGAAAAAAGGATATATAATAACTTCTTTGCAGGATTATTCCATGATTTACCAGAAGTATCTACCAGAGATATCATTTCTCCAGTCAAATCTGCAGCAGATCTAGAGGACATAATAAAAGACTATGAAAATGAACGCATGAATGAAGAGGTACTGCCTCTTATACCAAAAACGTGGCATGATGAGATGAAATATTTTACTGAGAATGAATTTGAAAATAGAATTAAGGAGGAAGGCCAGAAACCTCAAAAGGGCATTAAATTTGAGGAGATCAACAAAAAATATAATGAAAACAAATTTTCCCCGCTTGATGGTGAGCTTATAAAAGCCTGTGATAAACTTGCGGCATTTATAGAAGCTAATTTATCAATAGAATATGGTATAACTTCTAAATATCTTGAAGAAGGTAGGGAAAATATATATAATCCTTTTAAAAACCGTAAGATTTCTGGAACAGATTTTGGAAGAATTTTTGATTATTTCTATAAGAAGCAGTGGTAGTTATTGTTCAAAATCTTTTTTAATATTAAAATTTTTCATATCTAACCAGTTCTGACAGTTCTTTACGACTTTTTGTTCCAATTTCATCTGCAGGGTAGCCAAGAGGAGTAAATACAAGTGGTTCAACACCTTTGGGCAAATTTAAAACTCTTCGAGCAGCTTCGACATCAAATGCTCCTACCCAGCATGTTCCAAGACCAAGACTTGTTGCAGCGAGGATGATATGATCCATAACGATTGTAGCATCCACATCGGCATAATTTTTACCGTCTCTGCGGGTCCAGGCCTTTTCCGGAATTGTACACACGCAGATCAGTAAAGGGGCTTCGCTGAACCATTCTGCCTGATAAATGCTTCTTAATTCTTCTTTTTTCCCCTGAGTTTTAATGACTATTATTTGAAAAGGCTGGTAATTAACGGCTGTTGGAGCAAGACGGGCGGCTTCAAGGATTGTATTCAATTTTTCATCCTCCACATGGTTATTTTTGTAAGCCCTTACACTGTATCTTTTTTTAACCAATTCTATGAATTCCATCTTTAAATTCCTCCTTAAATTCTAAGCCAGATCATGATATTATTCAGAATATAGACTACTAAAATGACTAATCATTATCTGAAAAGCTGATTTCAGTAATTTTTTTGTATCATCAATATTATATATTAATGATATATGATGCAAAGTACTTTAGATTTTTGCTGGATGGAGGAATGAAATTGAATCAAAGAGATTTTGAGGAATTATATGATAACTATACCCAGATGATGCTCTTTGCAAGTTCCAACAGACATAAATTTGAAAATGTGAAACTTGAAATGGCTGAAATCCATAGGGGATATGGTGATTTAATAAAGGAATCTCCCCAAAATCTATTAAATTCATTAAAAGGTCTTAAGATAGGTATTGAAGCATTAGAAGAGGATATAAACACATTTTTATATAAGTATGGAAAAATAGGTGAGATGTTACGCCAAATAGACCTTATTATTTCTGATTATTACAATATTGATACTGAAATCTCCCTGTATGAATTAAATGGAATGGAAAAAGATTTATTTGATGTAAAAGATGAATATGAAAATATTAAAGCATTAAAATTAGATGCTGATAGGCTAAAAAGAGATATAGATGAAGAAATAGTAAGATTAAAACATTAAGTTAAAGAACACCCTTTGTACTGGGAATTATATCATGTTCAATCCTTACAGCATCTTTTAGAGATCTTGCAAATGCTTTAAAGAGAGCTTCAATTTTATGGTGATCATTTTCACCCTCAACTTTGGCATTGATGTTTATTCTTGCTGAATTTGCAAAGGATTCAAAAAAGTGTTCAACATTTTCTGTACTTAAATTTCCCACTTTTTCTTTTTTATACTTAATATCCAGTATGGTGTAACTTCGTCCGCTTATATCCACTGCAACTGTTGCAAGAGCATCATCCATAGGGATTATGGCATGTGCCATTCGTTTTATTCCTTTTTTGTCACCTAAAGCCTCTGAAAATGTTTTTCCAAGCAGAATACCCACATCTTCAACTGTGTGATGGTCATCCACTTTGGTGTCTCCTGCAGCCTGAATTTGAAGATCAAAAAAGCCATGTCGTGCAAATGAATCCAGCATGTGGTCAAAGAAATCAATTCCAGTGTTTATATTTGATTTTCCTTCACCATCAATATCAATCAGAATTTCAATATCTGTTTCAGATGTTTTTCGCTTCATTCTCTTTTTTCTTTTCATAGTTTTCATCTCCCAAACATAAATCATTATTCTGGGGGTTCATTATCATCTCTAACTACAAGTATTGCTTGTTCAGGGCACTTTGAAGCGCAGATTGTGCATAAGTGGCAGAATCTCAGGTTTGTAGCCATTGCTTTATCTTCAACATTCCAGATTTTAGCTCCTTTGGGACATGCTTCCTTGCATTCTCCGCATCCAGTGCATTTTTTTTTATCAACTTCAATTCTCATTCCGGTCAAATCCATTATTTTCGAAAGTAAAACTTGAACATTTAATTTATCTTTTTATTATATCAACAGAAGCTGCTTTAAACCCAATAAATACTTTTTTCCCAAGATTTAAATCAAGTTTTTTTCTTGATAATTCTGTTATATCAACAATAACTCTATTTTCATTGATATTAACAGTTAAACGCACTATATCTTTTTTAAATTTCATTTCAGTTATTATTCCTTCAAGAATATTTCTGACACTTGACTCCTGGGCTTCAAGGGTTATAAATATATCGCTTGGACTTATTAAAATAAGAACTTTATCTTCAACATTGAATCCTTTAGAAATGGGGAGTAAAATTTCTTTTTTATCTAAAGAAACCTCCATAATTTTCTTTTCTTTATCAACATCAGAAATAATACCCTCTATCTCATTTAAATCGGCGTGTTTTTTTAGAATTCTGTTTATCTTGATAAATTTGTACAGCATTTCTCTTCCCTTAGCTGTAAGCTCGCTGCTTCCTCCTCCTCCCCTTCCGCCTCTATGGGTGACTACAATGGGCTGCTCTAATTCATTTTCCATTATTTCGATGTTTTTAAGTGCAGTTCTATAGGGAATACCTGTCTCTTTTGAGGCCTTTACTATGGATCCGTATTTGTCTATGCATTGAAGAAGCCTGGATTTCTTATTATTCAAAGATACAATCTTATCGTCAATTTCTACTTCCATATCCAGTTTGTATTTCGGCTTTTTTTGGTTAGCCATGTTAATCCTTTTCACATAAATGAATATCTATTATTTTATTTTGCAAATCTTTCTATAAATTTAACTATTATTTCTAATACTCCAGAAAGAGGTCCGAATTTATTTCCATACCTTTGAAGCATTCTTAAATCTCTTTTTGTAAATCCACCTATAACTGCAAAAACGATTGTAAATATGATTGGAGAAATTATAATGGCTACAAAGAGTCCAATATATGTTTGAGGTAATAAGATTAAGGGTAAACCCATAATAATTGATGTAAATCCTATTTTAGCGAAATCAATATATGGAAGCCCTACTCCAGTCAGCTGTATTGTTTTCCACAGTATTGCAGTCATTATTAAAAATGTAACTATGGTTGTTGCAACAGCAGCTCCAATAAGTCCATATAATGGGACCATAAGGAAGTTCAATCCAATATTGATCGCTGTTCCTACAAGCATAATATACATGGGAAGCCTTGGATATCCAATTCCCTGCACTATACTTGATGATACCATGAAAAGTGTGTAAAATGTCATTCCAAATACGAGAATACTCAGAGCAGGAGCTCCAAAAATATATTTAGGGTCAAACAACAAGCTAAGTAGAGGTCGTGCAAATATTGCAATTCCAACACAAATGGGGAGTACTAATAGGACTACATAACGATAGGACTGGGTTATGTAAGTTTCAAGAAGCTTTTTATCCTTTAAACTTGCAGCTTCGGAAGCTGCAGGAAGAATCACGGCTGCTACAGAAAGCGAAATTATGAGGGGGAGTCTTGCAATAGGATCTGCGGTTGTATAGTACGCTGCATCTTCTACAGTCAAATATCTACCAATAACAAGGGGTCCTACATCATATATACCCATTTCAGAAAGACCTGTTATTGCTATGGGTATTGAAAAGGTTAAAATAGTCTTAAGAAGTATCAATTCATCCTTAAAGCTAATTTTGGTAGCAGGTTGTGGAAAATGTACCCAAATGTATTTCTTGAAAAGGATAAAAGAAACTATGGCTGAAGCCATAAATCCAAATCCAGTTCCAAGTACTGCCCCAGCTGCATAAAAGCCGATAGAAACTAATATAACAGCAATACTAATCATGCCTATTTGTTCTACTGCACGGCTTGCCACGATAAATTCCATCTTAAAAAAACCCTGAAATGAACCTCTAAAGACGCTAACTATAACACTAAATGGGGTTATAAGTGAAACAGCTTGAAGAGGATAAACCATAGCTGGTTTATGGAAATAAAAATTCGCTATCCAGTCAGCAGAAAAGAATATGAGAAGACCAATAAGCGTACCTGAAATCATCATAAATTTAAGGGAAGTTATAATCACCTGTCTTGATATATCTTCTTCGTTAACAGCATTATGCTGTGCTACAAATTTAGCAATTGCAGGCTGGAATCCTACTGACGACAATGACTGAAAAATACCTTGTAATGGCAATGTAAGGCCTACAAGACCATATCCGGCAGGTTCAAGCATCCTGGTTAATATGGCTCTGTAGATGTAGCCACCAGCTCGAAAGAACAGGTAGCTGACCATCATTAAAAGGCTTCCTTTGAGTATCTTTGAATTTTTACCTGAATTTCCCATTGACTCACCAAAAATAATAACATGTAAAAAATCAGCAATTAACAGATTTAATTGATTAGTGATTCATCTAATATAAATGTCTTGCTCAAATCAGCATCTAAAATAATTCTATAGTACAAAAAAGTATTTTAAAAATTAATTGTGTCAGAAGATTTATTCTATTTCAATGTTCTCTAAAAACTCAGCAAATTTATTTACAGTTTTTTTAAGGGATTTAAATCCTTCTTTATCTTCTTTAACCCCTTGGAGAGTGTCTTTTGACCAAAATGTGGCACCTAAATTTGCACCCCATGCTCCTCCGCTTACGGGTATGGCTCCAGTGAGAACATAA
>ENA-UOYA01004279-UOYA01004279.1-activated-sludge-metagenome-genome-assembly--contig:-NODE-4279-length-12095-cov-7.502575_pt1 | contig 12095 bp, 9 predicted proteins | sample MGYA00238163_ERZ764804 | MGnify/ENA primary metagenome ERZ764804 (study PRJEB28919, sample SAMN05720223) | activated sludge metagenome | isolation source: Anaerobic digester | place: Hong Kong...
CGTACGATCTTCTTTCCTTGCATTCGAGCGCCTCCATTGATATATTGTTTGAAAGGAAAAAATGGTTTTTAATAATGAACATTCTGATTGATCTACTCATTCTTTCGGTACTGTTTCTCATTCAAGCTTCGCTTGTCTTGCTGGTTACGGGCCCTCTTCTTTTACTGAAGCCGACGCGCCGCACAAAAAAATGGTATGCAGAGCGAACCAATCTTCTCGATCCTGCCGATGCACAGCTTCCTTATGAATCGATTACTTTTGAAACGTTCGATGGATTCAAACTCAACGGCTGGCTCATCCTTCATCCTCAGCCAAAAGCAACTGTCTTTTATCTCCACGGCGTTGGCGATTGTAAAATAGGCGGACTTCCGTTTGCCCAGCATTTCTATAATAAAGGATTCAACGTACTGTTGTTCGATTTGCGAGCTCACGGTGAAAGTGAGGGCGATTACTGCACGTATGGATTCTATGAAAAGTACGATGTCGCTTCCGCAATCAATTACCTTGAGACGCGGAACGATCACAAATTTGGGAAGATTGGACTCTTTGGAACTTCGATGGGCGGCGCAATTGCAATTCAGGCGGCTGCATTTGACAAACGTATTGGTGCAATTGCATCGGAAGGAAGTTTTACCGCCTTACGAACAATTTTCGTTGATTACCAAAAACGAATTATAAAACTTCCATGGCATTTTTTACGAAACATTGCGCTTGTACAATCTCAACAATTGGCAAATTTCAAAGCGCGACTTGTCGCTCCTCTTGAGGATATTAAACGCGTCCATTGTCCTGTTCTTATCGCTCACGGCAAAAATGATACTCTCATTAAATCAGAGTATGCGCTTATGCTTTACGATGCCGCAAACGAACCAAAACAACTCGTGCTTGTTGAGAACGCAAATCATAGCGATGTATGGGAAGTCGGCGGAAAAGAGTACGCCGAAACTTTATCATCGTTCTTCGAACGCTATCTTACATAATTCAATTTTTGAAGCGATTGCTCCGTGAGCGCACGTCGAATCATATTTATTCTTTCTTTTTCCATTTTCTTGATAAGAACTGAAACGCACGCACAACTTCCATTTTCTCAAGATAGCGCTGCGCTCCATGTTTATAATTTTGCAGAAAAAATTGGCTCTCGTCCTGTTGGTTCACAGCAGGAACAACGTGCGTTACAATATGCTCTGGAAAAATTTCGTGAGGCTGGTTTGCCAATTGTTTTTATAATGGATGCTGATGTTTCTCAACAGAACCTTTACGCAGTGAATCGAAGAAGCGGAATTGCCGTAGGAATAAAACCCGGCAAAAGCTCCAGAACAATTTTACTCGGCGCTCACATAGATTCTGCAACGCCAGAATCGCCCGGCGCAATCGATAACGCCTCAGGATGCGCGTGCATTCTTGAACTCGCTCGGGCGCTGGCAAAAGAAGATTTGCAATCAACTCTTGTTTTCTGTCTCTTCGGCGCTGAAGAAATTGGCTCTTACGGCTCACGGTACTTCATTGAACATTTCCCAACAATTGATAACGTTGCTTTAATGCTTCAAATTGATATGGCAAACGGAAGCGATGAACTCATTCCACTCCTCGATTCGCCAAATGGAAATTCTCCGCAATGGCTCGTAGAAGCTGTGCAGAAAACGCTCCGCCAATTAGGATACAAAGGTCTTTCCTATCCAACAAGTTTTTTTACAATGACTAAAATATTCCCCGGCGGCGGAATTGGTTCCGATCATCTCCCGTTTCTTGAACGAGGAATACCGGCAATCTGTATTTCCTCATCGTTAAGCGACCCTTTTCATACCGCGCAGGATGATTTTCATCATTTCAACAGCAACGGACTCAAGCGAAGCGGCGACCTTGTTTACTCTCTCGTTCATCAATTCGATCAAAAAATACCGTCGGAACGCGCTCGTCCGTACCATCTTTGCCAAATTGGTTCTCTTCTATTTTTTGTACCGTACTGGCTCATTATTCTTTTCATCATATTCGCAGGCATTTTTTCCGCTGGTGCGCTTCTATTCTTCAGGAAAAAACTTACCGCAACTGAGCCATCGTATCTTAAAAAAGCTCCCGCTCTGTATTTATTTCTCATCTCGCTTTTCATTCTTGCCGCTGCATGGTACTCGGAATATCTCATAGTACTCATCAAAGGCGTTCGATATCCCTGGATTGCTCGACCCGCATTATATTTTGTTCTGGCGTTCATCGCTGCAATGTTAGGATTTGAAGTTGTACTTCGCCTCTCTCCAAAATTCTATGCCAATGCTTCCCCATTCCAATGGTATTTACGCGCGCTCCTCTATCTCGTTCTCTACATTGTTCTTCTTCTCTTCGTTAATGTGCGGCTTTCGATATATCCTGCTGTAGCGTTGGTTTGCCTGAGTCTCATCATACTTTTCCCAAACGTTATTGCACAAATTCTTCTGCTGATCCTTGCGTTCTTTTCGATGTTCCATCTTATTTTCTCGGAAGGATATTTCATGTTTGCTCGCATGCTCATTCTCCATCAAACGATGACGCCGCTGATGAGCGCGTGTTTGCAAGCTGGCCTCCTTCTCTTTTTTACACTTTGGTTTTTCCCGATGGCTTTTATTGCGGCTGGATTTTTTTCTTCCTCAATATCAATCCAACAATGGATCAGGAAGTTCAGTTCATGGAAAGTTTCTCTTGCAATATGCGTTGCTTTTATATTTACGATCATTCTCCTTTCTGCAGAACCATCCTACAATGACATCTGGCGACAGAATATTACAGCTGAATACAAAGCGCCTGCAGATAGCGCGCCATCTCTCGATATTTCGAGTCCAGAATTTCTACTGCACACTCACATTCGATCAATGAACTTCGATACAACGCTTTCTAAAAAATTCACTTCAGCGTCGTTTCCATTGCCAACAGAACCGCTTGAATTGTTCACAGAAAAAACTTCCGTCGAGAGCAAGCGCGAAGATTCGACCGTCATTGTAAATCTCCAGAGCAAGTTACAATTCCATTCACAGCCGCTTTCAGCAACGATACTTTGCCAGACTAAAAAAGCAGAAATCAAAAATGTTGTAACTCCGTGGCGCTGCACCGAACAGTCTCATCTTCTTTTTATAGAATTTGCGTATCCAGATACATCGTGTTATGTACCTGTGCAGTTCGAACTCACAGAACCAGATACGCTCTATATTCATTACAGCGCAACCTTTGTTGGACTTCCGGATTCCATATTCGTTGAGCGCCCAACTGGTAATATTATTAAACGCACCACTGTTCAAAAATTGATTACGGTTTACAAATAAACCAAATGATGTAACATAGATGAACAGAATAGGATAAAGTGAAGAATGAATCGCTTAAGTATTTCCCTATCTTCTTGCATTTCCATGAAAGTTTCTATACCATAATTTTCACAAAAATTAAGTGTGTTGAACAATTTCAAACCATCTATGCGTTCATTGTTTTTCTTCTGTTATAACGTTGTAGTCCTTCCTGTATTTTGGACTCTGCTTCACGTTGCTAAAATTTTCAATGATAAAGTTCGTCGCGGCATCGAAGGGCGAGAGAATCTCTTTCAAAAATTAGCTGATGGAACTTCTTCGATGAATTCTCGCCATCGCATCTGGTTCCATGTATCTTCGATGGGCGAGTATGAACAAGCCAAACCAATGATCCGTGCATTAAAGGAACGACATCCCGATTGGCGCGTCATTGTATCTTTTTTTTCACCGTCTGGGTACGATAATTCAAAACTTGGCAAACTTGCCGACTTCATCACGTACATTCCATTCGATTCCACGAGCAATGCAAAACGTTTCCTCGACATTGTAAAACCATCGCTCGTTATTTTTGTTCGATACGATCTCTGGCCCAATCATCTGCTGGAAATATATCGGCGCGGAATTCCTGTGCTCCTTGTCAATGCTACACTTGCACCTGATTCACGCAGACTCCTGCCAATCATTCGACAGTTCCATCATTATATTTTTAACATGCTGACTTCCATCTGCACAGTCTCCAATACCGATGCAGATGCGTTTCGTTCATTAGAGCTCCATCATCCACAAATAGAAACTATTGGCGACACGCGTTACGATCAGGTTTGGCAACGAAGCCTCGAGGGAAAGCAGAAGCACCTTTTTACCGAACATGTTCTTCAGGGGAAAAAAGTAATCGTTGCTGGAAGTACCTGGTCGGAAGATGAGGAAGTTCTTCTGCCAGCATTAAAACAAATTATTCATACTCGGAACGATATTCTCATTGTTGTCGTTCCACACGAGCCAACGCTCAATACTCTAGAAAGATTAGAGCGCTTATTCGAGAACGGCAAACGGTGCATTCGCTTTTCGGATATGAATGATTATGACGACGAACCCGTTGTCGTTGTGGATAGCGTTGGAATTCTCATGGGATTGTATCAATACGCAAACGTTGCTTATGTTGGTGGAAGTTTTAAGCAAGGAATTCATAATGTACTCGAGCCAGCGATCTATGGAATTCCTGTAATCTTTGGTCCAGTCTACACAAATTCGCAGGAAGCGCTTCTTCTCGTTCAGCTTGGCGGCGCATCGGTAATTCACACCAGCGAAGAATGTTATCAAACTCTATCAACGCTCCTTGATTCTAAAGAGATACAGGAAAAGATGGGTTCTATTGCGTTATCATTGGTAAAAAATCATATCGGCGCAACAGAGAAACTCATCGCACATATCGAAGCGCTTCTTTCAACTCCTTCAACGCCTTAGAAACGAATGGTATTCTTCTTCGATCTCGATAATACTCTCTTAGATGATAATGCTGCACAAGCAAAATATCTTCCAGCGCTCTACAAGAACTTCGGAAATTACATCAACTGTAGTGAAGATGAATTTCGACAGCGATGGAGAGAAGCGACGCCTCGCTACCATCAACTCTACGCTGAGGGAGCCATAACTTTCGAAGAACAACGATTCCGACGTGTGCGTGATTCCTTCAATAATCCTTCGCTCGATGAGGATACGCTTCGTACAATCATTTCAACTTTCGATTCTGTTTTTTCCAAAAGCTGGACGCTGTTCCCTAAAACTATTCCTGTTCTTCAGAAACTTCAAGATTTTCCATTAGGAATTATTACGAACGGATCCCTCGAGCAGCAATCCAGAAAAATCGATTCTACGAATATTCGTCCATACTTCGACTGCATTGTCATTAGCGAAGAAGTTGGAATTGCAAAACCGCATCCTGAAATTTTTCATCACGCATGTTCATTGCTTCATTGTTCGCCGGAAGATTGTTACTTTATAGGCGATTCACTCGAGAACGACGTTCTCGGCGCCCTCTCCGCTGGAATGCAACCTGTCTGGTTCAATACTACGAATGCTCCTGTGCCAGAACATCTTTGTTCTATAAAAATAATTTCGAATTTAGAAGAAGCGCTCAAACTACCTTTTGATTTTGATCTTCATCACTCAAGAGCGAACAGCCGCAATTCTTGATGCAACATCAAATAGAATCACATCGAATTGCTTGATAGGAGGAACGCTGCTTATCTGACATCGAGGCAACAGATTCATTATGAGAAATTCGATTGAATAATTTTTATCTTACATAACAAGATGGAACGAAAGTTCGTTGATATTGCGCTCCCTGTGCCGCTCGACCACACATTTACGTACAGCGTTCCCGAGGAACTCCGTGAATTTGCTGAACGAGGGAAACGTGCGCTCGTTCCTTTTGGAAAAAAATTACTGACAGGCGTCATAATAGATTTTCCACCATCAACCTCTATTACTTCCCTCAAACCAATCCGAGATATTCTCGATGAACAGCCGACTTTTTCAAAAGAGCTCCTCGATTTAACTCGCTGGATTTCCGACTACTATCTCACACCGTGGGGAGAAGTGTTGCGCTCTGCAACTCCACAAGGACTGTTTCAGGAAAGCACAACGATCGTTCGACTTCTATCAACCAACGTGGAAGAATTTCTTTCAAAATTAAAACCGCAGGCTCGCACGCAAAAACTTATCCTTTCTATACTTCAAAAAAATCCTGTTATGAAAATGTCGCTCCTTCGCACACAGTGCAAAGGGAAAACACTCCATAGCTCTCTTAGAGAATTGCAAAAGCAAGGGATTGTTTCTGTCGATATTGAATTAGAACGTCCAAAGGTCAAGCCAAAGAAAGAACGAACTGTTACAATTACTCAACAGGGAATTGATGCGATAGCAAGTGGAATTCTTCCTGATAAACAACTCGAACATCTTACAAAATTAGAGGAAGAAAGTAATTCTGGTCAGACTGCCGTTCCATTACAAACATTCTTGAAGAAGTTTGGCTTCTCGCTTTCAACGCTTCGAACATTAGAGAAGAAGCAGCTTGTATCATTCGGTGAACGCGAAGCGCTGCGCCGCGCAGATGAAGAGGAACCTTCCGAACAGATTCCTTCGATCACATTGAATGCAAATCAGGAATTTGCAGTAAAAGAAATTGCACAAGCTCTTAGCGCTGAAGCTTACAAAGCATTCCTCCTCCACGGCGTTACAGGAAGTGGAAAGACACAGGTTTACATCGAGGCGATACGAAAAACAATCGAGCGAGGAAAAACAGCAATCGTGCTTGTTCCAGAAATTTCCCTCACTCCACAAACAGTGCGCAGATTCAAAGCGCATTTTGGCGATGAGGTTGCAGTAACGCACAGTCAACTTTCGGCTGGTCAACGGTACGATGTGTGGCGGATGGCTCAGGAAGGTAAAATTAAAATTGTTATTGGTCCCCGCTCGGTTATTTTTACCCCTCTTAAGAATGTCGGACTCATTGTTGTTGATGAAGAACATGAAAGTTCCTACAAACAGTACGATGCATTGCCGCGATACAATGCACGCGATGTTGCGCTCGTTCGAGCTCATCAAGCAAACGCTGTCGTTGTGCTCGGCTCAGCGACTCCCTCAATCGAAAGCTACTACAATGCACAGCAAAAAAAATACACGCTCTTGACTTTGCCTCAGCGCGTTGACAAAGCGCAGCTTCCAGCAATCGAACTTGTTGATATGAGAACAGAACGCAAACAGCAGTACGAAGATACAAAAGAAGAGATACAAAAAAGTGGTAAGCCGTTTCCAAAACATTTACCTCCTACCTCAATTTCGAAATTACTGCAGGATCACATTCAGCGACGCCTCGATGCAAAAGAAGGCATCATCCTGATGCAGAATCGACGCGGCTTTTCTCACGTGATGGAATGTTACGATTGCGGTTACGTTGAAAAGTGCGATAACTGCGACGTAACGCTCACCTACCATGTAATTAAAAAACATCTTCGTTGCCATTACTGCGGTTTTGTCAAGAAGCCGCCAACGGTTTGTCCGCAATGTCAGGGTACAGAACTTCGTTTCCATGCTTTTGGCACACAGCAGGTTCACGAAGAATTACAGCAATTGTTTCCAGATGCAAAAATTGTAAGAATGGATCGAGACACGACGACGCGGAAAGGTTCTCACCATAAAATTTTGAATTCGTTTGAATCGGGGGAAGCGGATATTCTCCTTGGAACTCAAATGGTTGCCAAAGGACTCGATTTTCCGCGCGTAACGCTCGTCGGTGTGATTTCAGCGGATACTCAAATGCTCCTGCCGGACTTTCGCTCCGCCGAAGTTACCTTTCAACTCCTTACGCAAGTTGCAGGTCGCGCTGGACGAAGCACAATCGCAGGCGAGGTCGTCATTCAAACTCTTCAACCAGAACATTACACCTTGAAGCATGTGCTCAACCAGAATTATCTTGCGTTCTATCTCGAGGAATTGCAGTATAGAAAAGAATTGGACTATCCTCCTTTTTCAAGACTTGCTCTCATTGAATTTGTCGGCGCCGATGAACCTCATGTGCAGCGCCATGCTCGCGTGTTTGCACAGTATCTTAATGCACTAAACCATAATTCGTATCGCGTGCTTGGACCAGCCGATGCTGCTATTCCAAAAATCAGAAATCAGTACAGAAAACACATCGTCGTGAAATCCTTAAAGCAGCTCGATCCAAATGGAACTCATCTTCGCAATGCTCTTCGAAAGGCTCAAGAGCAATATGCAAATTCTGCTCTCACAGAAAAGAGCAACATCAAAGTTATTATTGATATCGATCCGCAGGGAATGATGTAATTCTTATCGGCAGAGCGATGCAGCAATTTTTCCACTGAGAATTGCGCTTTCGATTGTCGCTGGATAATGTGTGTTCGTCCAATCGCCGGCAAGAAATAGATTTTTCAATTCCGTCTGCGCGCCGGGTCTTTGTACATCAATTCCTGGTTCAGGCAGAAAAGTAGCGCGCTTCTCTTTTATTACAATGCTATCTGTCAACTTTGCATTCTTCACGAGTGGAAAAATATTCGATAGATCCTTCATTACAATTTCAAGAATTTGCTGCTTCGATAAATGGACAATTTCATCCGCAGCGCTGATGACGCAGGAGAGATGTTGAGTCGTGCGTTCTTTCTTTTGCAAATGCGTAACCGAGAAAATCCACTGCACTGTCGAATCAACAAGCGCGGTAAATTCCTCTTCCATGACAAAACGATCGAACCACAGATGAACATTGACAATTGGAGACGATTGAAATGGTGGGAGATAAAAATGGAGTTGCTCTTCGAAGAGCGCCGATGCTGCAAACCATGGAACGGCAAGAATGATATTCGGCGCATTTACCTGTTCCCCATTTGCAAGCGCAACTGATTGGATAGAATTTTCTTTCCTGATAAGTTTTACGACTCTTGTTCCAGTTCTCAATTTTCCGCCGCGCTGCTCAAGAAAAGTTTGCGCTGGAGAAACAAGAAGCTCACGGAGCGGAGCTTGTGGCAAAAGGAGCGAAGAATTTTCCCGCGAGCCAGTAAAAATCTTTTTCACAACACGAGCAAAGAGAAGCGCAGATGCAGCGCTTGGCTGATTGTTCATCGCTCCGATGCAGAGTATATCCCAGAGATATTTTCGCGCCGCCGGCGATTGATTACGTTTAGCGAGCCATTCATTTACAGTAAGAGAGTCTTTCTGCAAACTGCCGGGAATCAAAAGAACCTCGGGAAGCACAGAAAGTAATTTCAACCTATCGCGATTTGTAAATGGCTGGAAATTCATAAATCCTTTTACAAGATGAAAAGGAGCAGGAAGCGATGGACATCGAAGCTCGTAGCAATTACTCAACGACCGATAACGAAGAAAAAGCAACGGTTGAAGAGCAGCGAGATGATGTGTCCCAATTTGATGGAGAAATTCCCGCGTTGCCTCGTAACATCCCATAAGGATGTGCTGTCCGTTGTCAACGAGTTCGCCGCTTAATGGATGATAAAAGGAAGAAGCGCGTCCGCCGGCGTGAATATTTTTTTCAAGAACCAGTGCGCGAGCGCCTCGGCCAGCCAGCGACACTGCCGCGCTTAAACCGCTCAATCCGCCGCCAACGATAATTACGTCGTACTTTGCTTCACTCATAGTGTGTAAGAGAATAGGAAATTATTAGGAAAAATGCAGGAACGATTTTTTCACGCAGATATCGCAGATTCACGCAGATAGGATGTATCTTTGAGCAAGGAAGTTTCTATCAGCATTTGCTTCGAAACGTACTGACTTCTACCAAGCCACCGTCGAGAATGCGGTTGCCGAGATGCACGAAACAACCATCTCTAAAGATAATGGATTACAAGATTCCAAGGTGTCTGGGAATTTTCTATTGCATAATCTGGGATTATTGACAATATTTCGGCTAAGATATTGATTTCAAATGAGAGAAATAATTATAAAATGTATCCTATAATAGAATTAGGTGATTGTCAGGAGGTTTTAAAAAAATATCCAGACAATTCAATTGATTTAATATTTACTTCACCGCCGTATGCCGACCGACGAATTCATACTTATGGCGGTATCGAACCAGAAAAATATGTAGAATGGTTTTTGCCAAAAAGCGCTGAATTCTTAAGAGTATTAAAACCAACCGGGACATTTATTTTAAATATTAAAGAAAAAGCAGAAAATGGTGAAAGGCATACTTATGTATTAGAACTCATTTTAGCCTTAAGGCAACAAGGTTGGTTCTGGACAGAGGAATTCATTTGGCATAAAAAAAACTGTTACCCTGGAAAATGGCCAAATCGATTTAGAGATGCATGGGAGAGATTACTTCAATTCAATAAAACTAAACACTTCAAAATGTATCAGGAAGCTGTAATGCTCCCTGTAGGTGATTGGTCTAAAAATAGGCTCAAACAACTAAGTCAAACCGATAAAATCAGAGACAATGCAAAAAATGGCAGTGGGTTTGGTAAAAATGTTTCAAACTGGTTGAACAGGGAGATGGTTTATCCAACCAATGTATTGAACTTACCAACTGAATGTAGTAATAAAAATCATAGCGCTGTCTTTCCTGAAGCATTACCCGAATGGTTTATAAAATTATTTACACAATCTAACGATTTGGTTTTAGATCCTTTTATGGGTTCTGGAACCACCCTCAAAGTTGCTTATAAGATGAATAGAAAATCAATTGGAATTGACATTCAACCAGAATACTATAAAATGGTTATGGAGCATTTTGAAAAACAAAAAGAGGAGGATCTATTCGCTCGGGGCAAGGATTATGGACAAGTTGAATCTTTCTGACGTTACTTATTACGTAGAAAAGAATATCAGCAATTTTCATAAAAAGAGATTAGAAAATTTAAATGCTCTAGAATTGGATACAATCTTAAAAAGGAAAAATCCATATTTATTTAAAGCTAAAAATGTATTAACAGCTCAAGATATAGTAAAAGGACTGTTAGATGCACATCTCTCTTCGCAAGAAGAGACAATTTTTGGAGAGTTTCTTGAAGGTTTGGCAATTTTTGTCTGCCAGAAAGTTTACAATGGATATAAATCATCGGCTGAAGGTATTGATCTATAATTTACCAAGGAGGATGTAAAATACATTGTTACTATTAAGTCCGGTCCTAATTGGGGAAACAGCAGTCAGATTAATAAAATGCTAGATAATTTTAGAAAAGCTAAAAGAATTTTAGGCACTAATACTTCAAAAATTCATATAGTTGCAGTGAATGGTTGTTGCTACGGGCAAGATAATAAACCTGAAAAAGGTGAATATTTAAAATTATGTGGACAAAGGTTTTGGGAATTTATTTCAGGAAATGAGAATCTTTATATTGATATTATCGAGCCACTAGGACATAAAGCTAAAGAAAAAAATGAGGAGTTTATCGAATCTTATTCTCAAATAATCAATAAATTCACGTCGGATTTTAGTGCAAAATTTTGTGATAATGGTAAAATCAATTGGGCGGCATTAGTTAAGTTTAATTCTGAAAAATAAATGTATGGCAGCACGGCGTCTAACAGCAACTATACGCTGCGGGATTTGACTATTGCCACACCTCAGCCTCATTCGAAGTGGCTTTGCTGAGATGCAGTAAGTGTATCAAAACAATCGTTTCTGTTGCTTAACCAGAGTTGAATCTTCCGTGCTACACTAATCCTTGTTCCAGCATCGCATTGGCAACTTTCAAGAATCCAGCAATATTTGCTCCAACGACATAATTTCCCGGTGCGCCATATCGCTCTGCCGTTTCTCTACACGTTCGATGAATATTTTGCATAATGCCTCTGAGGCGTGCATCTACTTCCTCCCTTGGCCAGGGAAGACGCATACTATTCTGAGTCATCTCGAGTCCGGAAGTAGCAACGCCGCCAGCATTCGATGCTTTCCCCGGCGCATAGAGAATTTTTCACAGCAAACACGACGCTCACTTAGGGTTTTGAAATAAATATAAAGATAAGAAGTAATGTTCGCTCAACGGTTTTGCTCATAGTTAGTATGCGACTATAGCCGTGAGTAATAAGTTATTTGAAAGCGGCTTTCACCGCGTTATTTATGGTTTGCAAAACCACAGCGTGCTTGCCGCGAACGTTAGCAGCAATACCGCCCTGGGGAAATATTCCTATTCTTTGACTTTAGGGGTACTGAATAAGATCGTACCCCCTTTTTTGATGAGAGTCAAGTTTAGCTTTCCAGAGTTGATCAAGAAAGACCGGAGGCAAGGCGACCACAGAGGGGAGGATATTTTTATTACGTTCGGCAATAATATCCCAAGGGGATTTACA
>ENA-UOYA01004287-UOYA01004287.1-activated-sludge-metagenome-genome-assembly--contig:-NODE-4287-length-12075-cov-6.830616_pt1 | contig 12075 bp, 15 predicted proteins | sample MGYA00238163_ERZ764804 | MGnify/ENA primary metagenome ERZ764804 (study PRJEB28919, sample SAMN05720223) | activated sludge metagenome | isolation source: Anaerobic digester | place: Hong Kong...
GGATCCATAATAACCATGGCAGGTTCATCCCGGATTACCTGAGCGTCAGGAGGAATACCGGTCCCTGCACCCCCATAATAACCGGTGAATATCAGTCCCCTGACCAATCTATGTCTTCTGATTATCTGAAACAATAAAATATCAGTATATATTCGACAAAATCACAAAATGGCACGATGTAGCAGTTGTAACAGTTGTAGCACTTCTATGGAAAAGAGACCCTGAAAAAATTTTACCGATATAAACATCCCACTTTCGGAGAGACGAAAAGAGCCGCTTAAATTAATTTATACGATTTTATCGCTTTCTTGGGTGATAATCCAATCAAACATATACATCTTCAGGGGAGAGTATCAGGGAACCCCACCCCGGTTACCTCCCACGTATCTCCAGTACTGACAAACTGAATTCGACCCTGATTTTTGAAACATGAAATTGAATTAGTCTGACCGGTTTTCATTATCACCCCAGAGTTCTGATGGTCTGATCCCCATTCCAGGAACTGTATACCTGACCACAATCCGGTTAAATATGAACCTCTATGAGATGTCCCTGAAAACCTTCATTATGCCCTGAAAGAGGTTTAGATAATCATTGTATCTGGAATGTGATAGGATTTCCAGGACCCGACATGCACTGGCATGACGCTCTCTGTGGCAAAGAGTGTTCATTCAGACTTTTCATATAATGAACTACACAAAAATTCAATGAAACCCCGGCAACTATACCGGACGTGCAGAACAAAAAGCAGGATTGTTAATCCATCGTGTTTCAATAAAAAAATTTCATGACCGAGGAGATGAGCGACAATCAGAAATTATCTTCCTGACTTCTTCTTGTGACAGATCGGTTATTGATACAATAGATTCGGGTGAAATACCTGATTCATTCATGTGGAGAACAATCTCATTAAGTGTTTCTTTTATTCCCTCCTCTCGTCCTTCCTTTCTCGCTTCAGCCTCTCGAATGGCCTGATCTATTATCCACATCTCTCGTGCTTCATAATACTCTCTCAGTTCCGGCTCCTGGCTCTTTACTATCAACCTGTAATATGCTTCATTCATCGCTTCACTTGCCTGTGCTGCCATAATCATCTCCTCTTCAGTCTTTGCTCCCAGAAATGTTCTTCATGCCCATATATCATTGGTGTTTTTCTGTGCTTTTGGATAATTATTGTTTTCCAGCTGGAAAAAAAGAGATCCAGATTCTCACTCAGGCGTTCATGCTCCTTCCGCTCTAATGTCTGGTAGCATGTTACAGGTTCATCAAAAAAATACAAAGGAAATCCGAGAATACAGATCCCGATGGCCCTTTTCAATGAGAAATAATCCTTTCCCTTTATCTCCTGACTTGCATGAGTCTTTGCCCAGTAAAAAAGCATCCGGTCCGGTATTGACAACAAACGGGATCGCTGCATCTCAACGAACACCTGATAACCCTGTTCGGTCCTACCGTTAATGTCCAGGATAGACTCTTTTTCAAGCGGGTAATTCCGTAAAAGGAAAGGATTTAGAATTGTTATCTTTCCAGGAGATTCACCTGTCAGAGCGGATACCAGGAATGAGAGAAGATGAGCATTTTTATATGAGCCGAATAGAATCTTGAAGGTCAGATCGTTTTGTGGAGACATGAGGTACCGGGAATCACGGGTGATAATTCCTGCAATGAGTCCTGACCCGTATGACAGGATGGCAAAAATACCGTACGAATTGGTTCAATGAAGGATTATTTAGCGATCTGTTCTGGTTATCGCCGCCTCATTCGCTCTTTTCTGCGCAGGATATTACTCCCTCTCATCTTATCTGCCATGATCCTCTTCATACAGGTTTTTTAAAAAATAACGGGCAATCTATGTAAAAAGAACCCCCCGAATTGACCGACAAAACAGCGAAATACTTTCAGTTCACATATCCCCATGAATCATTCTGATAGGGGACCCCTTCAGAACAAGAAAGGAGTGAGACATAATTACTGACCTGTTTGAGTCTGCGATGAAGCTCTTTCATCAGGGTGATTACCAACGGGCCACCCTGAAATTTCGACAACTCATCGATTATGACAAAACAGACGCAAGAGCCTGGAATGGTCTGGGAATGTGTCAGGTCCGTCTGCATGACTATCATGAGGCACATGCAAGTTTTCTGAATGCAATCCGGTTTGACCCTGACAGTCAGATCTATCTGAAAAACCTCTATGAAATGACGAAAAATGTCAGAAAGACCCTGAACATAGGACAGAACTACTGGTCACTGTGAGAATAAAAAATAATATTCTGAAAATATCTATGACCATGATTCCATATACCATTTGGCCGTTTCAGGGTTCCCTAATCTAGGCCCATATTATGGAATTGTAGATATATATAGCGAGTTCGCATAAGATTAGTCGCATTAGGCTGGAATCACTCCTCAATTTCAGAAAGGACATCTTCTAATTGGTTCTTGAGTGTAAAGAGTTCATTGGTTACAATATCCCATACTATCACCCAGTTTATGGAAAAATAACTGTGAATTATTCTGTCCCTGACGCCAATCATCTCTTTCCATGGAATATCTGGATATCTGTCTTTTATTGCCATGGAAACATTTCGTGAAGCTTCACCGATAATCTCCAAAGCACGCGACACAATATGTTGAAGATCCACATCTGAATACAAATCATCAAGAGTTTTTTGCTGACATTTCTCCTCAATATATCCAATTTCATGAAGGATATGCTCAATGAACACAGAATCCCTTTTCATACCCAGATAACCTCACGGAGTACATCCTGCCGAATTCTTTTGTCAAGAGAGTGTTCAGCAATCAACTCTACTCTTCTCCCAAAAATCTGTTCTAAATAAAAAATACATTGCATAAAGGGACGAAATTGTTCTTTGCCCTCTTCAAATAATACAATAAGGTCTATGTCACTCATTGGTCCGGCATCATCCCGAGCAAATGAGCCAAAAAGCCCCATCTTAATAATACCATATCGCTCCCGAATAACTGGCATTTCCATTTTTAGTTTTATAATAATTTCCTGTCGTTTCATAGGGAGCATTGAACCTCTCTCCACTGAAGTATTCATATCAGATACTAAATGGGTAGGTCTTTCTGATTCAATAATCCATCGGGATGAGAATTAAATAATTTTTAATGGATAGAACAGAGAGAGTGAGGAATCATGTTCTCCATAAATTAAGCTATACTCTTCGGTTAGATATCTGTAATATGTACATTCAGGATCCAAGATCATACTTTGAAGAGGTTATGCAGGAAACAAATGAAGTATAGTGCATCGGTGTCTCCTGGCTTATCAAAAGTTTTTTCGATACCCCCCATCGCTTCATGTAACCAGACCGACAGAAGAGAAGGGTTGATATTAGCGGAGTAAAACAGCACCGGGATAATAGAATATCAGGTGAGAATAAAAGTTGTTAGCTGTTGAGCCTGGACTATATCAGGTGTCTGACTTCTTCCGGCATTCCGGTAATCTGTGCAATATCAGCAATTGACATCCCTGCCTCCTTCATCCGACGGAGTATAGTAGCCATACCTTCTCTTCTGCCTTCAGCTTTCCCCTCTGCTCTCCCTTCTGCTTTTCCTTCTTCCTTTCCTTCCGCTTTATAAGCTGCAATACACTTGTCTACTTTTTCAGCTAACATGGTCCCTCCAAGAAACGGGTTTGGTATCGGTATATCCTGATCTCTCATTAATGTATTATCAAAGAACAAGGAGAAATCCTTCCTCATATCAGCCATCCCTTCATCTGTCTCCATCCACTGGTTCAGTCTTAATCCAAGCTCTATGAGTTCCACAGGCCCTGCGGATTGTTCAAGTCTGAATAAACATGCAGAGAGGTTTCTGACCTCGAGCAGATGATGCACTGATAGCCTGAGCTCATCGATCAGCAGATACGGAACAGAAGGAACAAATCTCTTAACCTGTCCAGGTGCGGCAATAATATCCCTGATATCCCCTGGCACCGTCCAGGGTTTTTTTCCATTATAGAATTCTGATATAAACATCCGCTTCAGGAGAGATGAAAAGATCCTTTAAAATCAATTTTTTTACGTATTCTCGTTTTCCAGGGTGATAATCTAATAAAACATATTCATCATCAGAATAGAGAATTAAAAAATCCACCCAGTTTCCCTCCCTCTGGTTTGGAGTACTGAAAAACAGTATCCAGCCATGATTTTGAAACATGAAAATAAATTTTTCTGACCGGATTTCATTATATTCCCGGTATTCCGATGGTCTGATCCCCATTCCTGGAGCTGTATGCCCCACTACAATCCCCTTGTATATAAACCTCTATTGAATGCCTGAAAACCTTCAATATGCCCTGAAAGAGGTTTAGATAATCATAGTATCTGGAATGTGATACGATTTCCAGGACATGGCATACACGTCATGGAATGACACTCAGTGGCAAAGAGCGTTTATTCAGACTTTTCATATAATGATCTGCACAAAAATTCAATGAAAGCCCGGCAATTATACCGGACGTGCAGAATATAGTTTCAGGGTTTGATCCCCGTGATATTCTCCATGCCCAGAGATCGTTACTATACGCAACTCCTTTATCACTATTAGAGTTTCCCACCTGCATAAACATGAGGGAAAAGTCATCACAAACCTGTTCAAAACTCTCCCTTTCCAATGCATGAAAACAAAATACCGGCTCATCGCCCTGAAACCAAGGATGACCAAGGATACAGATACTAGTCGTCCGGCTCAGGGATCCATAATCTTTCCCCTTAATCGGTTGTGATCCATGCAGCCGTGCCCAGTAAAAGAGCATTCGCTTATGAATCGCCCGTTGCCGTTCTGCCTGCATCTCAATAAAGAACTAACCCCCATTCCCCGTGGTCAGTTTCATATCCAGAATACCCTCCTTCTCGAGTGGATAATTCCGTAAGAGGAACGGGTTCTTCAGCGTGATGTCCGTGCATGATACACCTGAAATTGAACTTAGCAGAGAAGAGAGCAGATGTTTTGAATCCTTCGACCGGAATGAAACCTATGAGCCTGTCTTTCTCCACCTGAAATTCTCATTCAATCAATTGAACGTATCACATATATTCACCTGAATGGATATCAACCGATTCTATAAACAAACTCACCGAATGTGGTTTATTATGGTTGTATATGGATCTGAAGGGATCAATGAATAGATCGCTTCCAATACCAAAAAAATTGTGAAGGTCTCTTTTTCATAGAAGTGCTACACCTGTTACAACTGCTACATGCGAGTAGAATTAGAAAATTTCAATAAATTGCAGTATTTCAGTTCGTGGCTTTCAATATGCTGGCTATACGGCAATAAAAACAAGATCAAGCCCAAGTAACCCCGGAATCTGGTAGATTGGAATATCTTCGATAACCGGGAAAATCACTTCATGAGATTACTGAAGTTATCCTGAAGTATTCTGAATTCCATGTTTCTACCCAATACAATACCTATTTCTCTTCCTTGTACCTATCTATCATCATTGGATATGATCATATGACCCTTGATAACCTGTCTATTCGTCTTGGTATGCACCATGGCCTCTACATTGGGGCCTGCATAGGAGTCATCCTCACCTCCCTTATCGTTTTATTTGAATGCTGCGTCCTGAACGGAGGAATAACTCACATCCTGGCTGCGTCACTTGCCCTCATCTGTGCAGGACTCCTGGTTATCGGTTTCATCTGTCTGCTTGAGAATAAAGAATTCTCCATGTCAGATCTCGCCTGCACCTGCCGATACCGGAGATCCATTGATCCGATCTGCAGAAAATGTGCTCTTTCCAGTTTGAATCAGAAAAACTGTGAATATACTCCGAATAATAAAGAATAACTCCCGATAATGGCGTAATCCAATGGCAGGGATGAATAATTCAGGGACTAATATGACTCCCCATGATTTGAATAACAAAGCGGTCAGCACGTTGGTAGGACTCATCTTGATCATCTTCCTGGTAGTGGCTATGGCCGGAATCATCTATGCTCTCATCTTCGGTCTGGTCTCGTCAGTTGAGAAAACCGCCTATGTGGTGACCGGCGCAAAAATTATACCTATTGCTCCAAATATTGATGGAATTGAGGTAGTCCACCGGAATGGGGATACCATGTATTACGAGAACCAGAGTCGGGATGCCCAATATGAAGTCAGGTTCATGGTAGATACCAGTGAAGAGAGTTCAGTCGTCATCACCGATCCTACCTATCTCTCATCAGATACAACCTGGTCACCAGGAGATCGGGTCATTATATTCAGAAAAGCTGACGGGTATTACCTTGCCAATGATCCTGCTCTCATTTCAGGGGCAATTCCTCTTCCTTCCGGTCCAATAGCCATCCGTATCATAGATAATACCCATTCTCAACTGATTGCATATGAGGGGGCAGGATCCATCGGATCTGAACCCACCAGTACACCGACAACAGAACCTACCACAGAGCCCACTACGATTCCAACAACGATCCCTCCAACAACCCCCACAACCGAACCAACAACTGTACCGACGACTACTCCCCAAACCACTATCCCAACTACTGTGCCCACCACAGTACCCACGATATCGCCAACCCCAACGCCCACACCGGTTCAGAATTGTTTCAATTGTGGACCCGGAGAAGGATTTACCGTCTCATTTACCACACAAATCAGGGGACCGGTCACTATCCGGTTCAAGGATGATTCATCACCGCAGCCAAATACCCGTACCTGGACATTCGGAGATGGCGGATCGGCACAAGGAGAACTTATCGATCATACCTTCCCGGCAACCGGAACATACCAGATTACCCTGACCGTCAAGAGAAATAACAGCCCCTGCACCTGTACGTTGACCCAATGGATAACGGTCGTGTGATAACTACAAGTTCCAATTATTTTGTTAAAATACTGGTATGAAGATAAGATCCCGCCATTCCATTACTGGTTCATGGTTCCTGTGTTTAATTCAGAGGTATTCCCATCAATAAATACCCTGAAAATTGAATGGGGGCTATAAATTCGATAATCTTTGGTGAATTATCATATGTAGTCTTCTCGCTCGGGTTTGTAAATGATCAATGAGGGAACATGTCTAAAATCGTTATCATTCGTGGCAATGTGAAAAATACCCTCTTTATGCATTCCTGCAACATGAACCGCATCAGTAATAAGAAGTTTATATTTCCTTGAAAAAGATAAAGCGCTTGGGAAGAAGGGGCCGGAAATCTTTTTGAGGTCAATTAATTGAAGTAGTTCACCCGCCTGCCATAATTCAGGAAGTTCATCCAGAATTTCAGGCTCTCTTTTGATGAAAGAAACAGCCTCGTGAGGTGAACAATGATTGTGGTTAATGAGGGCTGTTACCATGAGTTTATGCATCACTTCATTGTAAACAAAATCGTTAATTAGTCCAATAATTTCTCCATGTTCGATTCTTTGAATGAATGCACGACATGCTTGATAGTAACCGGGATGTTTTAAAAAAAGGTATAAAAAGATATTTGAATCGATAAATATATTGGTTTGTTCAGGAATTTGAGAAAAATTCAATCCCATCCTTCCATATCGATGATTAAATCTGAAGTTTTTGCATCAGTTGCCAATAAACCACACATCTGATCAGCTATTGAGCGTTTAATTTCGATAATTACAGATTCACCTTCATCTAGAGGGAGGTCCTGCATCGGCTTTAACACATGATTTTCATATCGGGCTTTAGCGAGAATAGACATATTAATTACAACTATTTCCAAGATAAATAAACTTTTCATTATTTGAAGGTATTGATTATCGCAGAAATTCGTAGGATACTCTCATACCCTGTCTGATCTCCTCAATTGAGAGAGGGATGAATATGGAATTGCAATAATTGTGGACCCGGAGAGGGATTTACCGTCTCATTTACCACACAAATCAGGGGGCCACTTACCATCCGGTTCAAGGATGATTCATCACCACAGCCAAACACCCGTGCCTGGACATTCAGCGACGGCGGATCGGCACAAGGAGAACTTATCGATCATACCTTCCCGGCAACCGGAACATACCAGGTAACCCTGACCGTCAAGAGAAATAACAGCCCCTGCACCTATACGTTGACCCAATGGATAACGGTCGTGTGAGTGGGTTTTTGGTATCCATGAATACATGAATTTTTTGTGAAAAGGCCTGGTGTATCATGTGAAAGACCGTAGGTCCTTCATCCGGAGGGCTCTCTCTTATGAACTCCGCTGATGCTTCCAGACCGGAATGAGGAGATATTCTGCCGGAAAGAAGTATTCAAAATCTCTGAAATGGGAATGTATTTTCCATTCTGGTCCACGGCGAATAACCCCGATGCATACAATCCTTCTGCTTTCCAATTATGTAAAAACCACAATATTCCTCCCTTTTTTTTCAGACATCTGATCACGACACATCATCTTTTCTAGTACGACATCCTTAGGAAAACTGGTGGAGGTTCGTGTGTTGATGGATATAATGGAAATGATATAGATGAATAAAAGCAAACATATCGAAAAAAAATACCTCTTTCTTCTGGTATTGGTCATGCTCTTGATTGGATTTGGATCATCAGATGATCCAGCCATCGGGATCACGCAATCAGCCCTCTCACACGGGACTGCAGTACAGGATGGAGAACTCGAAGCAGTTGGTGAGGTTATTGGATCAGGAGGATGTACCGGGACACTCATTGCAGACAATCTCGTCCTTTCTGCAGCACATTGCTTCTGTAATGGAAAGAGTAATTGTGTGAATCAGGGGCAGTTCATCCTCCGGAATGTCCGGACAGTAGCAGATCCCAATAACCGCAGAAATGTTACCTTCACGGGAAAAGTAAGAATATTTCCGGAGTATGAAGATCGGGGATGGCAACGGGAAGACTATGGAGTTCTTGAACTCAATTCCCCAGCATCCTCACAGGTACTGGTAACCCCCATACCGGTTGAAGATCCCTGGAATATTCCCTTTGTCGGTGATACCCTCACGCTTGTCGGATTTGGAATGACCGGAGACAAGTGCGCATTACCAGGACAGGGAAAGATGAAGATGACTCTGCCGGTAGACGATAGCGGATGGGGTGGCATTAGTTTTAAGGATAACCGGTTACACTCCTGTCCCGGTGACTCTGGCGGACCGATTCTCAATAAAGCAGGTCACGTGGTTGGCGTGGCATCATGGGGTGACAATCAGGTGAGCGTTTACCGTCCGACTTCCTATGCCTACAACTGGATTTTTGGTATCGGCACACCGGCGTGGAGATCATGTGAATGGGTTCCGGTTGAAACAGGCGGGAAGAACAGCCATGAAAAAGTCCAGATCTGCCCGGACGGGAGTTATCTGACCGCTCTTGACCTGGATGGTGATCAATCCGTCAGCGACTTTGATACTCCTCTTATAGGCCAGGCACGATGCTGCAGGATAGAGGGAAAAGAGCAGGAGAAATGGGCGGAGAGTCAATGGGTTCCGGTTGAGCAGAAAGGCCTTTCTAGTCATAGTATGAGCGGTTCCTGGTGCCCGCAGGGGTCCTATATCACCGGGATAGATCTTGACTCATGTTCTGGATGCGATCCTCTTGATTCACCGGTCATCGGGGCGGTTCAGTGCTCAAAGCCATCCGGAAACGGATTATGGGGCTCAACCTACTGGATGGATGTCGGTCCTGAAAAAAGTCATCAGAAACAGGATTGGTGCTTTGAGGGAGCATACATTACCCAGCTGGATCTCGACCGTGACGGGGAGAGTGATCCTCATGATTCACCGGTTGTTGGAAAAGCGAAATGCAGTTGTTCACGGGCAGCATTCTCTCCTGCGGTCATCCAGATGATTGCAACGCCTTTTATTGCTGCAATTCAGACCCTGGACCCTATGGATATGAATATACCCGAAATGGTTCCTATCGGGCCGGAGGATATCGCCCTGACTCCGTCGAAGACTGATATGGAACCAGACACCAATCGGCCGGGAGAAGATTATACCGTGTTTGACCTTTCCTCACCTGATCCCGAGGCTTGTGCGAACGCCTGCAGGGAAGATGAGAAGTGCATGGCATATACGTATGTGAAACCCGGGGTTCAAAGTGAAAAAGCACGATGCTGGTTAAAGTCCGGTATTCCTGATGCAGAGCCGGATGAGTGCTGTGTATCCGGAATCATCAGAACTCCGTAATTTTTTAAAAATTTCTTCTATGCGAGTATCTCAAAAAAAAGGATTACATGAAGATAGGTGCAAAGACCACTGCAACAATTGCCATTAATTTGAGCAGAATGTTCAGAGCTGGTCCTGCTGTATCCTTGAACGGGTCACCAACCGTGTCACCGGTAACCGCTGCCTTGTGAGCAAAGGATCCCTTTCCTCCGGAGTGTCCTTGTTCGATGTACTTCTTGGTGTTGTCCCAGGCTCCACCGGCGTTTGCCATCATGATAGCAACGAGGAAACCGGCAGATATGGAACCGACAAGAAGTCCTGCTAGAGCATGGGAACCGAGAGCAACACCGACGATAATTGGTGCGGCAATTGCCATCATCCCCGGAAGGATCATCTCACGAAGTGCTGCGTTTGTAGAGATGGTGATACAGGATGCATAGTCAGGATCAGTCTTTCCTTCCATAAGTCCTGGAATCTCCTTGAACTGGCGGCGGACTTCCTCCACGATAAACCCTGCTGCCCTTCCGACGGCCTTCATGGCAAAGGAGGAGAACAGGAACGGGAGCATGGCACCGACAAGAATACCGACAAAGACGACCGGTTCAAGCATGTTGACCATATCAAGTTTGACAGCCTGAGTATATGCGGCAAAGAGACCGAGGGCGGTCAGAGCTGCACCACCGATTGCAAATCCCTTTCCGATTGCTGCGGTTGTGTTTCCGACAGAGTCAAGGGTATCGGTGATGGCACGAACTCCGGGACCCTGGTGGCTCATCTCTGCAATACCACCGGCATTGTCTGCAATCGGTCCGTATGCATCAACTGAGAGGGTGATACCAAGGGTTGCAAGCATACCGACACCGGCAAGAGCCACGCCGTAAATTCCGCCAAAGTAGTTTGCAATCAGAATTGCAACGGCGACGATGATAACCGGGATGAAGGTAGACTCCATACCGACAGCGATACCAGCGATGATATCGGTTGCTGCTCCGGTCTCTGATGCCTTGACAATGGACCGGGTGGGTTTGTGATCATAGGACGTGTAGTACTCAGTCACAAGTCCGATGAGGAACCCGCCGACAAGACCTGCAACGGTTGCATAGAGGATTCCAAGCTGCCCTGGAGCCAGGACCTGAACAAGGCCGTATACGGCAACAACGGTCAGGAGAAGGCCAGCGAAGGTTCCTGAGTTGAATGCCTTGTGAATTGCATGAGCCTCGTTCTTGTTGGTCCGGACAAAGAATGATCCAATCACGGATGCAATGATACCAAGAGCGGCGATCATCATCGGAAGAGCGATCAGGTTCATGGTCGGAACGCCCGGGAACTGGCTTGCCATACCGGCAGTTGCCCCGATAAGCATCGTTGCAATAACTGCACCAACATATGACTCATAGAGGTCAGCACCCATTCCGGCGATATCACCGACGTTGTCACCAACATTGTCCGCGATAACGGCCGGATTACGGGGATCATCCTCAGGGATACCTGCCTCAACCTTACCGACAAGGTCTGCACCAACATCGGCTGCCTTCGTAAAGATACCGCCACCGACACGGGCAAACAGAGCAATTGATGATGCACCAAGGGAGAATCCGGACAGGATACTGATAGTGTCATGATCAGCGGCTCCGGTGATTCCGGTCAGCACAAAGAACATCAGGGAAAGACCGAGCATACCAAGGCCGACCACGGTCAGACCCATGACCATACCTGCAGAGAAGGAGACCTTAAAGGCCGATGCCATTCCCTGCCGTGCTGCATTTGCCGTCCTGACATTTGCCTTTGTTGCGGAGTACATACCGATAAATCCTGCAAGTGCAGAAAGACCAGCACCGACTACGTAACAGATAGCAGTCAAGGGGTTGATTACAAGCGTAAGAATAACCGCCAATACAACGACAAATACCGCAATGGCAGTATACTGCCGTTTGAGGTAGGTCATTGCACCAAGAT
>ENA-UOYA01004291-UOYA01004291.1-activated-sludge-metagenome-genome-assembly--contig:-NODE-4291-length-12067-cov-5.236846_pt1 | contig 12067 bp, 10 predicted proteins | sample MGYA00238163_ERZ764804 | MGnify/ENA primary metagenome ERZ764804 (study PRJEB28919, sample SAMN05720223) | activated sludge metagenome | isolation source: Anaerobic digester | place: Hong Kong...
AACCCAGACCCGCCAGACCCAGCACCGCCAGCGACAGCGCCTTCATCGTGAAACCAGCTTTCATGAGTATCTCCCAGTGTGAATCGGGCGGGGCATTTGCCCCTCCCCGCTACGTGACCGTCGTCTACGTTGCCCGACCGGCCGGAGTCTAGAGAACTCACCCCACTGGCGCAACAACTTGGCTGCGCTTCTTGGAGCGGTTTCACCGAACTGCCGCGGCGGCTCGACCCGTGCCCGGCTCGGGCACTCGCAGCCAGTAACGCAGCACGAGGTAGCGACCGGACACTCCTCGCCGGGGTGCCGATCCTGGCTCGCGGCGCATGGCCCCGCTGGCCCGGTTGCGGTCGCGGCGGGTTGCCGGTGGACCACGGGTCGGATTCGGGGCGCCCCTGGTCCAGACCGGCTCGCGCCTCCGGCGCCCCCGGACCTTGCGCGCAGGCCAGGGCCGCAACCCGGCCCCAGCCTACGGCCGGCGACTTGCGCCAGGCGCTGTCCGGTTCGTGCGGATTCTTGCGTTGCGTTGACAGGTACTTGATTCACGCCAAGAATCGCAGACCCCTTCCGGAAGCCCGCCGTGCCCGATCGTTCTCCCGCTCCCTCGGCGTGCCTGGCCGTGTTGCCCGCCCGCAACGAATCGGCCACGGTCGCGGCGGTGGTGCGCGGCGTGATCGACCACGTCGGCTGCGACGTCGTCGTCGTGGACGACGCCAGCACCGACCCCACTGCCAACGAGGCTGCGGGCGCCGGCGCCACCGTGCTGCGCCTGCCGGTTCAGCTTGGCGCCTGGGGCGCCGCCCAGGCAGGTCTGCGCTATGGCCGGAGGCGCGGCTACCGCCTCGTGGTCACCTTGGATGCCGACGGGCAACACCACCCTGAGCGGCTGCCGGCACTGCTGGCGGCCCACGCCAGTGGCGGCGCCGACGTGACCATCGGTGCGTGCCCGGGTCGCCTGTCCTGGGCCAAGCGCATCGCCTGGGCGTACTTTCGAGCGCTCACCGGACTGAGCGTCACGGACTTCACGTCGGGCCTGCGCGTGTACGGCGGGCGCGCCATCGACGTGCTCGCCTCGGGCGACGCCAGCCTGCTGGATTACCAGGACATCGGCGTGCTCATGCTGTTGCGCCAGCGCGGCCTGTCGATCCGCGAGACGCCGTCGACCATGTCGCCGCGCCGCAGCGGCGCCTCACGCGTGTTCTCCTCCTGGTTCACGGTGGCGCGCTACATGATCGCCACGACGGTGCTGTGCATCGCCCAGGTCGGCAGCGGACGCGCGGCAACGGCTGACGCCGGGGCGGAGGCCTGAGGCATGACGATGCAGATCACCGCCGCCCTGATCGGCGTGCTGCTCGCGGGCAGCATCCTCTACCTGGTTCGCCGCGATCATCTGCACGGCCCCTACGCGCTGTGGTGGCTGATCGTGGCGACGGCGACCCTGGTGCTGGGCGTGGCGCCGCGCACGGTGGACCGCATTGCCGAGTTCGCCGGCATCGCCTATCCGCCGGCGCTGCCGATCATCGTCGGCCTCTCCCTCATCCTGATCCGCCTGCTGCAGTTGGACATCGAGCGTTCGCGCCAGGAGCGGCAGATCCGCCGCCTGACGCAAAAGCTGGCCATCCTGGAACAGGAGATTGCGGCGGTCGCCGCCAGCCTGCCAGCGCCCCCGCGGGACTCGCCAGCGACCGGGGCGACCGCGGCCGACTGAGGCCCGGCGTCGCCAGCGCACGCACGCGCCGCTGCCATCCATGCGTATCCTGCACCTCGGCAAGTTCTTTCCTCCCGTACCCGGAGGCATCGAGCGTGCACTGGCCGGCATGGCCGAGGCCGGTGTCGCCGCCGGTGAGCAGGTGGCGGTGCTGGCCCACGCGCCACCGGGGGTCTGGCGCAGCCGCCGGCACGCGACGGCGACGCTGCCGGTGTGGGAAGCGGGCTGCCTGGGCCAGCTCGTCTACGCGCCGCTGAGCCCGCAGTATCCGCTGCTCCTCACTCGACTGCTGCGGGACTTCCGCCCTGACCTGTTGCACCTGCACCTGCCCAATACCTCGGCCTTTTTCGCCCTGCTCTCGCCTGCCGCGCGCCGCCTGCCCTGGGTCGTGCACTGGCACGCGGACATCCCGCTGGACAGCGGCAGCCCCGCCCTGCGCCTGGCCTATCCGCTGTACCGTCCCTGGGAGCAGGCCGTCCTGCGCCGCGCGCGGGCGATCATCGCCACGTCAGAATCCTACCTGCAGGCCAGCTCGGCCCTGCTGCCCTGGCGCGACAAGGTCTGCGTGATCCCGCTCAGCCTCGCACCGTCGCCCGCCGCGGGACCGGCGGCGAACGGCGCCTCGCCGGCAGCAACTTGGCTGGGCGACGGTCTGCGCCTGCTCGCCGTCGGCCGCCTGAGCCACTACAAGGGCTACGATGTTCTGCTGCAGGCCATGACCGAACTGCCCCAGGTCAGCCTGCTACTCATCGGTTCGGGCGAGGAGGAAGCCCATCTGCGCGCGCGCGTTGCCGCGCTCGGTCTGGGCGGGCGCGTGCGCCTGGCGGGGCACGTGGGCGACGCCGAGCTGCAGCGCGCGTACGCCGCGGCCGAGGCCTTCTGCCTGCCGTCGCTGGATCGCGCCGAGGCCTTCGGCCTGGTGCTGTTGGAGGCCATGCGCGCAGCCCTGCCCGTGGTCGCAAGCGACATTCCCGGCTCCGGGGTGGGCCACGTCGCCCGGGCGGGTGAGACTGCCCTGCTGGTACCGCCGGGCGATCATGCGGCCCTCGCCGCGGCGCTGCGCGACCTCGCGGCCGATGCGCCGTTGCGAGAGCGTCTGGGCCGCGCCGGGCAGGTGCGCTGGCGCGCCGAGTTCACTCCGACGCAGACGACGGCGACCCTGCTGCAGCTGTATCGGCGGGTGCTAGCGTCACCGGCTTGAGAGCGCCCGACGCCGCCGTGCTCGGGCGCAGCAACAGCACGCCCAGGCTCACCGCCAGGCCCACCCACTGCAACACCAGGCGGTTCACGGCGGTGTAGCTCTCGGCCCATTTCGCCGCGGGCGTGAGCAGGAACAGCGCCACCACGAAGCCCAGTCCGAGCAGCAGGGCAAGCGCGATGCGACGCAGCTCCGGCGCCCTTCGCAGGGCGTCCCAACGCCACGCCAGCAGCACACCGAGCAGCGGCCACAGCAGGTGCCAGTTGTACTGGGCGAACAGGCCCTCGCCCAGTGCGCGCAGCACCGCGAAGGAACTGCTCGCGGTGCGCCCCCCGCTGGCCCCGGAAAGGAGGTCGCGCGCCAGGCGTACCCAGCCCAGATCGAGCAGGACGGACAGCGCGGTAACCAGGGCAATCGCGACGATTGCCAGCCCCAGGCCCCAGCGGCGCCAGGTGCGCGGCAGGCGATCGGCCAGCAGCGGCAGGGCGAGGCACAGCAGCCACACCGTGCCCTCGAACTTGAGCAGCGGCAGCGCCACGGCGCCCAGCCCGGCCAGGATCCAGTCGCCCCAGCGCCCCGAGGCACGCGCCTGCAACCAGGCCAGCGCGGCAATGACCAGGGCGGCGGCGAGCCACAGATCGGCATAGCCCGCCAGCGCGACATGCACCTCCAGCAGGGGCAGCGAGCCCAGGGCGTAGGTACCTGCTGCCGCGACCGCACGCCGCACGCCGAGCTGGCGCCACTGGCCGTAGCAGCCGAGCAGCAAGGCCAGCCACAGTCCGAACCAGGGCAGGTTCACCAGAGGTTCGTTCCAGTTGCCAGCGCCCAGGGCATACCACAGCTCCAGCCAGGCCAGCAGCGGCGGGTAGTTCCATGCCGTGCCGGTACGCAGCAGCGCCTCGCCCTGGGCCAGCCACAGCGGTGGCGCGACCACGGGATCGAACTGGCCCGAGAGCGCCCATGCCTTGGCGCGCACCGACCAGACCCACCACGCATCCCAGGGAAACAGCGGGCGCAGGCGCACTTCGTCGAACAGCACGATGGCATGCACCAGCAGCAGGGCGGCCAGCACCGCCACCAGCCAGCGTTCGCCTGGCGCCACCGGCTCCAGGGGCGGCCGCAGCAACAGCGGGCGCTGCCGCCAGGCGCGCCACCAGGCGCCCAGCGCCAGAGCCGCGACGACGCTCCCCGCCAGTGCCTGCGCCTGGTCGAGTCGCGCGGGATGCAGCACCCCGAGCACTGCGGCCGTGGCGAGATTGCCAAGCACGAAGCCGCCGCCGATCGCCGCCGACCAGGCGGCGGCGCCGCGAGGCCATCCGCGCAGCATGGCCCAGCCGCCGACCCCCAGCAGCAGGGGCAGACTCCACGCCAGCAGGGTCCCCATCATGGCGTACCTCCATCGAGGAATCGGTACAGCCTGAGGTGGCCCTGCTCCAGCACCGGCTCGGCGGCCAGCGTGCTGCTGTCGGCCTGGACCAGGGCGCGCCGCGATGCATCGTAGGTCGGGCCGGCGTCGGTTCCGTACAGCACGAGGTAGGCGCCGCGCCGCTGCTCCTCGCTGCCATAGCCGGTGATGTTGGCAGGGCCGGTATTCAGCGGCTGCAGGTGATAGACGAGGCGCGCGCGGTTGTAGTCGGAATTGGCCTCGACGAACACCCGGGTGCGGCGATCGATGCCGTCGAGGGCCTGATGCACGGCCAGCGCCGCCGCGCGCACGTCGCTGTCGGGCACGAGGGCCTGGCGTTCCGACCAGGCCTTGCCGGCGTACAGCTCGCGGGTGACCGCATGCCGCATCGCCAGGCCCGCGAGCCAGCGCAGGTCCAGCGCAAGCCAGGCGAGAGCCGCCAGCACGACCCCGAGGCGCAACCAGCGGCGCGCGCCGCCAGCGCCAATGGCGAGCAAGGCGAAGCTGCCAGCCAGACCCAGCGTCACCATCAGCACCAGCGAGTGGCCGCGCGGTGCCGTGGCGTCCGGACCGAGGGCGCTGATCGACATCAGCGCCCAGGGCCAGTAGCCGAACCAGTCGCAGCGCTTGATCGCCAGGGCGCCCTGCCAGGAGGGCGACTCCAGCGTGACCACGTCCAGACTGAAGGGGCGGAAGCCGAGTTCGGGCGGCACCGACTGCGCCGTCGGAAACTCCGACAGGCCGAACTCGATGATCTCGCCGCGCCATTCGGGCACACGGCGCAGGTCGAAGCTGCCGCGCCCGGCCACCGGCCAGGGCAGGCCCACCACCTGCACGTCGTCGGGGCTGTCGGCGCGGCGGAACAGAAAGCTCAACTCCAGGGTGCGCGGCAGGCGGCCGAAGCGGTAATGCAGGATCGGCTGCTGCGTGGCATCGATGCGCTCGCCGGTGCGCGTCTGCAGGGCAGATCGGTCCGGACCGGCAGCGTCGATGCTTAGTTCCTCGTCCAGCGAGTGCGAGCGCCCGAGCTTCTCGTCGAAGGCGCTGCCCGGGAGTGAATACAGCAGGGTCGGTCGCAGCGGCGCGCGCCAGGGGATGTCGCAGAACACGGCGAGCAGGCCCAGCCACCATGCCGCGATGCCTGCGGCGAGCAGGAGGGCGCGCGTCACGCCGCCTGCTCCCGTATCCACGCCAGCTCGCCCGCGCTGAACCCCGCCTGCAGCCGCGCGGCCTCGTTGAACGGACCTCGCAGCACGCCGCGCGCGTGCTCGCGCAACAGGTCGTTGAAGGTGGCGCGGGGCTCGCGACCCTCGCGCTCGCAGCACCAGGCGAACCAGTGCGAACCGGCGGCGACGTGGGCGACCTCTTCGCGCAGGATCACTTCCAGTATGTCCGCCGTGCGGTTGTCGTCGACGCCGCGCAGGCGCGCGATCATGCCCGGCGTGACGTCCAGGCCGCGCGCCTCCAGTACGCGCGGCACCAGGGCCATGCGGGCCAGGCAGGAATGCGCCGTCTTGCGCGCCATCTGCCACAGGCCGTTGTGCGCGTCGAAGTCGCCGTAGTCGTGGCCGAGTTCGCGCAGGCGCGTGCGCAGCAGGGCAAAGTGCCTCGCCTCGTCGGCGGCCACACCGACCCAGTCGGCGTAGTACGCCTCCGGCATGTCGCGGAAGCGATAGACGGCGTCCCAGGCCAGGTTGATGGCATTGAATTCGATGTGCGCCACGGCATGCACCAGCGCCGCGCGTCCCTCCTCGCTGCCGAGGCCGCGCTGCGGCACGTCGCGCGGCAGCACCAGCCTCGGTCGCGAGGGCCGCCCGGGTTCGCCGATGGCCTGCGGAGCGACGCCGGGGCCGGCGCACAGTGCGCCTGCGGCATGTGCCTGCGCCGCGACGGCCGTCAGGCGCAGCTTTTCGTCGGGATCGGCGCACGCCAGGCAGGCGGCGGCGGCGAGATGCAGATTGTCGCTGTCCGACCAGGAATCCATCGATACGGCCCGCGGCGGGGGAGGCGCCGATTATGCCTGCGCGGCCCGCGGCTGCGGCGCCGCGTCACGACGTGCGCATCAGCTTTCCGGCGGGGGCAAAGGCAGAGGCGGCAGCACCTCGCGCACGCCGGGCACCGGACCCGGCTGCAGGCGCAGACCGGCATAGAACTCGCCCAGATCGCGCTCGATCGCGCCGTCGTAGCGCTTGCGGCCGAGCAGACCGAACCAGCGCGAAATGCGGTAGAGCCGGCCGTGCTCGTCCAACTCGGTCGTGTACACGCGCGCCCCCGCGGCAAGCGCCTGCTCGAGATTGCCGCGCGCTGCGGCGACGGACTGGTCGGCATGCATGGCGGCGCTCACCGCTCCCGGCAGAAAACGCACCGGGCGATGGCGGAAGTACTCCAGCCACGCCACCGTGTTGAGTTCGTCGGTGATCAACACATCGCCCGCACGAAGAGGCACGGCGTCGGCCAGCGCCAGCGCGGTGCGGTAGCGCCAGGGCCAGTCGCGCTGCGGTGCGAAGGCGCAGGCGAGGTTGATCCCGCCCAGCAGCAGGGCCAGCGGCAGCAGGCCCTGCCATGGCGCGCGCGCGAGACCGACCAGCACGATTCCCCCCAGCCACACAGGCAGCAGGAATTCGATGTCGCGCGACTCCCACCAGAAGGCGAACAGGAGGTTGGCCGACATCCAGGCGGCGATCAGGCGCGCATCGCGGTGGTACGGGGCTGCCCCCCGCCACGCACGAGCGGCGCGTCCGGCCAGGACCAGCAGGCCGGCACCGGCCAGAACCGCCGCTGCCAGCGCCGGCACGGACAGGACGACCTCGTAGGCGAAGGCCAGATTGCCCAGACCCAGCAGCAGGCCGGCCAGCCGCGCACCGGGCGCGGGCGCGGCGCGGTAGGTGGCCAGGCCATGCTGGCCATCCCAGGCATAGCCGAGGAACCACCCCAGGGTGTGCGGCAGGTCGGCGAGCTGGCCCTCGCGCAGACCCAGCAGCACGTAGGCGGCGAGACAGGCCGACGGGACGCCCAACGCGACCGCCCACCATTTCACCCGCCGAGCCGGCCCGAGGTCCTGGCGCGCCAGCAGTGCCAGCAGGACCGGGAACCAGAACACGTACTGCTGCAGGCACAGGACCGCGAACACCGCCAGGGCCGCCACGGCGGCGAGCCGACCGGGACCGACACGCGGCGCGCGCCACAGCAGCGCCAGCGACCAGGCCGCGGCGCAGGCGGGGAGCACGTAGACCTCCGGCTCCTCGGCAAAGGTCCAGGCGGCGAAACCCGCCGCGTACAGCAGCGCCAGCGCACAGGCGGCGGGCAGGCCCACCCGCGCCGCCAGCGCGCGACACAGACCGAGCGCGGTGCCGACACCGGCGACTACGTTCACGCCCTGCGCCACCCAGGCCGCACGCACGCCCTCGGCCCCCACCGCCTGCGCAGCGCGCCAGACCAGCCAGAACAGCGCGTTGGGCAGCAGGTGGTTGGGGTGGAACAGCGGCCCGCCCTGCTCGACCTGGGTGGCGTAGCGCAGACCGTCGACCGTGAAGTCGTGATTGAAAGTGGCGAGATAGAGCGCCAGCAGTCCGATGCCGAGGGCGGCCAGCGCAACCACCTCGCGCGGCCAGCCGCGCGCCGCGCCGCCCGCCGGCGTCGGGTCCGCGCCTGCCCTCACGAAGCGCGGCGCAGGTTCTTGGCTTCGTCCGAGCGGGCGAACTCCAGCTCGCGCAGGTAGTCGGCCTGCACGCCGGTGACGTACTCCCCGGAGAAACAGGAGGTGTCGAAGTGGGTGAGGGCCTCGTTGCCCTCGGCCACGGCGGCGATCAGATCGTCGAGATCCTGGTAGACCAGCCAGTCGGCGCCCAGCAGCGCCTGCACCTCTTCCTCGCTGCGGCCGTGGGCCACCAGTTCGGCTGCCGCCGGCATGTCGATGCCGTACACGTTGGGAAAGCGCACTGGCGGGGCGGCCGAAGCAAAGTACACCTTGCGGGCACCGGCTTCGCGCGCCATCTGGATGATCTGCTTGGAAGTGGTGCCACGCACGATGGAATCGTCCACCAGCAGCACATTCTTCTTGCGAAATTCCAGCTCCACCGGATTGAGCTTGCGGCGCACCGATTTCACCCGCTCGCTCTGACCCGGCATGATGAAGGTGCGGCCGATATAGCGGTTCTTGACGAAGCCCTCGCGCATGGGCACGCCCAGTTCCTGCGCCAGCGAGCTGGCCGCGGTACGCGCGGTATCGGGAATCGGGATCACGGCGTCGATGTCGTGCTGCGGCATCAGGCGGCGGATCTTCGCCGCCAGGCGCTCGCCCATGCGCAGGCGTGCCTTGTACACCGACACGTCCTCGATCATCGAGTCGGGCCGGGCGAGATAGACGTATTCGAAAATGCAGGGCGCATGCCGCTGCACTTCGGCGCAGCGGCGCTGGTGCACGCTGCCGTCGAAGCCAAGCAGCACGGCCTCACCGGGCGCCAGATCGCGCGTGCGCTTGAAGCCGAGGATATCCAGGGCCACCGATTCCGAGGCCACCGCCACTTCCTTGCCCTCGGGCGTGTCGCGCTCGCCCAGCACCAGCGGGCGGATGCCGTGCGGGTCGCGGAAAGCGAGGATGCCGTAGCCGAGCACCAGCGCCACCACGGCATAGCCACCGCGCGCGCGGGCATGCACGCCGGCTACGGCCTTGAACAGGTGATCCGGAGACAGGGTGTGGCGATCCTGGATCTGCAGCTCGTGCGCCAGCACGTTGAGCAGAACCTCGGAGTCGGACTCGGTATTGATGTGGCGGCGGTCGTCCTCGAACAGCTCGCGGCGCAGCACGTCGGTGTTCACCAGGTTGCCGTTGTGTGCCAGGGCGATGCCGTAGGGCGAGTTGACGTAGAAGGGCTGCGCTTCGCCGGCGTCGTCGCTGCCTGCGGTGGGATAGCGGCAGTGGCCGATGCCGGCGCGGCCGCGCAGCTTCATCATGTCTTCGCGCTGGAACACGTCGCGCACCAGGCCGCGCGCCTTGTGCAGGCGCAGGCGCGCGCCGTCGAGCGTGGCGATGCCGGCCGCGTCCTGGCCGCGGTGCTGCAGCACGGTGAGGCCGTCGTACAGCGCCGACGCGACTTCCGACTTGCCGACGATTCCGATGATTCCGCACATGGCTGCAATACCGCTCTATCGGGAAGGGGGTGGCGCCGCCGGCGCCTGGGGTGACGCCGTCGGCGATGCCGGCGGCGTGGGCAGCACGCCGCGCAGGTCGACGTGGCGCTTGACGGACTCCGGCAGTCGCGCGGAGAGCCATTCCGCGCCGAGCTGAAAGCCCGGCAGCAGGCGTGAGGCCTGCCACCAGGGATCGCGCGGCAGCGGCGTGAAACCGAGCAGCAGCACCGCCAGGGTGACCAGCAGCCAGCCGCGCGCCAGGCCGAAGAACATGCCCAGCAGGCGATCGGTGCCCGACAGGCCGCTGCCGGCCACCAGCTTGCGCAGGACGAAGGCCAGCAGCGCACCGGCGATGAGCACCACGAGGAAGCACAGCCCGTAGCCGAGCAGCAGGCGCACCGAGGGCACGTCGACCGCGCTGAAGCGCTGCGCCAGCGGCTCGCCGAACAGCCAGGCCAGCCAGAACGCTGCCACCCAGCAGGCAATGGCCAGGACCTCGGACACCAGGCCACGCCACAGCCCGATCAGCACCGACAGGGCGAGCACGGCGAGGATGGTGTAGTCGGCCCAGTTCAAGGCGACAGGCGCGGCATCAGGGTTGCGTGACCACGGTGCCGCTCAAGGCCAGCTTGGCCTTGACCGCATCGCGGGTCTTCTCCGCACCGGCACGGTCGGCCTCCGGTCCGACGCGCACGCGCCACAGGCGCGCGTCGCCCTGCCCGACCGGTTCGACGAAGGCGGCGAAGCCAGCGGCCCTGGCGCGATCGCGCAACCGGTTGGCCTCCTCGGCGGTCTTGAACGCGGCCAGTTGCACCGCCCAGCCGCCGGCTCGGTTGGCGGGCAGCGCGCTGGCGGGCGCGTCGGCCTTGGGCGCCTCGGGCGTGGCCTCGATCACGCTGGCGGGCACCTTGGGCTCGGCATCCCTGAACTTGAGGCGCGCGGCCTCGGCGGCGGCGCGGCTGGCGAAGGGCCCCAGGCGCACGCGCGTGGCCGGCTTGCCCTCCGCTTCCACGCTCTCGCTCTGGCTGGGCAGGTTGAGCTTCCTGGCCGCCGCAAGCAGATTGGCCGCATTGGCCGCATTGCCGTACACGCCGAGGTGCACGAGGAAACGTCCCTCGCCGGCCGGGCGGGCATCGGCCGATCCGGCAGCATCGGGCCTGGCGCCTTCGGCCTTGCCGTCAGGACCCTTGGCATCGGGCGTGGCGGAGGCGGTCGGCTTGCCTTCGGCCGGCTTGGCCGCAACGGCGGCCGGGGCCTGCGCCGGCGCGCCGCTGCCCGCCGGCTTGGCCGCGGGCGAGGTCCGCACCGGCTCGTCCGCCGGCACCTCCACGCGCGGGTTCCGGCCCGCCTCCACGGTGACGACCTTGTCCGGCGCCACCGCTGCGGCGGCGGGAGTCGTCGCCGCACGCGCCGGCTCGGCCTGCGTGGCCTTGCCTCCATCGGCGGGCACCACGCGCGTCTGGAATTCACGCTCGGGCGGTGGCGGAATATCCAGGTTGACGGTGGCGTTGTCCTGCTTCGGCGCCGGCCCCGAGAGGAACATCGGCACGAAGATGATCGCCAGCGCGATCAGCACGGCAGCGCCGATCAGGCGCTGTTTCAGGGCGGAATCCATGGGCGTGGCGACCTCGCAGGAGTGGCGCGGAGCGACGCGATTATACGCGCCGAGCCCACCCCATCGCCGCGGCAGCGCTGCGCGGAGCGCGCGACGCTCAATCGCGCTGCGGACCCCGGCGGCGCGCCCAGGCAATCGCGGCCGCGGCCACGAAGAACGAACCGAAGGCCAGCACGCGGTCCTGTGGCTGCGCCGCGTCTGCCGCGGCGTCCAGCGCCGCGTCGACATCGGCGCAGGTCCGCGCGACGAGGCCGGCGGCGGCAAACTCCCGCCCCAGGTCGCCGGCGCTGCGGCCCCGCGCCGTGGCGGCATCGAGCGCCGCACCGAACCAGTCCGCCACGTACGCACCCAGGGCCGCCAGGATGCCGCCCACGTCCTTGTCGGCGAGGGCGCCGAAGACGGCGAGCGTGCGCCCCGGCACCGGATTGCCCGCCAGCCAGTCCGCAAGCTCGCGCGCGGCCTGCGGATTGTGCGCCACGTCGACCAGCACCAGCGGCGTACCGGGGAAGGCCTGCAGACGGCCCGCCACGGTCGCTTTGGCCACGCCGGCGGCAACGGCCGCGTCGGACCACCGGCAGCGTTCACGCAAGGCATGCAGGGCGGCGATGGCCGCCGCCGCGTTGTCGAGTTGGCGCCGCCCGGCGAGTTGCGGGCGCGGCAAGTCCAGGCAGACCTCGGCCGTGCTCCAGCGCCAGACCGCGCCACGGTCCTCGCGGTGGAACTCCCTTCCCTGCCGCAGCAGTCGGGCGCCGACCGCCTGCGCCGCGTCGAGCAGGCCCTGCGGCGGCGCTGCCTCACCGACCACCGCCGGGCGACCCTGGCGGAAGATGCCCGCCTTCTCGCGGCCGATGGCGTCGCGCGTGTCACCCAGCCACTCCTGGTGGTCGAGATCGATCGTTGTGACGATCGCCGCATCGGCGTCGATGAGGTTGACCGCATCCAGGCGCCCGCCCAGGCCCACTTCCAGCACGGCGACATCCACGCCGGCGCGGGCGAACAGCTCGAACGCGGCGAGCG
>ENA-UOYA01004292-UOYA01004292.1-activated-sludge-metagenome-genome-assembly--contig:-NODE-4292-length-12061-cov-6.579793_pt1 | contig 12061 bp, 9 predicted proteins | sample MGYA00238163_ERZ764804 | MGnify/ENA primary metagenome ERZ764804 (study PRJEB28919, sample SAMN05720223) | activated sludge metagenome | isolation source: Anaerobic digester | place: Hong Kong...
TCCCGTGGTAGAGGCCACGGTGATTTCTCCTCCAGTTCCTCCCGCCGTTCCTGATGTAGAGTCTACTGCCGTTCCAAGTCCAGTTCCTACTACCGTACCTGTAGTTGAGGCCACGGTTGTATCTCCTCCAGTTGCTCCCGCCGTTCCTGTTGTAGAGTCTACTGCTGTTCCAAGTCCAGTTCCTACCACCGTTCCTGTGGTAGAGGCCACGGTTGTATCTCCTCCAGTTCCTGCTGCCATTCCTGTTGTAGAGTCTACTGCTGTTCCAAGTCCAGTTCCTACCACCGTTCCCGTGGTAGAGGCCACGGTGATTTCTACTCCTGTTCCTCCTCCCCCGGCAGAAGTCTCCCCGGTTATGACACCCACAGAGGAACCGGTGAATGAAACCGGAAATATCACCGATATCACGGATCTGGTCGAAGGGCTCCCTGAGCCAACACCCACTGTACAGAAGGAAGATAACCGGATGATCTATTCAGGTGTACTTGCCCTCCCTGAGGGAACCGTAAATGTCACGGATAGTTCTGGGATTGAGTACGAGATACCGGTGAACACTCCGCTCGGAGTCCTTCACATGCTTCTTATTGACAAAAAGATTCAGAATCTGTGTATCGATGACCGGGGTATGCATAAGGGAGGCATCTTAATTCTGGAAGGAATTAATGAATTTTTCAACACAGCAACAAAAGTGTGGTTTGTCAGAGTAAATGGAGAACTTCTGGAAGATTATGCAGAACCAAAAACCGATGGTCTGAATCTCTACTTACTCATGGCCGGAGATACCGTCTCATATTATTACGGGAATCCCAGCGGATCACTGCAGGATGCAGAAGCAATGATAGTTGTGACACTTGGGTAATTTACTTCCACCTGGAGAGATCTTTGGTAAATACCCTGACCATCTCTTCTGCTTTTTCAGGTTTCAGATCAAACATCTGTGCAAGCATCGGAGTGCATTTCTGAACCATTCCTTCGTGAGTGAGGTCAGGTTCGGTAAATACTCCATTCCGGTAACAGGTGATACAATAGGTAGAACTCTCCTTCCCGTCCTTTTCTGTCCCGGCATCAGCACTGGTAAAGAGGGGCATACCACAACTCTGACAGTTCGGGACAATTCTTCCGCTCCATCGTTTCAGCGTCTGTATCTGACCGGTCATGAACATCCTGGCCTTATCCATGGGTATTCCATACATCTGCGAGATCATACGGCACAAAAGTTCTGCAATCCCTTCCACGGTTGCATCAGGGTCGGTGAATTCACCGTTCTGGTAGCAGTAAGTACAGTAGATAGACGATCTGCTGCCATCCTTCTCTGTTCCACAGTCCTCATCTTTGACAAGCGGCATTGCGCAGCTCTGACATACAAAAACCTGCTTTGACATCTCTCTCTCCTTCAGGTCAGGAATATCTCTCTTACTGGAGGGTCAATCCTTTTTCTCTAACCTGACTCATGAGCGTTTTTCTCAAGGGTTATATAACATTTTGATATACGGGGTGAAAGTGAAAAACCGGGTGACCATCTGAATCAGATTTTCTGTATTGCAAATCCTGCCCTATTTGATTCGGATCCTTCATTACCCCGTACGACAGATATTCTGATATGGCAGCATGGGTGTGTACGAAATGCGGATATGTATATGATGAGCGGTTCGGAGATCCGGAGCACGGTATTATCGCAGGAACATTATTTGAAAAGATACCAGATACCTGGGTATGTCCGCGATGTAAAGCGGCAAAGCCGTTTTTTGCGAAGAAAAAAGTATAGATTTTATTCTTTTTCTAGGTTCCATGGCTGTGGTTTCATGGTATAAAGTCCGATACTGACTGATAATGCAATGATCAGAAGAATGATGCGGATGATGTCAGTTCTGATCCAGAAAAGAATGGTGCATCCAATTACCACCCAGAGCAGAAGGATTGTTCCTATACGTGACTTCAGGGACATACCTTTCCCGCTGGTATACTGACTAATATATTGACCAAAAACCCGGTGATGCATGATCCAGGTATAAAACCTCTCTGATCCCCTTGCATAACAGAGAACGGCCAGCAGGAGAAAGGGGGTTGTTGGAAGGAGCGGGAGGAAAATTCCTATTACCGCCGTGATGACAAAAACCGTTCCTAAAGCGGTATAACCTATCCGTGCATACCTGCAGGGCACAAGGCATATCTTTTCAGGTATCTCTATCATAGTATCAGGGCCTTTTGCCAGATCCTCTCAGAGATCGCAGTGGGAACAGATAAATACGTTCTTTACAGAAGAAACTCAAATACATCCACAAGGAAGAACAGTGCCGGACAGTTCTGAAAAACCAGGAAAAATATCCCGTATCAGATTTTCTTTTCCTGTACTGGTAATGATAATCCTGACCACTGTTTTCATTCTGGTAATCTTTCTGATGTCTGTCATTACCTATGAGCAGACAAATCAGCATCTGCATGATACCTGGGAGAGTGAAGTACAACATAATGAGCACCATCTGAAGAGCTCCTTGCAGCTGATTAATCAGGGTCTCCTCCTCTTTGATCATACCTTTGACAAATCCATGAAAGAGCAGTTCTCCATATTTCTGGACGCGTATAACCAGTCCGGAGGCGATCCTGCAAGGATGAATGTGACAGATATAAAAAGCAGGTTCAGCCCGGACGTGATCGATATCGCGGATGTTTATATCATTGATGAGAACGGGATCGTGATTGATGCTACCTATATTGGAGATATCGGTTTTGATTTTAAAAAATGGCCGAATGTATATGAAGTAATCACCCGGATACGAAATGGCTCGGTTTTTGAAGCCGACCGGGCGGTATATGGATTCAGCTCGGTGAAGGAATCACGGAAATTTGCTTATTACCCTACTCCGGATCACCGGTATCTGCTGGAAATTTCATATTTTATCCGCGACTTTATTGAAGATCGGAGGAATTTCTCCTATGCCAATGTTATGCGATCCTTTGTGAATGAAACACCTCACCTCCGTTCAGTGACATTATATGATTCCATGTTCAGGATGCTGTGGAGCATGGATGATCATAAGAGGCCATCAGATCCAGCTGCTATTGAGTATGTTCAGAAGGTCTTTCAGGGTGCTGAGCGGATAAAAATCTCTGATCCGGTGAATTCCTCAGAAACATATTATTATTTTATTGATATCTCTGATGATAAGACGGCATCGGGAACGATGCTTGACATGGTTGCACGGATTGAATATGATACTGCGGTGATGCAACGGCATCTTGACTCGATACGGTTGTTCCATGCACTCGTTGCTCTTATTGCCGGGCTGCTCGGATTTTTCATCGCATATCTGCTTGCCTATCATATCACAAGGCCGATTCGCCGGATAATTGATGATATTAACCGGATAGCCCATGGCGATTTGAATCACCGGGTATCCTACTCCGGGAGTCATGAATTTTCTGAACTTGAAACAAGTCTGAACCTATTAATCTCTCATCTCAATGATCTGATATCCAGTCTTCAGGAGAAAGAACATCATCTCAGGGAGAGTAAAGAGGAGTATCAGCGTCTTGTGGAGAAGCTGAATGAAGGTATCTGGATTGTTGATCAGGATGAAAAGACAACCTTTGTCAATACCCGGATGGCTGAAATGCTGGAGGCTTCTCCTGAAGATCTTATCGGGAGAAGTACACTTGATATCATTCATCCCTCCTATCACGAAATTATTCGCGAAAAGATGAAGAATCGGAAGAGTGGTCTGTCAGAGCGATATGAAATTCCCCTGGTTACTGCAAAGAATCGCCAGATTATTGCAGAGATATCAGCATCACCCTCATTTGATCCCTATGGCCGGTATACGGGGTCATTTGGTGTTGTAACCGATATCACCCAGAGAAAAGAGAATGAGCAGAAGATCCGGTTATATGCCCTGCAGATGGAAGAGCGGACAAAAGAACTTGAGGCAGTGCGGGATCAGCTCTTTCAAATCAATGCAGATCTTGATCGGATAGTGCAGACCAGAACTGAAGAGGTGATGAGGCTTTTAGAGCAGAAGAATGATTTTATCATGCAGCTCGGTCATGATCTCCGGACTCCGCTGACTCCCATCCTCGGGCTTTTACCACGGCTTGATGAACTTGATGGTGAGGAGCATGCGAACATGGTCCGGATCATTGAGAGAAATGCCCGGCATATTCAGAATATCGCATCCAAATCCCTGAAATTAGCCCGGCTGAACTCACTGGATTATATTCCTGAATGTGATGATATTGATCTTGCAGAGACCATCCGGTCAGTTCTTGAGATCAACCGGATGTCACTCAGGCAGGCGCATATCGAAACTCATGTTGAGGTGCCTGAAGGCTGTATCATTCAGGGAGATCAGATACTTATCCAGGAACTGATTGATAATCTTATCTCAAATTCTATCAAGTTTTCAAAACCGTCAGGCGGATGCATCCGGATCCAGGTGAAGAGAGATGATGGTACCATAACGCTTACGGTGAAGGATACCGGAATAGGGCTCATGGCTGGTGAGGAGGTTTTGATATTTGAAGAATTCTATAAATCAGATCGATCACGGCACGATAAGAGTTCAACTGGCCTAGGTCTTGCAATATGCCTGAAGATCGTCCAGAAACATCATGGGACCATTATTGCATCAAGCGACGGTCCTGATCAGGGAACTACTTTTACCATCGTCCTTCCTATCAGGTGTAATACTTCAGGCAATCAGCAGTAGTTACGCCGGCTCTGTCATGTCCAGGGTTCTCTGGGCATTTTTCATGACCACCGGTCTGATAAGGTCCGGCCCTTCCCTGCCTGGTTTGTTTACCAGATCTGATACCCGGTGCATCCGGTACTCTGAACTATCATACCTCATAGTCTCTGCCGGATCTTTCCCGGCAAGGTATTCCTCTTCTCCCTGCTGCGAGAGGACCAAGGGCATACGGGAATGAATCTCCTGTATTGGTCCTGTTGCTTCTGTGGTCAGGATAACCATCTCATGACCTGCATGCATGGTTCGTACAAGACCGGCAAAAGAGATGATGGGAACGTCAGGAAGATAGATGTACCATGGCTCCTTTTTTCCTCCGACCGACTTCCATTCATAATATCCGGAAGCGGGAATGAGGCATCGTCCTGATTGCAGGTGGGATTTGAAGAGAGGTTTCTCCTGAATACTCTCTATTCTGGCATTTATTACCCTTCCTTTCAGCCCTTGTGAGAAACCAAAATTCCCAACCAGTATCTCCGTATGATTCTTTTGGGAAATGACTGCAGGTATCGGTTCTGAAGGGGCAACATTATATCTGGGGAAGAAGAATGCAGGGGCTGATACGTGGTATCGCTCTGCCAGCTCACCGGGGGATGCAGCAATACAATATCTCCCACACATGCTCACTCCGGAGACCTTGGGTACCCTGCCTGGATTGCGTAATGGCGTCGTAAAAACCCGAGAACCTTCTCTGATTCGACCCATCTCCGGTCAAGCTGGGTTATCATCTCGTCAATCTGCTTTATCTGATGCATGAGTGTTGACCGCTCCTCTTCATGGAGATCCATAATGGAAAGCCAGCCGGTGATGACCGCAAGAGGGTTTCTTATTCCGTCGTTGAGGATAGCAAACTCGCCAAGATTTCTCTCTATCTGTGAGAGTAATGCCTGTTTCTCCTGTTCAAACTCTCTTTGATAGGTGATATCACGGGATATTGAGAGGACAGATCGGACCTTTCCTTCCATGTCAAACTCCGGAAAGAGCCGCCAGTTAAAGGTTACCATTCCCTTCGGTGACTGGAATGAGATATCTGCTTCATGTGGTTGTCCCGTTTTAATCACCTGCTGAATGAGGGCGTCCCAGTCATCAGCCATTCGTGGAGGATAGGCCAGTTCTCCGTACGTCTTTCCGATGAGGTTTTCTGGAGGGAATGGAATATACGGCTCAACTGCAGGATTTACATACAGGTGCCTTCCTTCCGGGTCAAATCTCATGACAATATCGGTATTGTTCTCAACAAGTGCACGAAAGTTCTCCCTGCTCTCAAGAAGTGCATATTCTGATCGTTTCTGAAGAGTTATGTCCCTGACCGATCCGATGAACCCGACTTTTTGCATATCAGCATCAAGGATAGGAGAGACCATGATCCGGTAATACCGATCTGCATCATCACCTTCTCCGACATGGCCGTGGTATTCTTCGGTTATGATCCTGTTTTCAATTCCGTGATTATCCGGTTCTCCTTTTGTCCGTTCTCCAAGAATCAGGATCCTCTCGATAAGAGAAGAGACGCCGGGATACCGGTAGGTACATTCTGAATAATCCTGGCATTTATTGAGCACCGCTGCAGGCGGGATACCGGTCAGTTCTTCCATGATCCGGTTCCATGCGATGATACGCTGTGATGAATCAACGGCAAGCGTTGCATCTGGGAGAAAATCGATCATCTCTTCAAGAAGGTTTCGGGATTTTGCCAACGCCTTCTCGGATCGTCTTCGCGTCACTGCCTGGACGATCATCTGCTTCATCTCAGTAAACAGGACAAGGGGGTCTTCCCCTTTCTGCAGGTAGAAATCAGCACCGGCATTCAGGGCTTCAATGACCACTTCATGCCTGCTTTTACCGGTGCAGACCAGAAAGGGCGTATTGTCACCGATGCCCCGTAAGGTCCGGAGAAGTTGTAATCCGTCAAGCCCTGGCATCTCATAATCCGCAACAATAGCATCATACGTATGGGTATGAATATGTTCCAGGGCATCTTCACCATCTGTTACCTGGGTTACGACACACCCTCCCAGTCGGTCTTCAAGAAAAATACGGGCAATATCGCCCATACTCGGTTCATCATCGACAAATAGGACTGATATTGGGGTGGAGGTTTCTGGATTCAGGACTCGTCATCTCCGGGGGGTGCTGGGGGTACGGGAACTGCAGGGGATTATAATGTTTCTTTGGTACTGGTATTTCTTATAGATATCCCCCGGCTATTGATGAAGAACTTTATCAATCTCCTGTAATATTCCCTGTTTCTGAAATGGTTTAATAATATAACTCAAAGCTCCGCATTTGAATGCCAGTTTTGCCATCTCAACAGACTGAATGGCGGTCACCATAATCACCTTTGCAGCAGGGTTTACTCCAAGGATGGCCTTTAAAGCCATCATCCCGTCCATTTTTGGCATGATGATATCCATAAGAATCAGATCAGGTTTTGTCTTCAGATATAACTCAACTGCCTGCTGACCGTCTTCTGCCTCACCGACTATCTCAAACCCTTCTTCAGTAAGAATATTTACGAGAATGGTTCGCATGAACCTGGTATCGTCGACGACTAAAACCTGAACCATATCCGGCGCCCGTCACATATATGCAGGTTCATCACCCTGACATTCTGAATTTGTAAGTACTATGCTCTGGATGGTCTGTTCATCCAGTTCAAAAGAGATGCCGAGCACTCCGGTCTTTTTATCTTCTTCGATGATAGGGACCGTCCATGATATCAGAACCCTGCATTTATCCTTATTTCCGCAGGGATATACTGCACAATCTATCTTCCCGGCTAGTGCAGCATCACACCGCCTCTTCCATTCCTCCCTGACCGAACTGTCGGTCTCTATCTCATCTACTGAAATTCCGATAAGACTCCCCCATCTGGTTGCATGATGCATATTCTGCTGGGTAAAATGATAGTTCACATCAACCGCCCATATCCGTGCCGGAAACGAGTTCATAAGGGTGGAGAGAAATGCCTCCCGATCTGACAGTATATTCCTTAACTGGATCTGTTCAGTCAGGTCAATACCAACTCCTACAAGCCCGTTTAATTCTCCGTCAGGAGTTCTAACCGGTTGGCGGCGGAAGAATATGTTCTTCGTTTCGCCCGTCTTCGAAGAGATATCCTCAACATTTTCCAGAAACGGGATGCCATGGGTAAAAATGAGTTCCTCTGACCGGTTAAACGCCTCTGCAAGTTTTCTTTCAGGCAGGGTATCCCCGGTCTTTCCGATTATCTGGTCTCCACAAATCCCGCACATCTCTTCAAACAGGTGATTCACATGGAGAAATTTTCTTTCTGCATCCTTCATGTAGACGATACCGGGAATGGTTGCAAGGATGGTTGAGAGTACCTGGTTGGTATGAGTGATCGCATCATTCTTCTTTTTCAGTGTGATATGGGTCCCGATCCGTGCCAGCATCTCACGGGTGTCAAAAGGTTTGGTCAGGTAATCTCCTGCACCAAGTCTGAAAGCAAGTTCCTTGTCCTGAACAAGGCCAAGCGCGGTGACCATGATGACCGGAATCTGGCAGTATCGTCTGTCTTCTTTCAGAGTTCGGAGAAGATCAAACCCAGAAGCACCAGGCATGATGACATCCAGGAGGATGAGGTCTGTATCCGGGTGTTCCTCCAGTCTTTCCAATGCCTTCTCTGCATCCTCTGCTTCCGAGACCTCATAGCCCTCCATCATGAGCCGGGTTTTCAAAAATTCCCGAATCGCGGGATCATCATCGACTATCAGGAGCCTGGCATCCGGGGGTACCATGGTACATACCTCTTCGTCCGAGGTGATAATTCTGAGTGATGTCTGTGGGTCATTACCGGTGCCGGTCCAGTTCCTCATTACACAGCCGGTCACAGTACCCGATATCTGGATGCGTTCGTGGCACATACTCCCAGATACAATGTGAAAACCGGGATGCAAGAACCATAACCTCATCGTACAGGGCTTTCAGATGAGGCTTATTAATCCGGTATACCCCGGTTATCTGCCTGATGACCAGCTGACTATCTGAGTATACATGTATCGCCTCTTTTGTCTCTTCAGCTGCCCTCGTGAGTGCTTTTATTATGGCCGTATATTCTGCGACATTGTTTGTGGTCTGACCAAGAAAGCAGACATACTCAGCAATCCGGTTGCCATTCTCATCCTTTATCTGATATGAACAGGCAGCAGGACCAGGGTTCCCCCGTGATGCCCCGTCGGTATATATCATCATTGCGTATACTGATACCCCGGAGTCTTACTTATAGGAATTGCTATACAGACTGGAAGGACAATCTCATACCGGATGGTTGCATATACTTGATGACCTATCAGGATTATAGTGTAATGCCAAATTTTGTATGAATCCAGAAAATTTGGTCTTCAGTATGAAGTGCAGATAGTGCACAGGCTTTGGAATTACCGGTTTCATAATAATCCTTCCAAAACTATACGGTCACGGTACTAGTATAGGCAGTTCGTATGAGTATTTTAGAGCTTGCCCTGATGGGTTTTATCATTGGTCTTACCGGTGCCCTCGCCCCGGGTCCGACGTTGATTGCAACCATCCGGTCTGCCCTTCATGTTGGCTGGACTGGAGGGCCGCGGGTTACTCTTGGACATGTCATTGCTGAGATGGTCATTGTTGTGCTCATCGCCGCCGGCATCTCATCATTTCCTGACACCCTCCATCCGGCCATTGCAGGAATTGGCGGTTCAGCCCTGATCTTATTTGGGGGAATGACTCTTTTCGGAGCACGTAAAGCAGCAATCTCATCTGATATCAGCATGGAATCCTCATCAGGCCCGGTCCTTGCCGGACTCCTGACCAGTGTGTCAAACCCGTACTTCTGGATATGGTGGTTCTCCGTTGGCAGCGCCCTCCTTATCAGTTCTCTTTCCCAGGGGGCCACCGGACTTGCAGCATTCATCGCCGGTCACTGGGCAGCAGATCTTGGATGGTTCACCCTGGTATCTGTCAGTATTCACCACAGTAGGATGATGCTGAGCAATCGGATGTATCAGGGGATTCTTGTGCTCTGTGGGGTTATATTGGTCCTCTTTGGGATCTGGTTTCTGATCCAGGCATTTCCCGCCCCATCCCTCTAAATCCGGATCAAACCATATATCATATCTACTTGTCAGGGTAATCTGTCATATACCAGAATGAACCGATTCCTGCAGGTAGTCATTATCTCGCTGGCAGGTCTGCTTATTTTTGGTGCTCTCTTCACGATTTTCAGCATCTCAATAAAGGAGGATGAGATGCGTCAGGATCTTCTCACCGATACCAGGATTGCGTCAGTGGGAATAATCAGGGACGATCTGTATCAATTAGAGGGAACGATATCTGACCTGAACTCACCTGCATATGGTCGGATAAAAAAATATCTTACTGAGGTGGCGCAAAGCCGCCCTCTTTCCAGGTTTGTGTATCTGCTCTTGAAGAACCCTGATGGAGAACTGGTTTTTTTGGCCGACTCTGAACCGGAAACTTCGGATATGTACTCGCACCCGGGTCAGAGATACCCTGAGGCATCCGGATTAATCAGGGATATGTTCATCCATCCGCACGAGAGTGTTGAAGGCCCGCTCTCAGATCGATGGGGGCGATGGGTGACCGGCCTTGTGCCGATATATGGCCCGGATAACACAACGGTCCGTGCAGTCCTTGGCATAGACATTGATGCGGCATCCTGGGAGAGTGGTGTCTTCAAAGCTGTCCTTATTCCGGTTATCATCACGGCTCTTCTCTGCCTGCTTGGAATCATCCTTTCAACGCTCTGGATGAGAAAGAATAGGGAACGGGAGTTGCTCCGTGATGCCGAAGCGAAGGCCAGGATGCAGGCTGAAGAACTTGCCGTTCAGAACCAGGAGCTCATGCACATCAAAGAAGAACTTGCATTAATGACCTCTGATCTGGAAAGCCGGGTAACTGAAGGGACGGCAGAGATCCGCAAGCTGAATGAGGAACTGAAGGAACGTGCACAAAAGGTTGAATCACTTCTGGTGCAGAAGGATCAGTTCATATACCAGCTGGCCCATGATCTCCGGACACCCCTGACTCCCATGGTTGCCATCCTCCCGCTGGTAAAAGAGGCGATAAAGGATCCTGATTCTCAAATTCTGCTTGATATGTTCCAGAAAAGTCTCAGGTACATGGAGCAGATGGTTGAGGATATCATGGAACTTATCAGGCTCAACAGCTATCATACCATCGACGACGTTGAGGAGATGAACCTCAAGTCCCTGATAGATGAAGAAATTCAGGCAAATTCATTCATGGCAGATGAGAAAGAGGTGGTATTTTACAATGAAGTCCCACCGGAGGTCTTCCTTCATCTGTCCAGGGTGTATTCACACCAGCTCTTTCGGAATCTTATAAACAATGCTGTAAAATTTAATGCCTTTAAAGGAACGGTCACCATTCGCTATCATGAAACGCCAACCGGGCATGAGATCTCCATTCAAGACACGGGTATTGGCATTCATCCTGGTGATATCCATAGAATCTGGGATGAGTTTTTTATATCCGACGCCTCCCGGCATGATCCGGAATCGAAAGGGCTTGGTCTTTCGATAGTCAGGAAGATAGTTGATCTTCATGGTGGAACCATCTCTGTCGATAGCCCGGGCACAGGAAAAGGTGCCACGTTTACGGTCATGCTTCCAAAAAGACAGAATAATCCAAAGATAAATGAGTAAGGAATAGATGACCGAACCGTTCTGGTCCCTTCCTCCAGTGGAAAAGAAGGGGTCATAAAACCATCCGGGCGCGATCAGGTCAGGGGAGGTTATGATCCTCCATAAACCCGTCAATGGTTCGCTTTAAGAATTTCCGGACCTTTTCAGACTCGGTAAATCCCTGATCAAGCCGGTCAACAATTGACGTTATCATCCGCACTCCCCTGAGGACCTGCTCCTCTTGTGGTCCATCCATAAGTCCTGCACTCATGGAGATCAACGTGAGCGGATTTTTGATCTCATCATTTAACGCGGCAAGCTGAGCCATATTCTTGTCTATCTGTGCAACTGCACGTTCCTGATCTGAAAGAAGTTCGAGTTCATGGGTTATGTCGCGTCCGATGCAAAACCTGAGCATGGACTGTTCCATCTCCACAAACCTGATCTGCATATCAAGCGCGATCCGCTTTCCCTGCGGATTGTAGAACCGGAAGATGAACCTGCCTCCTTCAGGTGTTGGATGATTCCAGTGTTCTATCAGGTCTTTACAATCCTCCATATCTGCAGTGCACATGGGAAGCCGGGAAATGGGAAGTCCCACGATCTTTTCTGATGTAAGCCCGGTGAGTTCTTCAAACCTTGGATTACAAACGAGTA
>ENA-UOYA01004293-UOYA01004293.1-activated-sludge-metagenome-genome-assembly--contig:-NODE-4293-length-12054-cov-7.692141_pt1 | contig 12054 bp, 9 predicted proteins | sample MGYA00238163_ERZ764804 | MGnify/ENA primary metagenome ERZ764804 (study PRJEB28919, sample SAMN05720223) | activated sludge metagenome | isolation source: Anaerobic digester | place: Hong Kong...
AGCGAGGGCATGTCCTACGGCATGATGATCGCCGTGCAGCTGGATAAGAAGGAAGAATTCGACCGCCTCTGGAAATGGGCCAAGACCTACATGTACCAGACCGAAGGAGGCTACAAAGGCTATTTCGCCTGGCACTGCAAGCCCGATGGGACGCAGCTTCACGCTAACCCCGCCTCGGATGGCGAGGTGTGGTTCATTACCGCGCTGATTTTTGCCGACGCGCGGTGGGGAAGCGGCGAGGGCGTCACCAATTACCGGGCCGAGGCCCAGGCCATCCTCGACGTCGCCCTTCACGCCGACCAGCTGGGCGGCAGCCTCGCTACCAACCTCTTCGACCCCCAGACCAAACTGGTCGTCTTCGTGCCGATGCTGGGGAAGAACTCCTCGTTCACCGACCCCTCGTACCACATGCCCCACTACTACGAACTCTGGGCACGCTGGGCCGACAAAGACAACGCCTTTTGGGCTGAAGCCGCGACTGCAAGCCGCGCCTACCTCAAAACGGCGGTTCACCCTCAAACGGGACTGGCGCCCGATTATTCCTATTTCGACGGCACACCCTACAACGACGCCGATCATGGCCAGTTCCGCTATGATGCCTTCCGCGTCGGCGCCAACATTGGCGTGGATTATGCCTGGTTCCGGCCCGATGAGTGGCATCGGGAAGAGGCCAATCGCCTGCTCAGCTTCTTCACCGCGCAGGGGCTGGACGCCTACAAGGCCGAGTACACCCTCGACGGCCAGCCCCTTGTGGGACACCGCTCGTCGGGGTTGATCGCGACGAATGCCGTGGCCGCCCTCGCCGCCGATCCACAGATTGGGAAGCCGTTTGTCCAGGCCCTCTGGGAGTTGCCGCTTCCCACCGGAACCTATCGCTACTATGACGGCCTGCTTACGATGCTGGCCCTGCTGCAGGTGAGTGGGAATTTCCGCATATATCTGCCCTGAACCATCGAACGAATGTGCGAACGTGCGAACGTGCGAACGTGGGCACATAGGCACCTGCGCACGTGAGCACGGGTTCTATTTTCTGAGGAGATCACTTACGCATTACGCATTACGCATTACGCATTTTCCGAGGAAACCTTATGAGCGCGCTTGATTCGACCATCCGGCAACACCGCACCGCGACCGCGACCCTCACCCTGACTCACGCCGGCGCACCCATCGTCGGCCAAGGGCTCCGCCTCCAACAGCTGCGCCACAAATTCCTCTTCGGCGCCAATTGGGGCGAGGAGACCCTCGCGCTGGTCAACGGCGAATTGACAGGCCCGGCGCGAGAGCTGGCCGAACGCCGCAACGAGGCTTTTCTGCGCCTGTTCAATCAGGCCACCCTGCCGTTTTATTGGGCGCGCTTCGAGCCGGAACGCGGCCGACCTCAGACAGAACGTTTGCGCAATCTGGCAAATTGGTATAATGAGCACGGCTGTACCGTCAAAGGACATCCACTGTGCTGGCACACCCTCGCGCCGGATTGGTTGCTGCCACTGGACACCGACGAGATCCTTCAAGCGCAGCTGAACCGCATCCGCCGTGAGGTCTCGACCTTCGCCGGCCTGGTTGACCAGTGGGATGTAGTCAACGAGGCGGTGATCATGCCCATCTTCGATCGCTACGCCAATGGCATCACCCGCCTGTGCCAAAAGCTGGGACGCATCGGCCTCATTCGCGCGATGGCCGAGGCCGCGCGCGCCGCCAATCCCCAGGCCACGCTGCTGCTGAATGATTTCGATGTCTCCCCGGCATTCGATATTTTGGTGGAAGGTTGCCTGGCAGCAGGTGTTGATATTGACATGATCGGCATCCAGTCACACATGCATCAGGGCTATTGGGGCGTCGAGCGCACCCTCAAGGTGCTCACGGCTTTCGAGCGCTTCAACCTGCCCCTGGCCTTCACCGAGACCACGATCCTCTCCGGCGAGCTCATGCCGCCGGAGATCGTGGATTTGAACGACTATCAGGTAAAGGAATGGCCCAGCACCCCCGAAGGAGAACAACGCCAGGCAGAAGAGGCCGTCTTACACTACAAAACCCTCTTCGCCCATCCGGCGGTGCAGGCCATCACCTGGTGGGATCTCACCGATGGCGGCTGGCTGAACGCCCCCGCCGGGCTATTGCGGCGTGACCAATCGCCCAAACCCGCCTACGAGGCGCTGCTGGCGTTGATCAAAGGCGAATGGTGGCTGCCGCCTACGACAATGACGACCGACGCGCAAGGGCAAGTCACCTTCACCGGCTTCCTGGGTGACTATGAGCTGCGCCTCGGCTCGCAGACACTCCCCTTCACCCTGGATCAGAAAGGGCTCTGCGCGCTGACCCTGACGCTCTGAATTCTGCCGCCGGCACAGACCTGGCAAGGTAGAGCTGGCAAAATAATCACAACATGCATCTCAATAAAGGAGTTTCCCATGTCTGACTATACCCCGAAGCCCGAACACAAGTTTACTTTTGGCCTGTGGACCGTGGGGTCGCGCGGCGCGGACCCCTTTGGCGCGCCCGTTCGACCCTCCCGCACCCCCGCCGAGCTGGTGTACCTCCTCGGCGAGGTCGGCGCGTACGGCGTCAACTTCCACGATAATGACCTGATCCCCATTGACGCGACCCCCGCCGAAGCCGCAGCCATCAAGCGCGAGTTCCGCCAGGCGCTGGCCGATACGGGCCTCGTCGTGCCGATGGCCACCACCAACCTGTTCTATGACCCGGTCTTCAAAGATGGGGCGTTCACCAGCAACGACCCTCGCGTCCGCGCCTACGCCATCCAGAAAACCCTGCGCGCCATTGACCTGGGCATCGAATTCGGCGCGCAAGTCTACGTCTTCTGGGGCGGACGCGAGGGCGCCGAGACGGATTCCGCCAAAAGCCCCGTCGAGGCCCTCAAACGCACCCGCGAGGCCCTGAACTTCTTCTGCGAATACGTCCTCGACCAGGGCTATGACCTCAAATTCGCGCTGGAGGCCAAGCCCAACGAGCCGCGCGGCGACATCTACACCCCCACCACCGGGCACATGCTCGCCTTCATCGAGACGCTGGATCACCCGGAAATGGTCGGCGTCAACCCCGAAGTGGCGCACGAGCACATGGCGGGCCTCAACTTCCTGCACGGCGTGGCGCAGGCCTGGGAAGCGGGCAAACTCTTCCACATTGACCTGAACGACCAGTATCCGGGGCGCTACGACCAGGACCTGCGCTTCGGCTCCCGCGACATCAAGGCCGCCTTCTACCTCGTCAAATTCCTGGAGGACGTCGGTTACACCGGCTCGCGGCACTTCGACGCGCACGCCTACCGCACCGAGGACCTGGAAGGCGTGAAGGACTTCGCGCGCGGCTGTATGCGCACCTACCTCATCCTGAAGGAGAAGGCCGCCCGCTTCAACGCCGATCCGGAAATCCAGGCGTTGCTGGCCGAAATCAACGCCGATGACGGCGCCCTCGCGCCCTTCTGCGGCGCGTACACGCCCGAAAAAGCCGCCGCCCTCAAAGCCCAGCCCTTTGACCGCGTGATCCTCGCTGGCCGCGGCCTGCACTACGAACGCCTGGATCAGCTGACAATTGACCTGCTGCTCGGCGTGCGCTAGGTGGCTCTCATGGCTGGAGCACTCCGACACCGCGTAGACGCTCTCCTGGCCCGCATGACGCTGGAGGAACAACTGGCGCAGCTGGGCTCCTGCTGGATGCATGAATTGCAGACCGACGGCGTCCTGGATCCCGCCCTGATGCAGCGTCACCTGCATCAGGGAATCGGCCAGATCACCCGCCCAGGGGGCAACTCCACGTTGCCCCCGGCAGAGATCGCGCAAGCCACCAACGCCCTGCAACGCTATCTGGTCGAACAAACGCGCCTGGGCATTCCCGCCATCTTCCACGAGGAGGCCTGTTGCGGCGCCATGGTGCGCGAGGGAACCCAATTCCCACAGCCCATCGGCCTGGCCAGCACCTTCGAACCCGCCCTGGCCGAGGCCATGACGACGGCCATCCGCCGCCAGCTGCTCGCCATCGGCGCACGCCAGGCCCTCGCGCCCGTGCTCGACCTGGCCTGGGACCCGCGTTGGGGCCGCCTCGAGGAAACCTTCGGCGAAGACCCCACCCTCGTGGCGCACTTCGGTGTGGCCTACGTGCGGGGGCTGCAAGGCAGCGCCCTCACCGGGGGCGTGCTGGCGACCGGCAAACACTTCATCGGCCACAGCGCCTCGGAGGGCGGACTCAACTGCGAGGCGCTGTGGCCGATGAAGTGTTTGCCGGTCACAGCGCCTCGGAGGGCGGACTCAACTGCGCCCCCGTGCATTTGGGACGGTACGAGCTGCACGATCTCTTCCTCGCCCCCTTCCAGGCCGCCATCCGCGACGCTCACCTGGCCACCCTCATGAATTCCTATCCCGAACTGGATGGCGAAGTCGTCGCGGCGTCGCGCCAGATCCTCACCGGGCTGCTGCGCGAGGAGCTGGGCTTCGAGGGGCTGATCGTCTCTGACTACGAGGCCATTCTCATGCTGCACACCTATCATCGGCTGGCGCCCGACCTGCGCCGCGCCGCCGTGCTGGCGCTGCAAGCCGGCATCGAGGTGGAGCTCCCCACCACCGTCTGCTACGGCGACCTGCTCCGTCAGGCGCTGGAAGCCGGCGAACTGGAGCTCGAGACCATCCAGCAGGCCGTGCGGCGTCACCTGCAGCTGAAATTCGAACTCGGGCTCTTCGACGCCCCCTACGTGGAGGAGGGACACGTCGCGGAAATCTTCGCCGCGTCGGAAAATCGCACGTTGGCGCGCGAGATCGCCCGAAAGAGCCTGGTGCTGTTGAAAAACGACGGCGTGTTGCCGCTCGAACGCCCCCTGAAGACGCTCGCAGTCATCGGTCCCAATGCCCACAGCGGACGGAACCTGCTGGGCGATTACACCTACGCCTCGCAGCGCGAGCTGGCTGCTGTCCAGTTTGAGGGGGCCCCCACCGCGCCGGTGGATCCGCTCACACAGCCGCCCATCCCCACCGTGCTGGAGGGACTGCGCGCCTTACTCACGCCGGCCACGCAGGTGCTCTACGCGCGCGGGTGTGACAATCTGGACCCGGATCGCAGCGGCTTTGCGGAAGCGGTGCGCCTCGCTGAGCAAGCGGACGTCGTAGTGCTGGTGTTGGGCGACCGCTCCGGCCTGCTGCCCCATTGCACGACCGGCGAGACGCGCGATTGCGCCTCCCTGCAGCTGCCCGGGGTCCAGAACGACCTGGCGCGGGCCGTCCTGGCGACCGGCAGACCCGTCGTTGTCGTCCTCGTCACCGGGCGTCCCTACGCCATCACGGAGCTGGCCGCACGCGCCAACGCCATCCTCGAAGCGTGGCTTCCCGGCGAGGAAGGCGGCATCGCCATCGCCGAAGCACTGTTGGGCCTGATCGCCCCCGGCGGCAAACTTCCCCTCACCTTCCCGCGCGCGGTCGGCCAGCTTCCCATCCACTACAATCACAAACCTTCCGCCGGGCGCTCCAACTGGTACGGCGACTACACGGACGAATCCGTGAAGCCGCTCTATCCCTTCGGGCACGGCTTGAGTTACACCACCTTCGCGTATGAGGAGCTGCGCATCACGCCCGCTCAGGCGACGGTAGACGGCACAGTCGCCATCAGCCTGACGGTGAGCAACACCGGCTCCCGCCGCGGCGACGAGGTCGTGCAGCTCTACGTGCGGGATGAATTCGCCAGCGTGCCGCGCCCCGTCCAGGAGCTCAAAGGCTATCTGCGCCTGACGCTCGAACCCGGCGAACGCCGGCGCGTCACCTTCCACCTGCCGGTGAACCAGCTGGCGTTCTACACTCACGACTTCGAGCTCATCCTGGAGCCCGGACGCATCGAGGTGCTGGTGGGCAGCTCCGCCGGGGACATCCGGTTGCGCGGCGACTTCGAGATTGTCGGGCCAGAACGCATGAGCGTCGCGCAGCGCGTCTTCTTCTGCCCCGTAGAAAGCGAACGCCCCGGCTCCCTCCCAGAACGGAGGCAACCATGAAGTATTTCCTGGGACTCGACATTTCGACGACCGGCAGCAAAGCGCTGCTGATCAACGCGCGGGGGAACGTCGTCGCAGCAGCCGTCAGCCCACACACCCTCCAGATTCCCCATCCCCTCTGGTCCGAACAGGATCCGCGCGAATGGTGGCAGGCAGCGTCGGGCGCCATCCGCCAGGCGCTGGCCGAAAGCGGCGTCAGCGGGGCGGATATCGCCGCCATCGGGCTGACCGGGCAGATGCACGGGCTGGTGCTGCTCGATGCGGCGGGCGAAGTCCTGCGTCCGGCCATCCTGTGGAACGACCAGCGCACCCAGGCGCAATGCGATGAGATTCACCGCCGCGTGGGCCGCGAGCGCTTCATCCAGATCACCGGCAACGTGGCGCTCACCGGTTTCACCGCGCCCAAGCTCCTGTGGGTGCAGCAAAACGAGCCCGAAGTCTACGCGCGGGCGCGGCATGTGCTGCTGCCCAAGGATTACGTCCGCTACCGCCTGACCGGCGTCTACGCGATGGACAAAGCCGACGGCGCCGGCACGGCGCTGTTCGATTTGAAACAGCGCACCTGGTCCGCCGCCGTATTGGAGCTTCTGGGGATTCCGGCTGACTGGCTGCCGCCCACTTTTGAAGGCCCACAGATCACCGGCGCGGTGACGGCGGAAGCCGCGGCGCTCACAGGACTGCGGGCCGGCACGCCGGTGGTAGCCGGCGGCGGCGATCAGGCCGCACAGGCGGTCGGCGTGGGCGCTGTGGAGCCCGGTGTCGTGGCGCTCACCGTCGGCACGAGCGGCGTCGTCTTCGCTACCACGCCCGCCGCCCTCATCGAGCCGCAAGGTCGCCTGCATGCCTTCTGTCACGCCGTTCCCGGCCTGTGGCATTTCATGGGGGTGATGCTCTCAGCGGCGGGCAGCCTGCAATGGTATCGGGACGCCCTCGCGCCGCAGCAAGACTTCACCGAGCTGCTGGACGAGGCGGCGACGGTTCCCGCCGGCAGCGAGGGGCTGCACTTCCTGCCCTACCTCACCGGCGAGCGCACGCCCTACCCCGATCCCCTGGCGCGCGGCGCCTGGGTCGGCCTGACCCTCCGTCACGGGCGCGGCCATCTGACGCGCGCGTTGATCGAGGGCGTCTCTTTTGGCCTGAAGGACAGCTTCATGCTGATCCAGGAAGCGGGCCTGGGGGAGATTCGGCAAGTACGCGCTTCCGGCGGCGGGACGAAAAGCCCCCTTTGGCGGCAGATCCTCGCCTCGGTGCTGGAGACCGAGCTGGTCACCGTCAACACCACCGAGGGAGCGGCCTACGGGGCCGCCTTGCTGGCCGCGGTGGGGGTGGGTCAGTGGCCCGATGTGCCTGCCGCCTGTAACGCCGCCATCCAGATCACCGGCAGCGTCACCCCTCTCGCGGCGCAAGTGGAGGTATATCGCCGCGCCTATCCCCTCTACCGCAGCCTGTATCCGGCCCTGCGCGACATTTTTGCGGCTTCTGCTTCCATGTAAACCGGGGCTGGAATCCCCGGCCTGACCCCGGCAGCCGCGCTGAAGCGCGCCGTTTGCGGTTAAATGTGCTTTCCCCGCAAAGAAAACCGCCGGGATAACAAGCGGCCACGGACCCCAGACGATCGGCAGCAGTCTTGCGTCTGGAGTCCGTGGCCGAAATGCAGTTACGCCGTGTGGATGTTCTGAGCGCCCTCGCGAAGCTGGCCGCGCAGCGCGGAGATGCGCTCGCGGGCAGCCGCGATGCGGGCAAAGGCGTCACTCTTGGCCTGAATCCCCGCCTGGAGCAGGTAGGTCACCCCCTCGCGGCGCGTCTTCACCACCTCCGCCTCCACGAGCATGTCGAGATGTTCGCGCGTCGTGTCGTCCACATGCACCACCATGAGTTGCGAGAGGTCCTGCGCGCTCTTCACCAGCGCCTCGCCGAGGTTCTCGAGCAGCGCCACCGTGCTGTCTACCACCTGACGCCAGGCCTCGCCGCTCGTCGCCCCTCCAGAAGTTTCGGAGGCCGTCACCGTCGTTTCCACCGTCGTTTCATCCGTCATCGTCCTCTGCTCCTTTCCTAAACCTACTCGTTGGTCGTCATCGTCTGCCGCAGCTGCTCGCGCAGTTCGGCAATCTGCCGGGTGATTTCTTCGATCCTGGCGAAAAACGCCTCATTGGCGCGGATGCCTTCACTGATGAGGAAAGCGGCGCTTTCACTGCGGCTCTTGGTCACCTCGGCCTCGACGAGCATGTCGAGATGTCGCAGCGCGTCGTCATTGATCCGCACCATCACCACGTTGGCGCGATCCTCCAGAGCCGTCGCCAGGGTCTTGCTCAAGGACTCCATGCTTTTCTCCAAAGCGCTCATGAAGCTGGCGCTTGAGGAACGCGAGCCGGCCTTCTTCGGTTCCTCCGCTTCAGAAGTCGCCCCCTCCGGCAACGTTCCCGGCTCAGCCCCACTGTCAGAGCCTTGCTTGATTTCCTCTTCCATGTTCCACCTCCTGTAAGTATGCCCAGAGAGTTGCTATTGAATTACGTGTAATATTGTAATGCGCTTTCGAAATTTTGTCAAGAGGGAATTGGCGAGGAAGACTTGGCTGAGGATGGAATCCCCAGCCTGACACGAGCCGAAGAGGAGATATGGGACGCAGATTCACACAGATTCACGCAGATGATGAAAATGATGAATGATGGTCTGAGAGTGCCTGAAGTTGGTGTTCTCTTTGCCGATCCGTGAAATCCGTGGCCATCCGTGAGCCATTTTCCGAGGAGCACGCCCGCTTGGCCTTCAGGCAGTTGCGGTTACAATGGAGACGCTATGTGCTGGTGCACACCGTCCAAAAATGAAAATGGCGGCCTGAGCGCAAACTGAAGTTTGCGTTACATTTGCCACGTAAGTGATTTTTTCGCTTATTCGCCTTTTCGCTTTTTCGCTTTCTCGCTGATTCGCTGACTGCTGACCCGCTGATCTCTATTTTCGCAGGAGCCCCTATGCAAACCCTGCCTGCCTTCGAAGATGTGCTCGAAGCCGCCGAACGCATTCGAGCTTTCGTGCATCGCACGCCGGTGCTGACCTCCCGCACGCTGAATGCCATGACCGGCGCGGAGATTTTCTTCAAAGCGGAGAATTTCCAGCGCGTCGGGGCCTTCAAAGCGCGGGGAGCGTGTAACGCGATCCTGGCCCTTACGGAGACGGAGGCCGCACCGGGGGTCGCCACACATTCCTCCGGCAATCACGCGCAGGCCGTCGCCTACGCTGCAGGACTGCGCGGCATCCCCGCCACCGTGGTCATGCCCGAAGACGCCCCGGCGGTGAAAGTCGCGGCAGTCCGCGACTACGGCGCGCGCATCGTCTGGGCCGGGACCCGGGCGTTGGATCGGGAACAGCGCCTCGAGGCGGTGCTCGCGGAGACCGGGGCCGTCTTCATTCACCCCTCCAACAACTTTCACGTCATCGCCGGGCAGGGGACGGCGGCGCTGGAGCTGCTGGAAGAAGTCCCTACCCTCGACATCGTGATGACGCCCGTTGGCGGCGGAGGCTTGCTTGCCGGGACGGCGCTGGCCGCGGCGGGATGCGCCCCGCAGGTCCGCGTCATCGCCGCCGAGCCGGAAGCGGTGGACGACGCCGCGCGCTCCTTCCACGATGGCGTCCTCTATCCGCCGACCAACGCGCCGACCGTCGCCGATGGCTTGCGCACGTTCCTCGGCGACCTCACCTTCCCCCTCATCCGCCGGCATGTGAGCGAGATCGTCACCGTGAGCGAAGCGGGCATCATCGCCGCGATGCGCCTGATCTGGGAACGGATGAAGCTCGTCATCGAGCCTTCGGCGGCGGTGCCTGTCGCTGCGCTGTTCGAGCACCCGGCGCTGTTCCGCGAGCGGCGAGTGGGGATCATCCTCTCCGGCGGCAACGCCGACCTCGATCACCTGCCATGGCGCGCCGACGGCTGAAGTCACGCCGCCAGTTGCGACTTCAGCCGTCCGTGGTATAATCCCGTCCGGTGCGCTGGAGCGCCACTTTAAGGAGACAAACAAACAGTCGTAAAGTGAGGCCCTGCCAATCCTGGTGGGGCCTCTTTTTGTGAAATGCGCAAGGATTCAAAAGGACACCATGAGTAACGATTTTGATAAGTTCGATTTGCACCCCCAGGTGTTGCAAGCGGTGACCGACCTGGGCTACGAAGTTCCCACTCCCATCCAGGAGCGGGCGATTCCCGCGCTGCTCGCCGGGCGCGATGTTTTGGGGCAGGCGCAGACCGGCACCGGCAAGACGGCCGCCTTTGCGCTGCCGCTGCTGCACCGGCTCGAGGCCGACGCGCACGGCGTCCAGGGATTGATCCTTACCCCCACCCGCGAGCTGGCGTTGCAGGTCTCCAAAGCCATCTACGACTATGGACGCCTGCGCGGGGTGCGCGTGCTCGCCATCTACGGCGGTCAATCCTACGATCGGCAGATCAGCCGGCTGGAACGCGGCGTGGATGTGGTCGTGGGCACGCCGGGACGGATGCTCGATCTGATCCACCGGGGGGTGCTGGATCTCAGCGCGGTGCGCTACCTGGTGCTCGACGAGGCGGACGAGATGCTGAGCATGGGTTTCATCGAGGACATCGAGGCGATCCTGCAGGAGACGCCGGGCGAACGCCAGACGGCGCTGTTTTCCGCCACCCTGCCGGATCCAGTCCGGCAGCTCGCCGAGCGTTACATGCGCGCGCCGGAAACAATCGTCGTCAATCCCGAGCGCCTCACCGTGGCGGAGACCGAACAACGCTATTATCTGGTGTACGAGGAAGACAAACTCGCCGCGTTGATGCGGCTGCTGGAGCTGGAACCCGTCACCGGCGCGCTGATCTTTACCCGCACGAAGGTGCGCGCCGCCGAAGTCGCCGACGCCCTCGCGGCGCGCGGCGTGCAAGCCGAGGCGCTGCACGGCGATCTCACGCAGGCAGCGCGCGAGACGGTGCTCAACCGCTTCCGTCAGGGACGGCTCACCTTCCTCGTGGCGACCGATGTGGCAGCGCGCGGCCTGGACATCGAAGGCATCTCGCACGTCATCAATTTCGATCTGCCCTTCGACGCCGAAGCCTATGTCCACCGCATTGGGCGGACGGGGCGCGCCGGACGGACCGGGATTGCCATCAGCCTGCTCACGCCCCGTGAGAAGCCGGGACTGCGGCGCATCGAGGCGTACACGCTGCAACCCATCCGCCGCGCCCAATTGCCTGCCGTCGAAGAGGTCCTCGCTCACCGCGAAACGCTCTTCGTGCAGCAGATCGAGACGGCGCTGGCGCAGGGAGACGACGCCGCGCGGGAGACGGTGCGCCGTTTGTGCGCGCTCGGCCACACGCCGGAGGAAATCGCCGCCGCTGCCGTTCAGCTGGTGCGGGCGCAGGAGCAGCAGCGTCCCATCGAGGCCGTCCACGAGATTCCGCTCCACCTGCCCTCACAGTCGCGGGGCGCGCCGATGCGGGAAGGACGTCCCTCAAAGACGCCGGCTCCCGATTCCTCCCGGCGGCGCGGGCGCGAGAAGGGCATGGTGCGCTTCGTCGTTAACGCCGGCAAGGCCCAGGGAATTCAGCCCCGCGACATTGTCGGCGCGATTGCCGGCGAGGCGGACATCCCCGGCCGCGCCATCGGCGCCATTGACATTCAAGAGCGCCATACTTTCGTGGATGTGGCCGAAAGCCACGCGGCCAAAGTCTTCCAGAGGATGCAGCATTTCCGCATGCGTCAACATCGGCTCACGCTGAAATACGCCGAATGAGCCAGAGCGGCCACGCGCCAACGCGCGGCCCAGGAAGCGTTCGGGGGTGGCCTGCGCCACCCCCGAACGACGTTGTACCCCCATCCTTGTGGGCTGACTAGCTGATCAGGCCGGCAGGCGCCTTCTGCACGGCGCTGCGGCACACGCTGACAAAGCGCCGGTAGGTGATGACGACTTGAAACGGCACCACCCCACCCTCGTACAGGAACTGGTAATCGCACCAGAGGATGTCGGCACGGGGCAGCGAAAAGCGGACCATGATCAGGTCGTTGTTCAGGTCGTTCACGAACTTCAGCTTGGCAGCCTCGTTGAAGTTGTTCGTCAATCCCCAG
>ENA-UOYA01004296-UOYA01004296.1-activated-sludge-metagenome-genome-assembly--contig:-NODE-4296-length-12049-cov-5.680090_pt1 | contig 12049 bp, 10 predicted proteins | sample MGYA00238163_ERZ764804 | MGnify/ENA primary metagenome ERZ764804 (study PRJEB28919, sample SAMN05720223) | activated sludge metagenome | isolation source: Anaerobic digester | place: Hong Kong...
ATTGGCGATGTGACCGGCGAGCCCATGCTGGCCCACCGCGCCATGGCGCAGGGCGAATGCGTGGCCGAGCAGGTGGCGGGCAAAAACCGTCGCTTCGAACCGATGGCCATTCCCGCCGTGTGCTTCACCGATCCCGAGGTCGTCGTCGCCGGCCGCACCCCTGCCGAAGCCAAGGCCGCGGGCATCGACTGCATCGAAGCGCACTTCCCCTTCGCCGCCAACGGCCGCGCCATGACGCTCGAATCCACCACCGGCTTCGTGCGCGTGGTCGCCCGCAAGGACAACCACCTGATCCTCGGCTGGCAGGCCGTGGGCGGCGGCGTGTCCGAGCTGGCCGCCGCCTTCACCCAGTCCATCGAGATGGGCGCGCGGCTGGAGGACGTGGGCCACACCATCCACGCCCATCCCACGCTGGGCGAGGCGGTGCAGGAGGCAGCGCTGCGGGCGCTGGGACAGGCCTTGCACGTTTGATCGCGCAGCACCGCCGGCCGTGCGCGATAGTCAGAATAAAAACACCTGCCAGCGCTTGCGGATCAAGCGCTGGCAGCTATTGCTTTTGCACGGCCTCGCAGCTCGCGGGTCGCGCACGTCCGATCGGCGCTTGCTGGATGTGCCTGCCAAGGGATGCTTCGGCTGGATCGAAACCCGCCCGTTTCAAAGCTCGGCATGCACTCAAACTTTGCCCAGTGCCTGCTCCAGGTCGGCCAGCAAATCATCGATGTGCTCGATGCCCACCGACAGGCGCACCATGCCTTCGGATACGCCCGCCTTGGCCAGCTCTTCGGGGCTGAGCTGGCGGTGCGTGGTGCTGGCGGGATGGCAGGCCAGCGATTTGGTGTCGCCGATGTTGACCAGGCGCAGGAACAGGCCCAGCGCATCCTGAAAACGCCCGCCGGCGGCGCGGCCATCGGCGGCCTTGAGCGTGAAGCTGATGATGCCGGATGCCCGCCCGCCCATCAGGCGCTGGACAACGGCGTGGTCGGGGTGCTCGGGCAGGCCGGCGTAGTTGACCGAGGCCACCTTGGGGTGCTTTTGCAGGTACTGGGCAATGGCCAGCGCGTTGGCACAGGTGCGATCCATGCGCAGCGGCAGGGTTTGCAGGCCTTGCAGCAGCAAGAAGGCGTTCATGGGACTGATGGCGCCGCCCAGGTTGCGCAGCGGCACGACGCGCGCGCGACCGATGTAGGCGGCGGCGCCCAGCGCCTCGGTGTAGACCACGCCGTGGTAGCTCACGTCGGGCTCGTTCAGGCGGGCAAAGCGTTCCTTGTGCTGGGCCCAGGGGAACTTGCCCGAATCGACGATGACGCCGCCCATGCTGTTGCCGTGGCCGCCGATGTACTTGGTGGCGGCATGCACCACGATGTCGGCGCCGTGCTCGAACGGGCGGCACAGGTAGGGGCTGGGCACGGTGTTGTCGACGATCAACGGCACGCCGTGTTCATGCGCCACTTTGGCCAGCGCGGCCAGGTCGGTGGCATTGCCCAGCGGGTTGCCGATGGATTCGCAGAACACCGCCTTGGTGCGCGCGTCGATCAGCTTGCCGAAGGCGGCCGGGTCACGGTAGTCGGCAAAGCGCACCTCGATGCCCATCTGCGGAAAGGTGTGCGCAAACAGGTTGTAGGTGCCGCCGTACAGCGTGGAGGTGGAGACGATGTTGTCGCCCGCCGCCGCGATGGTCTGGATGGCGTAGTGGATCGCCGTCATGCCCGAGGCCAGCGCCAGCGCGCCCACGCCGCCTTCCAGCGCGGCCAGCCGCTGCTCCAGCACGGCGGTGGTCGGGTTCATGATGCGGGTGTAGATGTTGCCCGGCACCTTGAGGTCGAACAGGTCGGCCCCGTGCTGCGTGTCGTCGAAGGCGTAGGACACCGTTTGGTAGATGGGCACGGCCACCGACTTGGTCGTCGGGTCGGGCGTGTAGCCGGCGTGCACGGACTGGGTTTCGAACTTCCACGTATCGCTCATCGAATACTCCTTCATATGATGAATACTATTGTTTTGATAGCTTTTTGCGCTTGGTGGACAAGCGCTAGAGGTCAAATCAATCAAAAAACTGAGGGCTGGCATGGCGCACCGCCGCAGAAACATCACGGTCAAGTCTAGTCGCGTCGGCAGCGCTCCCGCGGGAACGGGTCAGACAGTTTGCGCATGAGCTTATGCGCCGTCCGGCCGCAGTGCCACGTTGTTCAGCTTGTCCAGCCGCTCGGGCCAGTCGCCGGTTTGCGCGCCCTGGCGCAGGATGCGCGCCCAGGCCATCCAGGCGTCCCACTGCACGCGCTTGTCCCAGGCGTTGCCCCAGGCGCTGTAGCACTGCAGGGCGCCGGTGGCGGCGGCCTCGGCCTCTTGGCTGCGGCCGGCGATCAGGTGGAGCTGGGCCAGCACCATCTGCGGCTCGCCCACCCAGGGGTTGAGGCGCGCGGCGTGCTCCAGCGCGGCGACGGCGCCATCCATCTGCACCAGCGGCTGGGCCTGCGAGATGACCGACCAGTAGAGCGACGACGCGGCGGCCTCGTCGCTGGCGGACAGCTTGCGCGTGCAGTGCTCGAACACCGGCGGCATGGGCAGCAGGTCCTTCAATGCCGGATGCTGCAGCGCCGCCCCCAGCGTGCTGATCTGCGCATAAATTCGGCTGGGCGGGCGCATGGGGCCGGGCCACAGCGCGGCCATCCAGTGCGCGGCCTGGGGCACGTGCGGCACGTCCGGAAAGCCGCTGTAGATGTCGTCCTGCCAGGCAAACCACTGCTCGCAGGTGTCGGCCATGCTGACGACGATGAAGGCCGCCACCACGTCGGCCGGCAGGCGGTGCTCATGCACCTGCACGCTGCCATCCGCCTCGATGTGACCGGCCAGCACCTGGCGCACGAACTGCGCGCGCGAGGCGGTGCAAAACAGGTACACCAGCTGTTCGGCGCGTTCGCCCACGGCGTCGCGCAGGCGGGCGCGCTCGCGCTCGGGGTCGAACTTGACCAGGTCGACAAAGGCGTTGCCGTACACGCTGTGCAGCAGGCCCAGCAGGCGCACGTCGCGCGGCTGGCGCCACAGCGCCAGGCTGCGCGCCACGCCCACCAGGTGGTGGCGAAAGGTGCCGGCCTTGTGCCAGTCCTGCCCCACGCCGCGCGCCAGCACGATGGGCAGCACGGGGGCCAGGTCGGCGTCGCGGGCCAGCCATTCGTCGTCCAGCAGCGCCAGGGCGCGCTGGTGCAGGTCGGGGTCGAGCGGGGCAAACGTGAGGGCGGAAGTCATGGAGGTGGCAAGGTGAATGGGCCTGACGCAGTATCGGCGAATTCTTGCCGATCGACGGCTTGCGCCAACGCCCCGCGGCGAGAGACCCGATAATCCAAGGCTTCGCTCGAACAGATACGCACCAAGGAAATCGGGATATGGCACGCATGGTCCACTGCATCAAGCTCGGCACCGAGGCCGAGGGCCTGGACTTGCCGCCCTACCCCGGCGAGCTGGGCCAGCGCATCTGGGCCAGCGTCAGCAAGCAGGCCTGGCAGGAGTGGCTGCGCCAGCAAACCATGCTGGTCAACGAGAACCGCCTGAACCTGGCCGATGCCAATGCGCGTGCCTACCTGCGCCGGCAGATGGAGGCGCACTTCTTTGGCGACGGCGCCGAGCAGGCCGCCGGCTACGTGGCACCCAAGGCCTGAGAGCTTGAGAGTCTTTTGCCCATGCCCGCTGATCACGCCAAAACACGCCCACTCGTCGTTGCAAATGCTCGCCGTAGCCCGAGCTACGTCTGCGCTTTGCGTCTCGATTGGCCGCGTTTTGACGCGCTCCTCGGGCGCGTCCAAAAAACTCTCAACCTCTGAGGCCGGCCAGCCGGGCCGTGCCGGCGCTGCCCGCGGGCCGGTTTTCAAACAAAGTCGGCCTTCAGCGCCCTTCCACCTTTCGCAAGCAGCTTCTTTTTTCATAGCATTTCGAATGCCGCCCTCCCCCGTCCTCTGGCGCGACGACGGCACGCCCACCAGCCCGCGCTTTGGCGACATCTACCGCAGCCACGGCAGCGCGGGTGATGGCGGCCTGGCGCAGGCGCGCCACGTCTTTCTGCACGGCTGCGGCCTGCTGGCCGACGCTGGACAAGCCACGGCCTGGGCCGGCGCGCCGCGCTGGGCCGTGCTGGAAACAGGCTTTGGCCTGGGCCTGAACTTTCTGGCCACCTGGCAGGCCTGGCGCCGCGACCCGCAGCGACCGGCGCGGCTGTTCTATACGGCGGTGGAGGCCTGGGTCTGCGAGGCCGACGACCTGATCCGCAGCGCCGCGCCCTTTGCCGAGCTGGCCCCGCTGGCCGCGGCGCTGGCCGCCCAGTGGCGTGGCCTGCTGCCCGGCGTGCACCGCCTGAGCTTTGACGACGAGCGCGTGCAGCTGACCCTGGCCGTGGGCGATGTGCGCCCGATGCTGGCCGAGCTGAGCGGCGCGCACGACGCCCTCTTTCTGGACGGTTTTGCGCCTGAGCGCAACCCCGACATGTGGAGCGCGGCCACGCTCCAGGCCGCCGCGCGCCTGGTGCGACCGGGCGCACGCGCCGCCACCTGGTGCGTGGCCGGCGACGTGCGCGAGCGCCTCACGGCCTGCGGCTTCACCGTCGAGCGCGTGCCCGGCCTGCCGCCCAAGCGCCACGCCCTGCGTGCGCGCTACGCCCCGCGCTGGACGCCCCGCGCCCGCGCCGACGCCGAACCGAGCTGGCCGCAGCCGCCCGCGCGCTGCGCCATCATCGGCGGCGGCCTGGCTGGTGCGGCGGTGGCCTTCAGCCTGACGCAGCGCGGCTGGCAGGTGAGCGTGTTCGACGCCGCGCCCGAACCCGCCGCCGGCGCCAGTGCGCTGCCCGCGGGCGTGGTGGCGCCCCACGTGTCGCCCGACGACCGGCCGCTGTCGCAGCTCACGCACGCCGGCGCACGCGCCACGCTGACGCGCGCGGCCGGCCTGCTGCGCGCGGGCCATGACTTTGCCGCCAGCGGCGTGCTGGAGCGCCACGAGCCCGGCAAGCGCCGCCGACCCGCCGCCTGGCAGGCCGACGAACTGCCGCTGGCCACGCAGGCCGAAAGCCTGGCCGGCGACCACGCCCTGACGCGCGCCCAGGCGCAGGCCGCTCGGGTGCCGCTGGACGACAGTCACCCAGCGCTGTGGCACCAACGCGCCGGCTGGGTCCGGCCCGCCGCGCTGGTGCGCGCCATGCTGGCGGCGCCGGGCGTGGCGTGGCACGGCAGTTGCACCGTGGCGCGCATCGACCGCGCCGACCGCAGCTGGCATCTGCGCGATGCGCGCGGCGACACGTTGGCCGAGGTCGAACTGGTCGTCATCGCTGCCGGCTTTCAATCCCTGGCCCTGCTGGACGACACCCTGCCCCTGCACGCGCTGCGCGGCCAGGTGGCTTTCGGCCCCATGCCGGGCGGCGCGGCCGATGGCGCCTTGCCCGCGTTTCCCGTCAACGGCCACGGCAGCCTGATCGCCCACCTGCCGGGCGCGGACGGCCCGCGCTGGGTCACGGGCTCGACCTTCGAGCGGGACCGCGCGCTGCCCGAGTTGAAAGCCGACGATCACGCTGCCAATCACCAGCGCCTGGCCGACCTGCTGCCCGGCGCCGCTGCCGCCCTGGCCCCGCAATGGACGGACGGCCGCGCCCAGGCTTGGGCGGGGGTGCGCGCCACCCTGCCCGACCGGCTGCCGGCCGTTGGTGCCTGGGGGTGGCGCCCCAACGACGAATTTAAATCAAATCGGGCCGTAGCGCCCGCCAATCAAGCGCCAGCAGCTATCGATTCGATACCATCCGAAGCGCAGCCCATCCACCTGTGCACCGGCCTGGGCGCACGCGGCCTGACGCTGGCCGTGCTGTGCGGCGAGCTGCTGGCCGCCACGCTGCACGACGAGCCGCTGCCCGTGGCCCGCTCGCTGGCGCGGCGGTTGCGTGCGCGACGCTTTGCCCCGCCGGACGTTCCCGCCGGCAGACCCACGCCATCATGACCCTGCGCACCACCCCGCTCACGCTGCGCCACCTGCTGCTGATCCTGGCCGTGGTGGCCGTGTGGGGCACCAACTTCGTCATCATCAAGTTCGCGCTGGCGCACCTGCCGCCGCTGCTGCTGGCCGCGCTGCGCTTTGCGCTGGCCGCCGTTCCGCTGGTGTTCTTCGTGCGCCGCCCGCAGGCCTCGTGGGGCAACCTGGCCTTCTACGGGCTGGTGATCGGCGTGGGCCAGTTCGGCCTGCTGTTCTACGGCATGACGCGCGACATCACGCCCGGCCTGGCCTCGCTGGTGGTGCAGGCGCAGGTGTTCTTCACGGTGGCGCTGGCCATGCTGACCAGTGGCGAGCGCGTGCGCGCCTTTCAGGGCGTGGCCGCGCTGATCGCGGTGGCAGGCATTGCCATCATCGCCAGCCACACCGACGGCCACACCACGCTGCTGGGCCTGGCGCTGACACTGGGCGCGGCGCTGTGCTGGGCCCTGGGCAACATCGCCAGCCGCGCGGCCGGGCCGGTGAACGTGCTGGCCTACATCGCCTGGTCCAGCCTGTTCGCGGTGCCGCCGCTGCTGGCAATGAGCTGGGTGCTGGAAGGCTGGCCGCGCATGGCCGCCGGCCTGGCCCAGGCCGATGCCGTGACCTGGGCCGCCGTGGCCTGGCAGTCGGTGGGCAACACCATCTTCGGCTACGGCGTGTGGGCCTGGCTGCTGGCGCGCTATCCGGCGGCCACCATCTCGCCGTTTTCGCTGCTGGTGCCGGTGTTCGGCATGGGCGCGTCGGCCGTGGTATTGGCCGAGCCCCTGCCGCCCTGGAAGCTGCTGGCCGCCGGGCTGATCATGGCCGGCCTGGCGCTCAACCTGCTGTGGCCGCACGTGAGCCGGGCCTGGCGCTCATGAAAAAAGCCACCCCGAAGGGTGGCTTTTCAAGAGCGGAGCAACTGGATCAATCCAGCGGCGTCTTCTTGCCGTTCGGATAGGTCGAGATCGTGATGGCTGCGTTCTTGACCTCGTGGTTGGGCTCGAACGCGATGGTGGAGGTGATGCCCTTGTAGTTGGCTTGCTCCAGCTTGGCGTTGTAGACCTTCGGATCGACCGAGTCGGCACGCTTCATGGCGTCGGCCAGCAGCATGGTGGCGTCGTAGGTGTAGGGGCTGTAGACCTGGAACTGGCCCGGATAGGCCGCGTCATAGCGCTTCTTCCATTCCACGCCGCCAGGCATCTTCTGCAGCGAGGTGCCGCCTTCGGCGCAGGCCGTGTTGGCCAGCGACTTGGCGCCATTGGACAGCTCGGCCAGCTTGACGGTGCACAGGCCGTCGCCACCCATGAACTTCACGCCGGTCATGCCCAGCTGGTCCATCTGGCGCAGCATCGGGCCGCCTTGCGGGTCCATGCCGCCAAAGAAGATGGCGTCGGGCTTCTTGCCCTTGATGGCGGTCAGGATGGGCAGGAAGTCGGTGGCCTTGTCGGTGGTGTACTGGCGTTCGACCACGTTCAGGCCCAGCTTCTTGGCAGTGTCGGCGAAGATGTCGGCCAAGCCCTGGCCGTAGGCGGTGCGGTCGTCGATGACGGCCACCGTCTTGATCTTCAGGACGTCCTTGGCGTAGTGCGCCATGCCGGCACCCAGTGCGCTGTCGTTGGCGATGATGCGGTAGATTTCCTTGTAGCCCGGCTTGGTCAGGTCGGGGTTGGTGGCCGCGCCGGTCACCATGGGAATGCCGCAGTCGTGGTAGATCTTGGAGGCCGGAATGGTGGTGCCCGAGTTCAGGTGGCCGACCACGCCGTTGACCTTCATGTCACACAGCTTTTGCGCCACGGCGGTGCCCTGCTTGGGATCGGCGGCGTCGTCCTCGACGTCGGCTTCCCACTTGATCTTTTTGCCGCCGATCGTGATGTTTTGCTTGTTCAGGTCGGCAATGGCCATCAGCACGCCGTTGGCGTTGTCCTTGCCGTAGTGCGCCTGACCGCCGGACATCGGCGCCACGCTGCCGATCTTGACGACCTGCTCTTGCGCGCTGGCCATGCCACAAGCGGCCACCAGGGCCGCGGCCACGGTCAGTTTCAGTTGAAGCTGCATGAAAAAACCTCCGTAAGTTGGATGACGCAACAGCGCGTCAACGGGCGCGAACGATAGCGCAAATCCGGCGCGAAACATATAGGGAACACGCTAATCCGCCGCCGGCCCGAACCGCGGGTTTATCCCGACATCGGGCCGCGCCGGGCTTGCCGCAAGGCGGTGTCCACGGCGTCCTGCACCACGGCGGCCACGCTGCGGCGCACGCGCGCGCCCAGGCCCAGCATCTGTTCGTGCAAGGCCTGGGCGATGGCCTCGCTGATTCGTTGATCCAGATCAGGCGCCAGCAAGGCCAGCACCTGCTCGGCCGTCACGGTGGCGCCGGCCGTGGGGGCGCGGGCGGCCTCGGGCGCCGGGGCCGGCTGCCCGGCCGGCGGTGGCCCGTCGCTGGCACGCTCGGTCAGCGTGGGGATGTAGCGGTGGGGCGCGCTGGGCGGAAGGTTGGCGTTATCGGGGGTCATGGTGCTCGGCTGGCTGGGCGACGTCGTGCCGCTGGGGGGAATGGCCGTGCGTGGCGTAATGGCGCCAGCGCAGGCGCCCCTGGGCCAAGTCCTCGGGGTCGGCGCCCACCAGCTCGATCAGGCGCGCAAAGCGCTCGAAGCCGTCGGGCAGTTCGCGCCCCAGGTGCAGCAGCACCCGGTCGGCGTCCAGCGCGGCACAGTCCTGCGCCAGCACGATGGGTGAGGCGGCACGCATGGCTGGCGGCGCGTCGGCCCGGCAATGGGCGACGAAGTCCGTCGCCGAAAAGCGCCACAGCGCCACGTCCAGCGCGTCCAGCACATCCGGCGGCGCCAGCACGCCGATGCGCGCGCCGCTGGCCTGCGCCTTGCGCAGCAGGCGGCAGGCGTAGTGCACCTTGTCGGGCACGTTGACGTGAAACTGAACCTCGGTCATGCGCTGCGCGCCACGGAAGAGCGAAGCGCGCTCAGGCCGACGCCGCGCGCCGCGCCGCCCGGCCCTTCGTCTTGGCCTTGGCACCCGCCTGGGGTGCCGCTGCGTCGGCAGCCAGCGCCAGCAGGTATTCGACCAGCAGGCCCACCGGCCGGCCGGTGGCGCCCTTGTTGGCGCCCTGCTTCCAGGCGGTGCCGGCAATGTCCAGATGCGCCCACGGGTAGGCCTTGGCAAAGCGCTGCAGGAATTTGGCCGCGGTGATGGCGCCGCCGTAGCGGCCGGCGACGTTGGCCACGTCGGCAAAGTTGGTTTTCAGGCCCTCGGCGTATTCGTCGTCCAGCGGCATGCGCCAGCACGGGTCCAGCGCGCGCTCGCCGGCGGCCTGCAGCGCCTGGCCCAGCGCCTCGTCGGCGGCAAACAGGCCGCTGCGCACCTCGCCCAGCGCCACCACGCAGGCGCCGGTGAGCGTGGCAATGTCGATCACGGCGCGCGGCTTGAAGCGCTCGGCATAGGTCAGCGCGTCGCACAGCACCAGGCGCCCTTCGGCGTCGGTGTTCAGGATCTCGATGGTCTGACCGCTCAGGCTGCTCACCACGTCGCCGGGCTTGACGGCGCGGCCGTCGGGCATGTTCTCGCACGCCGGGATCAGGCCGACCACGTTGAGCGCGGGCTTCAGGTCGGCCAGCGCGCGGAACACGCCCAGCACGCTGGCGGCGCCGCCCATGTCGAACTTCATCTGGTCCATGTCGGCGGCGGGCTTGATCGAGATGCCGCCGCTGTCGAAGGTGATGCCCTTGCCCACCAGGGCGACCGGCGCCGCGCTTTTGCCCGCGCCGGTGTAGCGCAGCACGATGAAGCGCAGCTCCTCGCCCGAGCCCTGCGCCACGGCCTGAAACGCCCCCATGCCCAGCTTGGCGACCTCCTTGGGCCCCAGCACCTGGCAGTCGATGCCCGGCCGCTTGGCCAGCTGGCGCGCCGCGCCGGCCAGCAGGGTGGGCGTGGCGTGGTTGGGCGGGCGGTTGGCCCATTCGCGCGCCAGGGCGACGCCATGGGCGGTGCCCAGCGCGCGCTCGAAGTCGGCGCGCGCCGCGGCCACGCTGGGCACGCCGATCACGGCGCTCTTGAGCGAGGGCGTCTTCTTCTTGGGGTCGGGCCGGCTCTTGGTGGTCTGGTAGCTGTAGCCGGCCTCGAGCAGCGCCAGCGTGGCGGCGTGCACCGCCTGGGGTTGCTGGGCAAAGCACACGGTGACCGCGTCGGCCGCGCTGGCACGCAAGGCCGCAACGCCCGCCGCCACCGCCTTGCGCACGCGCGCCGGGTGGCCGTCGCCGATGCCGGCCAGCACCAGGCGCTCGGCGGCCAGGGCGGGCGCGCCGAACGAGGTCGTCAGCCGCCCCGCCTCGGTCTTGAAGTCGCCGCTGGCCAGGGCCTTGCCGATCCACGCCGACAGCGCGTCATCGCCGGCGGCCTGAAATCCATCGGCCACCAGCACCAGCAGCGCCGGCGTGCGGCGGGTGGCGGCGGTGTCAAAGCGCAGTGCGCCGAGTTCAACGTCCATAATCGCGTGTTGCTCCTTTCAATCAATGGTATTCGATTCTTCCCTTCGCAAAGAGCTCGGCCGCAGCTTCAGCGCCACGCTGGTGGTGTTGATCACCGTGGTGATGACGGTGATGCTGATCCGCACGCTGGGGCAGGCCTCGGTCGGGCGGGTCAACCCCTCCGAGGTGCTGCTGGTCATGGGCCTGACGGTGCTGGGGCATTTGCCCACCATCCTCACGCTGAGCCTGTTCGTCGCCGTCACCGCCACGCTCACGCGCATGTACGGCAGCAGCGAGATGGTGATCTGGTTTTCCTGCGGCCAGGGGCTGGGCCGCTTCGTGCGGCCACTGCTGCGCTTTGCCTGGCCGGTGCTGCTGGCGGTCGCCGTGCTGGCGCTGGTGATCTGGCCCTGGTCCAACCGGCAGATCAAGGACCTGCGCGAGCGCTACCAGGACCGCGGCGACGTCGAGCGCGTGGCACCCGGGCGCTTCATCGAATCGGCCGGCGGCCAGCGCGTGTTCTTCATCGACAAGGACACCGCCGCCGCCGACTCGGGCACCAACATCTTCATCGCCGCGCGCGAGCGCGACAGCGACGCGGTGGTCTCGGCCGAGCGCGGACGCGTCGTCACGCAGGGGGGCGAGCGCGAGCTGCAACTGGATCACGGCTTTCGCCTGCAGACCGACGGCAGCACCGGCGACATGCGCGTGAGCGAGTTCGTGCGGTACAGCAATCGCATCGGCACCCAGGCCGCCCGGGCCGAGCCCAGCGACGCGCCGCGCCTGCAATCCACCCCCACCCTGCTGCAAAACGCCACGGCGTCCAACCTGGCCGAGCTGTCCTGGCGCCTGGGCCTGGTGCTGGCCGCCGTCAACTGCGTGCTGATCGCCCTGGCCGTCACCCGCGTGAACCCGCGCGTGGGCCGCAGCGCCGGGCTGGTGTTTTCGCTGTTTGCCTTCGCCGCCTACTACAACCTGATCAACGCCGGGCAAAACTGGATCGAGGGCGGCGCGGTGAACGCCAGTGTCTTCATGCTGGCGCTGCACGGCAGCATCGCGGCGGGGGCCTTCGGCTGGCTGCGCTGGCGCGAGCGCAACTGGCGCGTGCCGCCCGCCGGCCGCACGACACCGGGCGAGCCGCCATGAAAACCATTCGCCGCCTGATCTATAACGACGTGCTGATTTCGGTCGGCTTCGTCGCGGTGGCCTTCTTGCTGCTGTTCTCGTTTTTCGACCTGGTCGATCAACTCGGGGACGTGCGCGACTACGCCGGCCGCGGCTATTCGCTGGGCTGGGCGCTGCTGTACGTGGCGCTGCAAATGCCCAGCCACCTGTACGACCTGCTGCCCATCGCGGTGCTGATCGGCACCATCTTCGTGATGGCGCGGCTGGCCGAAAGCTCGCAATACACCATCTTGCGCACCAGCGGGCTGGGGCCGCTGAAGGCGCTGGGCACCCTGGTGCTGCTGGGCCTGGGCTTCGTGGTGCTGACCTTCGTGTTCGGCGACTACGTGGCGCCGGCGGCCAACCGCGCGGCCGCCACCATGCAGGCGCGCTTCATCGGCGACATCACGGTGGGGCGCACCGGCGCCTGG
>ENA-UOYA01004297-UOYA01004297.1-activated-sludge-metagenome-genome-assembly--contig:-NODE-4297-length-12048-cov-4.581172_pt1 | contig 12048 bp, 11 predicted proteins | sample MGYA00238163_ERZ764804 | MGnify/ENA primary metagenome ERZ764804 (study PRJEB28919, sample SAMN05720223) | activated sludge metagenome | isolation source: Anaerobic digester | place: Hong Kong...
CCCGCTCGAAGGCCTCGCCCTCGATCCAGTCCAGGCGCACTCGGACATTGGTGGCCACCCCACCGTGGACCAGGGCCTCCACCAGCGATTTGTAGGCGTCCGTGAGGCCCGTGTACTTGCCGACGATGGCGATGTTTACTTCGCCGTCCGGGCTGGTCAGCCTTTGGGAGATGTCCTGCCACCGGGACAGGTCAGGAGCCGGCGCCGTGTCACGCAGGCCGAACACGTCCAGCACTTCGCGGTCCAGCCCCTGGGCATGGTAGTCGAGGGGGACAGCGTAGATGTTGGCGGAGTCCATGGCCTGGATGACCGCGCTCTCGCGCACATTGCAGAACAGGCCGATCTTGCGGCGTTCGCCCGCCGGGATCTCCTGCTCGCACCGGCACAACAGGATGTCCGGCTGGATGCCGATGGACCTCAGCTCCTTCACGGAGTGCTGAGTGGGCTTGGTCTTCATCTCCCCGGCCGTCTTGATGAACGGCAGCAGGGTCAGGTGGATGTAGCAGGCGTGGCCGCGGGGAAGCTCCTGCCCCAGCTGGCGGATCGCCTCGAAGAACGGCAGGCCCTCGATGTCGCCCACCGTGCCGCCGATCTCCACCAGGACGAAGTCCACGCCCTCGCCCGGGTCGGACAGGACGAAGCGCTTGATCTCGTCCGTCACGTGCGGGATCACCTGCACGGTCGCGCCGAGATAGTCGCCGCGGCGCTCTTTCTCGATGATCGTCTTGTAGATCTGGCCTGTGGTGATGTTGTCGGCCTTGGTGGCGTTCACGCCCGTGAAACGCTCGTAGTGGCCGAGATCGAGGTCGGTCTCCGCGCCGTCGTCGGTGACGAAGACCTCGCCGTGCTGGTACGGGCTCATCGTGCCCGGGTCGACGTTCAGATAGGGGTCGAGCTTGCGAAGGCGGACCTTGTATCCGCGCGCCTGCAGAAGCGCGCCGAGAGCGGCGGACGCGAGACCTTTTCCAAGGGAGGAGACCACGCCTCCGGTGATGAAGATGTACCGGGCCATGGGCGTTCAGATTAGTCGTGATTCGGGCGCTGCGCCCTGCGGTGATTCGCCATTGTCTGTGGACGAAGCAAAGCGAAGCTGTCCGGGCCGCGACCGCGGCCCGTCGGAACGGACTTTTTTCATGGACGCGCTAGGGCTGAGCGGGCGCTTGGCCGGCGGGCGCGGTCTCGCCCAGCAGCGGATTGCGCACCTGGGGCGTGGGCGCCTGGATCGGCGCCGGCTGCCCGGCGTCAGTCCCTACCGGCGCTGCGGCGGGCTTGTTGAGGCTGTTCGGGTCGATGGCGTCGATCTTGACCCGGTCGACGACCGAGGCGCTGCCCTTCTCCCGCCCGGCAAGGAACGTCAGCGCCAGGCTCAGGCTGAAGAAGATAGCCGCCAGGATCCAGGTCGTGCGGGTCAGCAGATCGCCCGCCCCGCGCGCCGACATGAAGCCCGACGGGCCGCCGCCCATGCCGAGCGCGCCCCCTTCCGAGCGCTGGATCAGAACGAGGCCGATCAGCGCGATGCAGACGATGATGTTGAAGGTGAGCAGAATGCCGAGGAGCATGACGGTTCCGGTGCGTTCAGGCGGCCACAGCCCGAAGAATTGAAAGGGGGCGCTCTACCACCCGAAGGCCCCGAAGGCCATAGCTAGGGCGCGAACACGGCCGGGCAAGCCCATGATTCTGGATTTCACCCTCGCCCCCGTCCTGGAGACCCAGAGGCTCAGGCTGTCGCCCCTCGCGGCCGCAGACGCCGCCGACCTGTTTCCCGTCATGAGCGATCCGGAGGTCATGGCGCACTGGGACGTCGCGGAGATCGGTGATCCGGATCTGATCGCCATGATCGTCGACAGTCAGCTCGCCGCCATGCGGTCTGGCGCGGCGCTCTATTGGTCTCTGCGTGCGCTGGACGATGGCGACTTCAAAGGGTGCTGCGATCTGTCGGACATCGATCGCTGGCACCGTCGGGCCGAGGTCGGCTTCCTGCTCGGACGCGGCGCCTGGGGCCAGGGCTTTGCGCTCGAGGCGATGCGCGCGGTCATCGCCTTTGCGGCGTCCGAGGGCGTCCGGCGGCTGGCGGCCCGAACGCACCTCGGAAATCGCCGTTCGGAAGCCCTGCTCGAGCGCTTGGGCTTCGTGCCGGAAGGCCTGCTGCGAGGCCATGTCCTTCGCGACGGCGAGCGTCGCGACTGCCGCCTCTTCGGCCTGCTCGTCTAGCCCATGCCCTCGATGATGCCGAGGAAGTCCTTGGCTTTCAGCGAAGCGCCGCCCACCAGAGCGCCGCCGACCTCGGCCGCGTGCAGGATCTCCCCGGCGTTGGTCGGCTTGACCGAACCGCCGTAGAGGATCGGGGTCGCCTTGCCGTGAGCCCCGAACATGTCGACCAGCACAGCGCGAATGGCGCGGTGCACCTCTTCGATTTCGACCGTGCTGGGCGTCAGGCCAGTGCCGATCGCCCAGACGGGTTCATAGGCCACCGCGAAAGGCGTCGCGGCGAGTTCGGCCGGCAGAGAGCCGCGCACCTGCGCTTCGACGACCGGCAACGCCGCGCCAGCCTTGCGCTGTTCCAGCGTCTCACCGACGCAGACGATCGGTTCGAGGCCCGCACGAAGGGCCGCCTGGGCCTTGGCCGCAACGACGGCGTCGGTCTCCCCGTATCCGGCGCGGCGCTCGGAATGGCCGACGATCACCAGCCGCGCGCCTGCGTCCGCAAGCATCTCGGCCGAAACGTCGCCGGTGAAGGCGCCCGAGGCCGCCGCGTGGCAATCCTCTCCCCCCACCAGGACGTGCGTTCCCGCCAGCGCCCGGCTCATTCTTTCGACGAGCGTGGCCGGGGCGCACAGCGCCACGCGCGCAGCGACGCCGCCGACGCCGGCGGCGATGGCGCGCGCCTCATCCAGATCGGCGCCGAGGCCGTTCATCTTCCAGTTACCGGCGATAAGTGGGACGGGTGCGGACATCGCTTTCTCTCAAGTCTGGCTCCCGCGCCGGTTAAGGCGCCGCGCGCGATCTGTCACGCGCTTGCAGGGGCGAAGCCGCGTCCACTATACCCGCCTGACTGAACACCGGCCGTGTGCGCCGGTCGCCCGCGTTTCCCCGGAAAGGGTCACATGCTCGCCGCCATACGCGCTTTTGCGAAATCCTGGGTCGCCGCGATCCTGATCGGCCTTCTGATCGTCAGCTTCGCCGTGTTCGGCTTGAGCGACGTCTTCAAGCAGGGCTTCCGAAACTCGGTGATCACCGCCGGCTCGCGAAGCGTCTCCGGTCCCGAGTTCCGCCAGGAGTTCGACACCTACCGCAAGCAGGCCGAGCAACAGTACGGTCAGCCGATCACCAACGAGCAGGCCGCTGAAGCAGGGCTCGACCGCCGCCTGCTCGACGAAATCGCCACGCGCGAGGCGTTCGCCGAGGCCATGCAGAAGGCGGGCGTGCGTCCCTCCGACACCGTCGTGGCCGGGGAATTGCGCAAGATCCCCGCCTTCTTCGATTCGGTCAGCGGACGGTTCGACAAGGCCCGCTACCAGGAGCGCCTGTCCGGGGTTGGCCTGACCGACAAGACCTTCGAGGCGCGCCTGACCGACGATATCGCCGCCAACCACTTCGCCGTCGCCGTCGCCAACGGCCTGCGCGCGCCGCGGGCCTACACCGCCCTGGGCGCCATCTACGCCCTCGAAGCGCGCGACATCGGAGCGTTCCCGATCACCCCCCAGATGGTGGCCCAGCCGGCGCTCCCGACCGACGCCCAGTTGCAGGCCTTCATGAAGGAGAACGCGGCCCGCCTCACCCGGCCCGAAACGCGCATCCTGACGGTCGTGCGCTTTAGCCCGGAACTGGTGGGCGCCAACCTTCCGGTCAGCGAGGCGGACGTGAAGAAGCGCTTTGAGTTCCGAAAGGACACGCTCTCGCGCCCTGAAACCCGCACGCTCGCCCAGATCCCGGCGAAGGATGCGGCCACCGCCCAGGCGATCGCCGCGCGCCTCGCCAAGGGCGAGGCGCCCGCCGCCATCGCCAAGTCGATCGGCGTCGACGCCATCACCTATGTCGACAAGCCCGTGACGGCGATCACCGACCGCAAGGTCGGCGCGGCGGCCTTCGCCATGCAGCAGGGCCAGGTGTCAGTCGTCCAGGGCGACCTGGGCCCCGCCGTCGTCGCCGTCGCCAAGGTGACCCCCGGCCACGCCGTCACGCTGGAAGAGATCCGCCCGCAGATCGAGGCCGAGCTGCGCAAGGACGCGGCCGCGGAGAAGGTCTACGCTCTCAGCCAGGCCTACGACGACGCCCATGCCGGCGGCGCCAGCCTGAGCGAAGCGGCCGCCAAGGCGGGCGCGCCCACCATGACCCTCGGCCCCGTCAGCGCCCAGGGCCGCGGCCCGAACGGCGAGCCGGTCCAGGGCGTCAGCCCCAAGATCCTGGAAAGCGCATTCGGCCTCTCCCAGGGTGGTGAAAGCGACGTCGAGGAAGCCGGCGATGGTTCCTACTTCGCCGTGCGCGTCGACCGTATCAATCCCGCGGCCCTGCCCCCGCTCGCGGAAGTGAAGACCGAACTGACCCGCGCCTGGATGATGCGCCAGATTGTCGAGCGCATGCAGACGCGTGCGGCTGAACTCGCCGAGCGCGTCCGCAAGGGAGAAAGCCTTGAAAAGGTCGCCGCATCGATCGGATCGCGTGTCGGCCGCGTGGTGGGACTCGACCGCGCCACGGCCGGCGAGAACCGCGAACTCTCGCAAGACGTTCTCGTCAAGACGTTCGGCGCCAAGGCGGGCGAGGTGTTCACCGCCCAGGGGCAAGGCCTCACCATACTGGTCGCCAAGCTCGAAGCCGTGCGCGCGCCCTCGGGACCAAATCTTGCGCGCCTGACCGAGGAGAGCCGTCCTCAGATGACGCAGGCCCTTTTCCGCGACATCGGCGCCAGCGCCCAGACCGGCGCCCGCACCCTGGTCAAGATCACCACCAGCGCCGAACGCGCGCGGGCGGCGATCGGGTTGGAGCCGCTCAAGACCGACAAGGCCGCCAAGAGCGAGAAGAAGGCTGCGGAGCAGGCGAAGTGATCGTCGAACCCGCCTTCAGCGATTTCGAACGTCGCTACGTCGCCGGCGCGCCCCAGGTCGTCTGGACCCGGCTGATCGACGACCTCGAGACGCCCGTCTCGGCCTATCTCAAGATCGGCCACGGCCGCCCCTACGCCTTCCTCTTCGAGTCCGTAGAAGGCGGCGCGTGGCGCGGGCGCTATTCGGTGATCACCCTGAATCCGGATCTCGTCTGGCGCTGCCGCGGAGACCGGGCCGAAATCGCCGAGGGCGAAGCGATCGCCTCCGGGCGCTTCACGCTTCAGCAGGGCGGCGCGCTGGACTCGCTCCGCGATCTGATCGCGCGGTCGCGTATCGACATGCCGACGGGGCTGCCGCCCATGACCGCCGGCGTATTCGGGGCGATCGGCTACGACATGATCCGGCTGGTCGAACGCCTGCCGCATGTGAACCCGGACCCGCTCGATCTCCCCGACGCGGTGATGACCCGACCTTCGATTGTCGCGGTCTTCGATGCGATCGCCCAGGAAATCCTCCTGGCCACCACGGTGCGGCCGGACTCGGCCTCGGCCAAGGACGCCTACGCCGCCGCGGTTGCGCGCCTCGAAGCGGTTCAGGCCGACCTTCGCAAGCCGACGCCGCCCCTGGCGCATTCCGGTGCGCCGGAGCCCGACCGCTTCACGACTCCGGTGAGCCGCGAGGATTATCGGGCCATCGTCGAGAAGGCGAAGGGCTACATCCGTGCGGGCGACATCTTCCAGGTGGTGCCGAGCCATCGCTTCCGCGCGCCGTTCGCCCACGACCCGTTCGCGCTTTACCGCTCCCTGCGGCGGATGAACCCCTCGCCGTTCCTCTTCTATTTGAACTTCGGCGGCTTTCAGCTGGCCGGCTCGAGCCCAGAGATCCTGGTGCGGCTGCGCGACGGCAAGATCACGATCCGACCGATCGCGGGCACGCGCCCGCGCGGCGCCACGCCGGAGGAAGACCAGCGGCTCGAACAGGATCTTATCAGCGATCCGAAGGAGCGGGCCGAGCACCTGATGCTGCTCGACCTTGGCCGTAACGACGTCGGGCGGGTCGCCATGCTCAAGACGCCGGGGGCGAACGAGCCGCGTGAAAGACCGAAGGGACCGCGCGTGCGCGTGACCGACAGCTTCTTCGTCGAGCGCTATAGCCACGTCATGCATCTGGTCTCCAACGTCGAGGGCGATGCGCCGGAGGGCCTCGACCCCGTCGACGTGCTGATGGCCGCCCTGCCCGCCGGCACGCTTTCCGGCGCCCCCAAGGTGCGGGCCATGGAGATCATCGACGAGTTGGAGCTCGAGAAGCGCGGCATCGCCTATGCTGGCGCTGTGGGCTACTTCGGGGCTGATGGATCGGTCGACACCTGCATCGTGCTGCGCACGGCCTGCTTCAAGGACCAGACGATCTACGTCCAGGCCGGCGGCGGCGTGGTCGCCGACTCCGACCCGGACGCTGAGTACGACGAGACCCTGCACAAGGCTCGCGCCATCCGCAGGGCCACGGAAGAAGTCTGGCGCTTCGTCTAGCGGTCGCTAGGGCACGCCGTCCTCTACGGTGTGGCTGAGCGTCGGCGAGGGCTCTACCACCATGGCCGCCGCCAGCATCAGGGCCGACGCCGCCATCAGGGTGGCCGCGCCAAGCGCGGGCCAGGGCGAGGATGGCTGGACCGGCTTGCGCAATAGGGCGCGGGCCCGGTTCAACTCCTGGCGGTCGACGGCTGATTCGGAGCGCATCATGCGTCAGGATCGCCCCGGCCCGGCCCGCACGCAATCCACGCACTTCCCCTCCGCCCGGAGGCCGACTAGAGAAATCATATGATCCTGGTGATCGATAACTACGACAGCTTCACCTACAACCTCGTTCACTACCTGAACGAGCTTGGGGCCGAGACCGATGTCTATCGCAATGACGCCTTGAGCGTCGGCGAGGCCGTCGGCCTGCACCCGGAGGGCGTGCTGCTGTCGCCAGGCCCCTGCACGCCGAACGAGGCCGGCATCTGCCTGGATCTGATCCGCAATGCGCCCGCCGATCTGCCGATCCTGGGGGTCTGCCTGGGCCACCAGTCCATCGGCCAGGCCTTTGGGGGCGATGTGATCCGCGCAAAGGCGCTGATGCACGGCAAGACCAGTCTGATCCACCACAACGACAAGGGCGTGTTCAAGGGCTTGCCTAACCCCTTCACCGCGACGCGCTACCACAGCCTGTCGGTGAAGCGTGAAACCCTGCCCGAGGAGCTCGAAGTCACGGCCTGGACCGACGACGGCGAAATCATGGGCTTCCAGCATAGGACGCGGCCCATCTACGGCGTCCAGTTCCACCCGGAATCGATCGCCACCGAAGGTGGTCACCAGCTGCTGGCCAACTTTCTCGAATTGGCCGGCGCGCGTCGGCTGACCGACGCCTGAACCGTGTCTGACGCCTTCAAACCTCTCCTCGGCAGACTCGCCGACGGCGCCACCCTGTCGGAGGAGGACGCCCACGCCTTCTTCGCCGCCTGCCTTCGCGGGGAGCCGACCCCGGCCCAGGTCGGGGCGGCCGTCACCGCCATGCGCATGCGCGGCGAGACGGTGGGTGAAATCACGGCCTGCGCCCGCGCCATGCTGTCCGAGGCCGTCATCCTCGAACACCCGCATGATGTGATCGACGTCTGCGGCACCGGCGGCGACGGTCTGCACACATACAATATCTCGACGGCCGTCGCGTTCGTGGTGGCTGGAGGCGGCCTGAAGGTCGCCAAGCACGGCAACCGCGCGCTGTCGTCCAAGTCGGGAACGGCCGATGTCCTCGCCGCGCTCGGCGTGAACCTCAACGCCAATGCGGACCAGCAGCGCCGGGCCCTCGACGACGCCGGCATCTGCTTCCTCTTCGCTCAGGCTCACCATGGCGCGATGCGCCACGTCTCGCCCATTCGGGCCGAGCTTGGCTTCCGCACGGTGTTCAATCTTCTCGGCCCGCTGTCCAACCCGGCTCGCGCAAAGCGCCAGTTGCTGGGCGTCTTCTCCGAGCGCTGGGTCGAGCCCCTCGCCCGCGTGCTCGGCGGCCTGGGTTCCGAACGCGCCTGGGTCGTGCATGGCGGGGGCATGGACGAGATGACCACCACAGCCGAGACCCGCGTCGCCGAATGGCGGGACGGCCAGGTGCGGCTGTTCTCGATTACGCCGGAGGCCGTCGGCCTGTCGCGCGCGATCCTGGACGATCTGAGGGGCGGCGAGCCCGCGGCGAACGCCCAGGCGCTGCGTGATCTCCTCGCCGGACGCACCGGTCCCTACCGGGACATCGTGCGCCTGAACGCAGCCGCCGCCTTCATCATCGGCGAGAAGGTCGAGACCCTGTCCGAAGGCGTCGCCCTGGCCGCCCAGATCATCGACGACGGCCGCGCCCAGGCCGCGCTGAACCGCCTTGTCGAGGCGACCAACGCATGAGCGACATCCTTGACCGCATCGCAGCCTACAAGCGCGTCGAGGTCGCAGACCGCAAGGCGCGGCGCAGCCTCGCCGATGTCGAGGCGGCCGCGGCGGCTGCGTCGGCCCCGCGGGGCTTCCGGGCGGCCCTCGTCCGAGACCACGCGCCGGGGCGGCTTTCGCTGATCGCCGAGATCAAGAAGGCGTCGCCATCCAAGGGGCTGATCCGCGCCGACTTCGATCCGCCTGCGCTCGCCCGGGCGTATGAAGCGGGCGGCGCGTCCTGTCTTTCGGTGCTGACCGACACCCCGAGCTTCCAGGGCGCCGATAGTTTTCTCGTCGCCGCCCGTGACGCCACCACCCTGCCGGCCATCCGCAAGGAGTTCCTGGTCGATCCCTGGCAGGTGCCGGAGTCCCGCGCGCTCGGCGCCGACGCGATCCTCGTCATTCTCGCCATGGTCGACGACCAACTCGCGGCCGATCTGATGGCCGAGGCCGGGCGCCTCGGCATGGACGCGCTGGTCGAAGTCCATGACGAGGCCGAGATGGACCGCGCCGGACGGCTTGGCGCCGATCTCGTGGGCGTCAACAACCGCGATCTTCGCAGCTTCACGGTCGACCTCGCCATCACCGAGCGGCTGGCCGCGGCCGCGCCGGCGGACGCCCTCCTCGTCACCGAAAGCGGCATCTTCACGCACGACGACGTGATTCGCCTGGAGCGCTCGGGCGCGAAGGCCATGCTGGTGGGCGAAAGCCTGATGCGTCAGCCCAATGTAGCCGACGCCGCGCGGCGCCTGATAGGTCCATGACCACGGCGGCGGAGGCCGTGGCCGCCGCCAAGGCGGCGCAAAAGGGCAAGGCCATGGTCGCCCCGGGCGGCTGGATCTTTCTCGCGAACGACACCAACGACTTCCTCAGCTGGCAATTCGGCGTGCGTCGATGGACAGCGCAGGAACGGGCGCGCGTCGAGGCGATTCTGGCCGAGCGCATCGCCCGGCTTTCGCCGACGCCGTACCTGATGCTGGTGACGCCGGAAAAGAGCGTCGTCTGCCAAGACCGCCTACCCCACGGCCTCGACCGGCATCCGAGTTTCCCCGATCGCCCCGCCGCAGCCATCGCGCAGATGCAGCCAAAGCGCGTGCGCTACTTGGAAGACGCGCTGCGGTCCGCCAGCGCATTTGGCCCCGTCTATTTTCGTGGCGACACTCACGTGAACTGGCTGGGCGCCTATTTCGCCTATCGTCAGGCGGTCGCCGCCCTCCTCGACGCAGGGCTGGCCGTCGGTGAGCCGATACCCTACTCGCGCCTTCGCCTGCAGATCGGCGGCATGGAAGGCGATCTTTTTGCGCAGATCGACCCGGATCAGCGCGCCGCCTTCGAGGCCGAGGCCGGCGTGGTGATGCACTCCGGCATGCTCGAAGCCGCGATCCGGCTGTCGCTCAAGGAGCCGCGCCCGGTGGCCCAAGACCACGCCGAGCGAACGCCGTTGCTCACCAGGCTGACCGGCGGGCGCGAAATGATCGTCAAGTCGCAGCCGGACGCCACCCTGCCGCGGGCTGTGATCTTTCGTGACTCGACCGCCACCCTCCTGGTCGACTTCCTGGCCGAACACTTCTCACGCGCGGTCTTCATATGGCGCGAGGGCGACGTGATCGAAGACGTGATCGCCGACGAACGCCCCGACGTCGTCCTGCACTTCACGGCCGAGCGATTCCTCGCGACCTACCCCGAAACCGTCCCTCTGAGTCGCCTTTCCGAGCTTGAGCACAGCGACCCGGCGCCGGAACGCACCTGAATTCCCTCAGCAAATCAAAGGGCCGTGCGGTAACTTGACATTAAACAAGAACACCTAGAGAACATCCAAAGCGTTAGTGCTTTGTTCTCCCGAGGTCGTCCCGCGATGCTCACCCGCAAGCAACACGAACTGCTCATGTTCATTCACGAGCGGATCAAGGAGACCGGCGTCTCCCCCTCCTTCGACGAAATGAAGGAGGCGCTCGATCTGGCTTCGAAGTCGGGCATCCATCGCCTCATTACGGCCCTCGAGGAGCGCGGCTTCCTGCGTCGCCTGCCGCACCGGGCCCGTGCGCTGGAAGTGGTCAAGCTGCCGCAGCAGGCCACCACGGCCGCCCCGCCGAAGGGACGCTCGCCCTTCAAGCCCCAGCTGGTCGAACAGGCGCCGGGCGCGTCGCCTCCGCTCAACATCGCCAACGACACGCGTGAACTGCCGGTGCTCGGCAAGATCGCCGCGGGGACTCCGATCGAGGCGATCCAGCAGGAGCGCGACCGGATTCATGTGCCCGAGACCATCCTGGGCGCCGGCGAACACTTCGTGCTGGAGATCCAGGGCGACTCCATGATCAACGCCGGCATTCTCGACGGCGACTATGTCGTGATCCGGCGGACCGATACGGCGAATTCGGGCGACATCGTCGTGGCCCTCGTCATGGGCGAAGAGGCGACGCTGAAGCGCCTTCGCAAGAAGGGCGCGTCGATCGCGCTCGAGGCGGCGAACCCCGCCTACGAGACCAGGATTTTCGGCCCCGACCAGGTTTCGGTTCAGGGTCGGCTCGTCGGTCTCATTCGCCGCTACCACTGATCGAGGCGGTCCAGGGGCGGACGCCCCGCTGATCCTGGGCCCGAATTACTCGCCATCCGGCCTGCGTTCTGTAGAGCTCCACGGCGCCGCTGCGCCTGAAGTCGGTCGCGTCCAGCACGAGCGGTCCTTGACACTCGGCCCGGTCGATGGCTGAGCGCAGGATCACCAGACTGGACTGCGCGCACATCGACTGCAGTCGCGGCGGCGGCGGGGGCTTGCGGCTCCAGTCCGCAACGATCCGGTTCGCCGTCGCCCGTCCCTCACATCCCCAGCGATTACACGCGAAGAGCGTGTCCCGGTCGGCTACTTCGTCCGTCGGCAGCTTCAGTCCGCGATGCTGCGCCCAAGCCTCGGCGGCGAAGCGCTTTGCCTCGGGCCTCAGCAGCAGGGCGGAGCGCTCGACGCGTACGGCCACCGCGGCGCCGTCGGCCGCGGCCCATACGTCGGGCGCCGGCGGCCGGGGCCACAGACTGACGGCCAGGGCCAGGGGCGCACCCAGCCATCGTCCGGCGCCGCGCCACAGGCAGAGCCAGAGGATGCCGAGAAAGGCTGTCGGAAGCGCCGCGGCCGGGGCGCTCGCGATCAGGAGGGTCGCGTTGGGCAAGCTCGCCGCCCACCGGGCGACCTCGGTCATGGCCTCGATCGCAGTCCCGGCCGCCGCGAGCGGGAGCTCCGACAGACCGAACGGCGTCAGGACGGCGCCGATCGCCAGGGCCGGCATCATCAGGAACGAGCTGATCGGCGCCACCGCAAGGTTTGCCGCCAGGCCGAAGGTTGAGACCCGATTGAAGTGCTGAATGGCGAAGGGCGCGGTGGCGAGTCCCGCAACCGCGCTGGCCGCGAGGCTGGCCCCGAGCCAGACGGCGGCGCCCTGGACCGCTCGGATAGGCCATGGGACCTGGATCTCGCGCGCGGGTCGCGGCCAGACTTCAGCAAGGGCGATCAATGACGTGGTCGCGGCGAAGGACATCTGGAATCCAGGTTCCGTGACGGCCTCCGGTTG
>ENA-UOYA01004301-UOYA01004301.1-activated-sludge-metagenome-genome-assembly--contig:-NODE-4301-length-12041-cov-6.671951_pt1 | contig 12041 bp, 10 predicted proteins | sample MGYA00238163_ERZ764804 | MGnify/ENA primary metagenome ERZ764804 (study PRJEB28919, sample SAMN05720223) | activated sludge metagenome | isolation source: Anaerobic digester | place: Hong Kong...
ATGAGGAAATGCTCGAACTCGCGAGTGTCGGGGCCAAGGTGCTCCAGACACGCTCGGTCGGACTCGCCATGAAGGAAAATGTCCGCGTGCAGGTATTGTCGTCGTTCGATGAACCGACCGACAATCCCATCCCCGGCACGCTTATCGTCGGCGACGACGAAATCGGAGAAGACGAAATGGAACGCCAACTCATCACCGGCATCGCCCATGACAAGAATGAAGCCAAGGTTACGCTCACCAGCGTTCCGGACCGTCCGGGCGCCGTCGCCAGCATCTTTGCGCCGCTTGCCGAAGCGAACATCAACGTCGACATGATTATCCAGAATATCGCGCATGATACCGGCTCGACCGACGTGACCTTCACGGTTCCCGGCGCCGAACTCGCCCGTGCAATCGACACGCTGGAAAAGGCCAAGGACATGATCGGCTTCAAGGAACTGAAGCACGACACCAAGGTCGCCAAGATTTCGGTCGTTGGCGTTGGCATGCGCAGCCACGCAGGCGTTGCCTCGACGATGTTCAACGCGCTCGCCCAGCGCGGCATCAACGTGCAGGCGATCTCGACCTCGGAAATCAAGGTCTCGGTGTTGATCGACGAGGATGAAACCGAACTCGCCGTCCGCGTTCTGCACACAGCCTATGGCCTTGATGCCGAGGAAGCTGCGTGAGCAAGCTTGATGCGCTGATGGCGCGCGGCACCGAGTTCCTTGGCTCGCGCTGGGCCATCATGGCCGGTGCCATGAGCTGGATCAGCGAGCGCCATCTCGTCTCGGCCATGTCGAATGCCGGTGGCTTTGGCGTGATTGCAGGTGGGGCGATGCCGCCCGAAATCCTGTCAGCAGAAATTGCCGCGACCAAGGCGATGACGGACAAGCCCTTTGGCGTGAACCTCATCACGATGCATCCGCAGCTGACCGACCTCATTGCGGTCTGCGCCGAGCACAAGGTGACGCATGTCGTCCTCGCGGGCGGTCTTCCCCCGGCAGGTGCCATCGAGCAGATCAAGGCGTTCGGTGCCAAGGTCATATGCTTTGCGCCCGCGCTCGCACTCGCCAAGAAGCTGGTGCGTTCAGGCGTCGATGCGCTCGTGATCGAGGGCAATGAAGCCGGTGGCCATATCGGGCCCGTATCGACCTCGGTTCTCGCACAGGAAATCCTGCCGGAAATGGCCGACAAGGTCCCCGTGTTCGTCGCGGGCGGCATTGGTCGCGGCGAAATGATCGCGGCTTATCTGGAACAGGGTGCAGCAGGCGTACAGATCGGCACGCGCCTTGTTTGTGCGACCGAGTGCATTGCCCATCCAGCGTTCAAAAAGGCTTTCATCCGGGCGTCGGCGCGCGAGGCGATTGCCAGCGTGCAGATCGATCCTCGCCTTCCAGTGATTCCCGTCCGCGCGCTCAAGAACGCAGGCACAGAGGAATTCACCCGCAAGCAGGTCGAAGTGGCCGGTATGCTGGATCGCGGCGAAGTCGATATGGGTGCCGCCCAGCTCGAGATCGAACATTATTGGGCAGGGGCGCTGCGTCGTGCCGTCATTGATGGCGATGTCGAAAACGGCTCGCTGATGGCGGGCCAGTCGGTCGGCATGGTCAAGGCCGAAGAACCCGTTGCGGACATTCTTGCCGCTCTCGTCTCGGAAGCCGAAGCGGCCCTCGCATCTCGCGGATAATTTACCCGATACTTTACACTTAAGACCCCGCCTGTCCCGCAATGAGACAGAGCTTCAAGTTAGCGCCGGATTGGTTGCGAATCGCCTGCCATAGGCTTAGCGTTATTGCAATCATCCGGGGTCGCACCGAACGCGCTGCCGAAAAATGTCGGCCTGAACAGGGGTAAGCTTGATGCGACCAAACATCGCGAAAATTTTCTGGGCGTCTGCCTTTGCAATGGCCTGCTCCACGCAGGCCCAAGCTGCGACCTTTGTTTTTGGCCTGACGGGCAGTTCCAACCTCTCGGGCACTTACGGCAATTCGCGCCTGTTCAGCGCAACCTCGGGCGGGACGACGATTAACGTGCGCGCCACGGCATGGAGCGTTTCGAGCAATCTCGTCCGCAATGCTTATCTTGGTGCTTACGGTAACGGCCTTGGCGTCACCTCGCGCGCTGAAGGCAGCGGCGGCAACAACACCCACACGACCGACAACCAGAGCGGCACCGATTTCATCATCCTGCAGTTCAGCAAGCCCGTGGAATTCATTTCGGGCAAGTTCACCACCTACCAATTGGGCGGGCTCAGCTATCAGGACAGCGACGCGACTATCGACTATGGCACGACCGCCACGGCCTGGAATTCGCCGCTTTCGCTCGACAACACCAATATCTCGGTCGTGAACGCACTGCTCAATGGCGCGGCCTATGAAGCGACCGGCGGTTCCGCGCCGACCGGCATCGTCCGTGATCTGCAGCCGGGCGCTCCCGGCGGCAAAGTTGGCAATATCTGGATGGTGGCTTCTTCCTTCGTCAATCAGGACGCGAAGAAAGACGCCTTCAAGTTCAGCCAGTTGACGGTCTCGTACATGGACCCGCTGCCAGAGCCCGAAAGCTGGGCGATGATGCTGGCAGGCTTCGGCTTTGCCGGTGTCGCCATGCGCCGCAACCGGAAGACGCGCGCGACCGCCTGACCTTTTCGCCTCCGTTAATGCTTCGGTCATGATGCTGGCGCCAAGTACGCGCCAACAGGCCGGTGCATGAATGGGACAGCACCCGCACCGGCCTGCGACCCGATTTTGGCCGGAGACGATTGATGCGCGGAAAAATTGCAGTGGCCCTTTTGATTGCGACGACGCTCTCTGCCTGTGCCACGCCTGAAACCCGGCTGCGCAAGGGCCTTCAATCGGCCGGTCTGTCGGCCAGCACCTCCACTTGCATGGCCGACCGGATGATCGACAAGCTATCGCTCGTCCAGTTGAAGCGCCTGTCCGATCTCAGCAAGATCAGCGACAAAAAGATCGGGCAGATGCGCGTCGGCGACTTCTGGCGTCAGGTTCGCGCGCTGCGCGATCCCGAAATTCTGGCGATCACAACCCGCGCTGGGCTGAGTTGCGCAATATCTGAATGAGATTGCTGCGCGCCTGTAGCTTTGTTGAGGCTTCCCATAGCGGCCTTGCTATGCTTTAGGCCCTGCAACTCTAGCAGGGACTCGCGCACACGATGAACATTCACGAGTATCAAGCCAAGGAACTTCTGGCCAAATACGGCGTTGCCGTGCCCAAGGGCATTCCGGCGATGTCGGTGGAAGAAGCGGTGGAAGCCGCCAAGCAGCTTCCCGGACCGCTCTATGTCGTGAAGGCGCAGATCCACGCCGGCGGCCGCGGCAAGGGCAAGTTCAAGGAACTTCCCGCCGACGCCAAGGGCGGTGTCCGCCTCGCAAAGTCGCTCGACGAAGTTCGCGCACACGCCACCGACATGCTCGGCAACACGCTGGTCACCATCCAAACGGGCGACGCCGGCAAGCAGGTCCAGCGCCTGTACATCACCGATGGCGTCGACATCGGCAAGGAATTCTACCTCGCGCTCCTCGTTGATCGCGCCACGAGCCGCATTGCGGTCGTCGCATCGACCGAAGGCGGCATGGACATCGAAACCGTGGCGCACGACACGCCCGAAAAGATCACCACGATCACCATCGATCCGGCAACGGGCCTGATGGCGCATCATGGCCGTGCCGTCGCCAAGGCGCTTGGCCTGACGGGCGACCTCGCCAAGCAGGCGCAGGGCATCCTCAAGGGCCTGTACGACACCTTCGTCGCAACCGATGCGAGCCAGATCGAAATCAACCCGCTCGCAGTCTGCCCGACGGCAGAAGGCGACAAGCTGTTCGTTCTCGACGCCAAGGTCGGCTTCGATTCGAACGCGATGTTCCGCCACAAGGACCTCGCCGAGCTGCGCGACCTGACCGAAGAAGATCCCGCTGAAATCGAAGCGTCCAAATATGACCTCGCCTACATCAAGCTCGATGGCAACATCGGCTGCATGGTCAACGGCGCAGGCCTTGCCATGGCGACGATGGACATCATCAAGCTCAATGGCGAATTCCCCGCCAACTTCCTCGACGTGGGCGGTGGCGCCAACAAGGAAAAGGTGACGGCTGCCTTCAAGATCATCCTGAAGGATCCGGCTGTGAAGGGTATTCTCGTCAACATCTTCGGCGGCATCATGAAGTGCGACATCATCGCTGATGGTATCGTCGCTGCTGCCAAGGAAGTGAACCTTTCGGTGCCGCTCGTCGTCCGCCTCGAAGGCACCAATGTGCAGCAGGGCAAGGACATTCTCGCGAACTCGGGCCTCCCGATCGTCGCGGCGAACGACCTGGGCGATGCCGCCAAAAAGATCGTCGCGGAAGTTCGGAAAGCCGCTTGAGGCTTGCCAAGCACTGCACTTTTGTGCAGTGCAACTAACATTGACGTAAACGTAAAGCGATTCACTGGAGGGACCGCCATGAAAATCCTCGTGCCCGTGAAGCGGGTGATCGATTACAACGTAAAGCCGCGCGTGAAGCCTGATGGCACCGGCGTTGACCTTGCGAACGTGAAGATGTCGATGAATCCGTTCGACGAAATCGCGGTTGAAGAAGCTATCCGCCTCAAGGAAAAGGGCGTTGCGACCGAGATCGTGGCCGTTTCCGTCGGCCCGGACAAGGCGCAGGAAACGCTGCGCACCGCGCTCGCCATGGGTGCGGATCGTGCGATCCTCGTCGTTGCTGAAGATGTCGAACCGCTCGGCGTTGCAAAGCTGCTTGCCAAGATCGTGGAAGAAGAAGCCCCCGGCCTCGTCATCCTCGGCAAGCAGGCGATCGACGACGATTCGAACCAGACCGGCCAGATGCTCGCGGCCCTTACCGGCCGTCCGCAGGGCACCTTCGCCTCGAAGGTCGAAGTGTCGGGCGACAGCGTCAGCGTGACGCGCGAAGTCGATGGCGGTCTTGAAACCGTCAGCCTGAAGACGCCCGCCATCGTGACGACCGATCTTCGCCTCAACGAGCCGCGCTACGCCTCGCTGCCCAACATCATGAAGGCAAAGTCGAAGCCGCTCGCGCAGAAGACGCCTGCCGATTACGGCGTTGACGTGAGCCCGCGTCTCACGACGCTCAAGGTCAGCGAGCCGCCCGTGCGCTCGGCCGGCATCAAGGTTGCCGACGTCGATGCGCTGGTTGCCAAGCTCAAGGAAATGGGAGTTGCCGCATGAGCGTCCTCGTTTATGCCGAACACGATAACGCGTCGCTGAAGGATGCGACGCTCGCTGTCGTCACCGCCGCTTCGCAGCTTGGCGAAGTCCATGTGATCGTTGCGGGCAATGGCTGCGATGCCGTCGCTCAGGCCGCCGCCAAGGTTGCTGGCGTGACCAAGGTCCACGTTGCCAACGATGCAGCCTATGCCAACCAGCTTGCTGAAAACGTCGCTCCGCTCCTCGCGGGCCTGATGGCCAGCCATGACGCCGTGCTCTTCCCGGCGACGGCGCACGGCAAGAACATCGCGCCGCGCGTCGCCGCGCTGCTCGACGTCATGCAGATCAGCGACATCCTGTCGGTTGAAAGCGCCGACACCTTCACGCGCCCGATCTACGCTGGCAACGCCATCGCAACCGTCCAGACTTCGGATGCCAAGAAGGTCATTACCGTGCGCGGCACGGCCTTCGCCAAGGCCGCCGCAGAAGGCGGTTCGGCAGCAGTTGAAGCCGTCTCGGGTTCGGGCGACGCAGGTCTCTCGACCTTCGTTGGCGCTGAAATCGCCAAGCTCGAACGTCCGGAACTGACCTCGGCGAAGATCATCGTCTCGGGTGGTCGTGCGCTCAAGGACGCCGAAACCTTCCAGGCAACGATCTTCCCGCTTGCGGACAAGCTCGGTGCAGCGGTTGGCGCAAGCCGTGCCGCAGTCGATGCGGGCTATGTCCCCAACGACTATCAGGTCGGCCAGACCGGCAAGATCGTGGCGCCGGAAGTCTATGTCGCTGTCGGCATTTCGGGTGCGATCCAGCACCTTGCCGGCATGAAGGACTCCAAGACGATCATCGCGATCAACAAGGACGAAGACGCCCCGATCTTTCAGGTCGCGGACATCGGCCTTGTCGCCGATCTCTTCAAGGCTGTGCCGGAGCTGGTTGAAAAGCTCTGAGCCAACCGGCCCAAGGAAAAGCGAAAAGAGGCGGCTCAGGCCGCCTCTTTTTTTGCCCCGCGCCCAAGCCGCAAGATCGTCCATCCGGCAAAGGCGGATGCGATGGAGCCCATGAGCACGCCGATCTTCACGCCATCATCGTGGGCGGGATCCGCAAAGGCGAGATCGCCAATGAAGAGACTCATCGTGAAGCCAATGCCGCAGAGCAGCGCAAGGCCATAGACCTGCCCCCAACTTGCCCCTGCCGGACGAGGTGCGAGCCCCAAACGGACCGCAAGCCAGATCGCCCCGAAAATGCCGATTTGCTTGCCAAGGAAGAGACCGGCGGCAACCCCGACTGGCAGCGCGCCTCCAAAGCTCGCACCTGAAAGGGCAACCCCTGCATTGGCAAAACCGAACAGGGGCACGATGAGGAACGCCACCGGCTTGTGGAGCAGGTGTTCGAGCCGCTCCAGCGGCGGCGTGTCGGCTCCCCCGGCCCTTCCCGCCGGGACGAAGAAGGCGGCGATCACCCCTGCCACGGTCGCATGAACGCCCGACTGCAGAACGGCGAACCAAAGCAGTGCAAAGCCAATCAGATATGCCAAGGGATGGCGCACTGACGCGCGGTTCAATGCCGCCATACCCGCCATCACGACGAGTGCCGCGAGCAGCCACTGGCCAGAGATCGCATCGGTATAGCCGATAGCGATGATGGCGACGGCGCCCATGTCATCCGCAATCGCAATCGTCGTGAGAAGGAGTTTCAGCGATGCCGGAACCCGCGACCCGAGAAGCGATACGATACCTATCGCAAAGGCAATGTCGGTGGCGGCCGGGATCGCCCAGCCCCGGTGCAGTTCAGGCCGTCCCGAAACTGCTGCGAGGTAGATGAGTGCGGGCACAACCATGCCTGCCGCAGCCGCAAGCACCGGTAGCGTCCGGTCTGCCCATGTCGAGAGATGGCCTCCAGTCAGCTCGCGCTTGATCTCAAGCCCCACCAGCAGGAAGAACAGCGCCATCAGGCCATCATTGATCCAGTGCAAGGTCGAGAACGGCCCCACATAGGCGTGGAGCGCATTGAAATAGTCAGGCGCCAGCGGGCTGTTGGCGACCAGCATGGCGAGCGCTGCCGCGATCATCAGCGTCACGCCTCCGGCCGCCTCGCTCTCCCAAAACTCACGCCAGGCGGACGCCTGCTTCATTGTCGGATCATGCATTGCAAGGTCCTAGCCCAAATGCCGCGGCCCGCCTAACCCTCGCCGGTCATATGGTCGAAGAGCGGAACCACCTGGCTGTCATCGTGCAATACCGAAAACTCATCCGGGTGAACGAAGCGGTCTCCAAACCACGGATATTTGGTCGCATCGAAGCTACTGCGCAGCCACTGGACCACCTTTTGAACGGGCTCCGAATGTCGGGCCTCGCGACGATAGGATAGCCAGAGTTCAAAGCGCAGCCGGATCGGCAATTCGACCGGACGGACCCGCCGGGTGATGACACGTGCATAAGTGGGCATCGCGCCAATGCCGACGCCGTTTACCACCGCCCAGTAGTGCGAGAAGCTGGAACTCACGCGAATGGCGACCAGCTTGCGCAATACGTCTCCTGTGAAGAACAGCCGGATGGCATCGGAATTGAGCCCCGGCGACTCCTGCTGCACGAACTGATGGCCCTCCAGATCGTCGAGCGAGGTCGGCATGCCGTGCTGGCGCAGATATTGGTCGGACGCGAACGGAATGACGTGGACGGTTGCAAGCTTGGAGCAAATGGCCTCCAGGTCCTGCGGTTTCTGGAACCCGACCGCGACGTCATAGCCCTTGGGCGAAACGCGCTCCTGATCGGCAAAGCTGTCGAGTGTGACGACGTGATCCGGCAGAAGCAGTTTGAGGTCTGGCAGGCGCGGCGTCAGCCAGAAGGTGCCAACGCCTTCAGAGGCACAGACACGCACCTCGTCTTCCTTCACCAGCACATTGTTGCCACGTGACAGCGGAAGGGCAGAGCTTAGCAGCCGCATCTCGTTGGCGACCCGCAGCACCGTCCGGCCTTCCGCCGTAATCTTCAGCCCGTCGCGCGTGCGCGCAAAAAGTATCGTGCCCAACGCCTTTTCCAACCGGTCGAGTCGTGCACGCACAGTATTGACCGATTTGCCAAGTGCCTTGCTCGCTTCCCGAAGACTCGCGCAATCGGCAACACGGCGGACGATGTCCAGGTCTTCCCAGTTAACTTTATCCAGCAAACCCACGAGCTTGTGGTGTTCAACTGACTGAACACCGCATTCGGATAATTGGAGGACCTCGTCCTCCCCCGTGCCGGATAAAGTAACTGCGCTTGAAACCATGTCGGGTTTCTACGGCGAAACGGGGGAATTTCAAAATGCTTCAAGAAACGGTCGCATGTGCGCATGAAGGTGTTCGTCGGCTTGGGTTTTCGTCGAAGATATGGCGTTGCCTCGAGCGCTCGGAACGCCTGAAATTCGATCTGCACGTTCCTGAATGGTCGGAGCTTTCATTGCTTCTCGACGCCACCCGCGGCCAGATGGAAATTGCGTCCAACGACGTCATTCGCAAGATTACTGCCCGCAACCCCGACACCGTCCGCATCGCGCAGCAGCGTGGCGCACCGCTGGAAGACAATGGTATCGTCGCCCTTCTGCCGCTGACGGCTGAAGGCGCCGCCGCGCTTGTCGAAGGGCGGCTGGACGGTGCGGCGCCCTCCCCGCACTGGATTGCCCCACAAGGAGAGCAACCACACGCCATCTATGTCTGGCTCATCTACATGCCAGGCAGCTTCGGTCGGATGCTGACAGCCTTTGCCGACGCGCTCGAGCCGTTTCTCCGCTCGCCCATTCCGGTCTTCTCCAAGGCCGTGAACGACCATTCCGCACGTCTTCAGCGCACATCGGGCTTCATTCGCGCGGCAGAGGTCTATCCGGGCTGTCCCGAGGAGTTGCTCGTCGTTCTCCCCGAGCGGCATGAGCCCGCCCCCAAGCCCCGGCTGGAGGTTGCCGTCGCGCGCAACATTGAGGACATCTTTCAGGTCTTCTCGGTCCGCTCCGCGACCTACATGGCAGAACAGTTCTGCCTTTATTCGGAAGAGTTTGACGGCAACGACTTCTGCTCGACCCACTGGATCGGCAGGGTCAACGGGGACGCGGCGGGATGCATCCGCGCCCGGTTCTTTGGCGATTTTGCGAAGATTGAGCGTCTCGCCGTTCGCGCGGAATACCGGAACAGCCGACTTGCCTATCAGCTCGTACGCGCCGCCATCGACCATTGCCGCCGCAAGGGATACCGGACGCTTTACGGGCACAGCCGCCTTGATCTGCAGCGCTTCTGGCAGATATTCGGCTTTCGCCGGATCGAAGAGCGCCCCCTGCTCGACTTCGCGAACGTGAAATATGCAGAAATGCGGCTCGATCTGCCACCGGGCAATGACGTGATTTCCTTGCGCGATGATCCGATGAAGATCCTCCGCCCGGAAGGCGCGTGGGATGTCCCCGGTCCATTTGAGGCGCAGCCGACCCCGGACAACCCCATGCGACAGGCACTCATCCAGTCCAGGACGAGAACGGTGCGCCAGGCGTCAATCATCGCCTGAGCGCGGATAATGGCCGATGGCCTCATTGCCCTCATTGTCTTGGGCACGCGAGACGAGTTGCTGCTCTTTGCGGCAACAGGCTTTGCGCTGGGCGGGCTCGACGATTTGCTCGTCGATCTCATCTGGCTGGTGCGCCGGGGATGGCGACGCGTTTTCGTCTATTCACGCTTTCCACGAGCGTCAGCCGACACGCTTCCGCCACCCCGGCATGACGGGACGGTCGCGGTCTTCGTTCCGGCGTGGCGCGAGCATGAGGTGATTGGCGACATGCTCCGCAATGCCCTGGCCTCGTGGGCGGAGCAAAAGGCTGTGATCTACGTTGGATGCTATCCCAACGATGCAGAGACAGCAGCGGCGGTGGTGAGCCTCGGCGATGCGCGTGTTCGCTTGGTCCAGTGCGTCCGCCACGGGCCGACAACAAAGGCGGATTGCCTCAACGCCATATATGCCGCGATGTCCGCCGACGAGGCTGAATGGGGTCACCGCTACAAAGCCGTGCTGCTGCACGACGCGGAAGACATGGTTCATCCCGATGAGCTGACGGTGTGCAACACCTTGATCGAGCGGTTTGCGCTTATCCAGCTTCCCGTGCTCCCTTTTCAGACAGCGGGCTCCCCATGGATCAGCGGGCACTATCTGGACGAGTTTGCAGAAGCACATAGCCGCGACATGGTTGTGCGCGAGGCCATTGGTGCCTCACTTCCCTCGGCAGGCGTGGGCTGCGCCATCCGCCGCATGGCGCTTGCAACAATCGCCCATGATCGTGACGGTCGCCCATTTTCCGATGACAGCCTTACCGAGGATTACGAGCTTGGCCTGCGGCTGGGTGACCTCGGGGCGTCTGCAGCGTTCGTGCGCATCCGCGAGAAAGGCGGGCAAGGACTCGTCGCCACGCGCGCGCATTTCCCTGACACTCTTCGCGCCGCTGTCCGCCAGAAGGCACGCTGGACGATCGGCATCGCGCTTGCCGGCTGGGATCGCATGGGGTGGCACGGAAATTGGCTGGAAAGCTGGATGCGCCTGCGTGACCGGCGCGCGCCCTTTGCGGCGATGCTGTTGCTCGCAGGCTATGCCGCGCTGGTCTTGACTGCGCTCCTCTGGGCAATGGGGACGGGCCTCCACGCACCCGGGCCCGCGCTTGGCGCGCTTCTTTTGCTCAACGCGGCGTTGCTGCTCTGGCGCCTCATCATTCGGGGCCTGTGCGTCTGGCGTCACTATGGCTGGCGGCAAGGCTTGCTCTCGCTGCCGCGCATGGTCATTTCCAACATCATCGCGATGATGGCCGCGCGAAAGGCCGTTTTCGGCTATGTCCAGATGCTGCGGGATGGCCATGTCCGCTGGGACAAGACCGAACACAGATCACCGCTGGATGGCGCGAAATGATCTCTCGACGCGCCCGCGCCATCGAGACGCTTGGTGCTGTCCTTCTGCTTTGGATTGGCGCGCGGGTTGGCCTATCTGCCTTGCAGGACGACACATCGCCACTGGTTGGTGAGAAGATGCCCGGCTTCATTAACATTTCGCCGATGGCAGCGCCCGTCACGGCAATGCCGAAAGATGTTGCGTGGCCCACAATGGCGGCAATTGCGGTGACCCGCCCCCCGGACTCGCGGCGCTCAGCGCACCAGCAAGAACCTCGACCGGTCGCGGTGTTTGGCTCGCCCGGAACGAAGACGGCTCAAGCACCATCCCCAAATTCGCACCATGAGGAGGCGGACGCAGTGATCGACGCGGCGCCACCCCTCCCACCTCAAGCAAGGTCGGCCCATTTCCCAAAGCTCTCCGGCTCGGCCTGGCTCCTCGCGCGGACAGGCACAGGAACCATCGGGTCCGCGCCGCAAGGTCAGCTTGGCGCAAGTCAGGCAGGTCTGCGCTTGCTGGTCTCGATCCCCGCCCCAATCCCCAAGTCTCTCAGATTGTCACTCCGCGCGACCACTGCGCTCGAGACGAATAGCGGTCGCGAAATCGCGCCGGGCTTGAGCTGGAAGCCACTCACAGCCCTACCGGTCGAGGTCATCGTTGAGAGACGGATACGATTGGCGCGGAATGAATGCGACGCGTTGGCCGTTCTGGTCGCGGGTGGGGTTTCGGACGTACGCTTGGATGAGCGGGCAATATTTGATGCCTATGCACAAACCGGCATCGTTGGCGCGACCCGTCGCCTCAAATTTGCGGATGGCGCCGCAACCGTCAGGACTGAAGTCTCGCCCCATATCCGCGCGGGCGTCGGCGTTTGGGGCGGCGCCCAGCCCAGCCTTTCGCGCATCGACGTCGGCCCATCGGTCCGGCTCCGCATCAGCGGCGCATCTCTGTCGGCAGACTGGCGCTTCCGGGTTGCAGGCAATGCCCGTC
>ENA-UOYA01004302-UOYA01004302.1-activated-sludge-metagenome-genome-assembly--contig:-NODE-4302-length-12039-cov-5.909546_pt1 | contig 12039 bp, 12 predicted proteins | sample MGYA00238163_ERZ764804 | MGnify/ENA primary metagenome ERZ764804 (study PRJEB28919, sample SAMN05720223) | activated sludge metagenome | isolation source: Anaerobic digester | place: Hong Kong...
TCTCAAAGCGTTGCAATAAAAGCAGCCGCTATCGACGATGCCATATTTGCGCTGTTCTCCATATTGCTTAACGCATGGATTAGACCGAGCACCGTCCCTATTATGCCGAAGGTCGGGGAAAATCCTCCTAACTTTTGAAAGAACAACGCCCCTACCCTATGTCTTTCTTCTATATAAGACATCTCGATTTCGAGAATCTCCCTGATTTTGCTCGTTTCAAACCCATCTATAGAGAGTTGTAATGCCTTTTTTAAGAAAGGGTCCTTGACCCTGGAGAGTTCATTTTCAAGGCTCAAAAGACCATTTTTTCTCGATTTGGTGGCAAGGTCGCATATAAGGTCTATAAGTTGTTGATAATTAAGATTCTTTTCTGATAGGGCTATACCTATCAATTTTGGTAGGCTTTTTATCTCGCTGAAAGGTATTGTAACTATCGATGCGCCAAATGTTCCGCAAATGACGAGAATCATTGCCGGTGCCTGAACTAATGACGACAGATGCCCCCCTTCCATCAAAAAGGATACAACCACCGCACCTGCACCAATTATCAGTCCTAATAATGTCGTTATGTCCATACATCATCAACTTGAAGACTCAAATTTATAACGCAACATCTCCCTCTCTCTCATGAAGATATAGTTTATCAACAGGTCTCTGTCTTTATCATTTATGACAAGAAAGTTCAAGGCAGTCTCCCAAAGTTTTTCACCGTTTTCCTCTATTGATTTGCTTCTTGTAACGCGGCATAAAGTATGAATCTTCATGTGTGGGTAAGTGGGCAATGCGATTTTCATCTCAACATAGTCCCCAGCCGTCATTTGCACATCCGAAAAGAAACGGATACCCGAACCGCTTATATCGACCTTAATGTATCTCGAAACAAAATTTACTTCATCGGATGAATCTTTTAAGTAATCGAGTATCATATCGAGCTTTCTATTAATGACTTGGAGATAGCTGTAAATGAGCTCATTTTCCTTTTTGTCTTTTGTATGGGCATTCCTCAATAATTCTATCTCAAAAGGGTCATCCGTTGGCTTTGCAGTGTTGAATCTCACAGTATTTTCGAGTTCATTGAATTCATCCAGCGTGATAATCCTCCATCTTATTGAAAGACGGTCCTCGATCCTGAAAAATTCTCTGTTGTTATTATTTGTCTTCATCGCTGTTTTCCATCATTGGAATAAAATAATCAACAACAGAAGGATCAAACTGGCTTTTCGAACACCTCTGGATTTCTTTCAAGGCATCCTGCTTCTGCATTGCGCTTCTGTAAGGCCTATTTGTAGTCATGGCGTCAAAGGTATCACATACAGCTATGACGCGTGAAGCTACAGGTATATCGTCTTTTGATAAGGCATCAGGGTAACCCCTTCCATCATATCTCTCGTGGTGGTTCCTTATGACCTTTGATTCCCTTGCAAGTATTACAAACCTGCTTAAGATCTCTTCACCGAAAACAGAATGGCTCTTCATGATGTTATATTCTTCGTCAGTAAGGCTTCCTGGCTTAAGCAAAATCGCATCGGGTATACCGATCTTGCCGAGGTCGTGAATTGGTCCCACAAACCTGATAATATCCCTTTCGAACCCAGTAAGGTTCATCTTTTCCGCCAGCTGCAAGCTCATGTTGGTAACCCTATTACAATGGCCTTCAGTATACGTATCCCTCTTGTTGATTGCGTCAATCAAGCAGGTAAGGGTTTGAAATACATTTTCAAAAAGGCTTTCATACAATATCCTGTTTTCAATCTGGGCAGATGCCTTTTCTCCGATGAGCTTTATAAAAAAGAAATCGCTGTCATGGTATAGCGGCCTTCCTGAATCAAAACTATGTCCGTTTTTAACAGCCATTATGAAACCGATATGCTCATCCTTCACCTTGATAGGCAAAAACAGCTGGTCATCCTTAACATAACATCTTTTTGGTGTGTTTAAATGACTCAAGATATCATCGGTAAACATGATTTTATCATCATAAGAAGCACTGTTGTTTCCGTTACCTGCCCTTTTTTCCTTATAAAGCACAGGCTCTTTGCTGCAATTATCAAAGAAATAAAATCTGCAAAGCTTGGTATCAAGCACATCAGATATAATATCAAGTGTTTTTTCATATACATCATCATAAATGCTTAATGAGTTGAATTTGCTGGCGATATTGTAGGTCGCGGTAAGCTCTTTGATCTTTGCATGCAGCTCCCTGTTGAGCAACTCGATCTTCTTCTTGTCCTCGAGGCTCTTATAGATATATTCTTTTTCAACAAGAAGAGACCGTTCCCTCAGCGTCCTCATCATAGTGAGGATCAATTTGTCGAGCTCAAAGGGCTTCAACAGGAAATCCGACGCCCCCTTCTTCATGGCATCTATTATAGCGGCATGGTCATTATAACCGGACATCATGATTACGGCGACTGTCGGTTTTTCATTTTTAATGGTCTCGAGAAGCACAACACCGTTTATATCGGGCAATTTCACATCGAGAATAACTACATCGATATTCTCGTGCTTGATAAGCTCTATCGCCTTTTTTCCTGATGTAGCCTCATATACATTACAGCCGTTTAATGAAAAAAAGTCAGACAGGATGGATATGATATTTTCATTATCATCAACCACTAGAACATTTGTGCCTTCAATCATGGCTGCACCCTTTTAGTTTTATTCGATCATCAAACGATTTTTTGTAAGCCTTTCAAGATATTTTATTTTATCTACAAGGTCTTCAGTGTGTTTGCCCTGCTCTTCACCAACAGGTTCGGCGGTGGTGTTTTTATCTGTATCATGTTGTTTGTATTTTTCTATTTCCGTGTGAAACCGTTTAAGTTTATCTAAGAGCTCCTCGTTTGCCCTTTTCAAAATAATCTTCTCTTTTGCGTTTTTTATCGTAACCTTGAGCTCTTCCATCCTGAAAGGCTTGACGATATAATCAAATGCACCTATCCTGACCGCCTCTATTGCGGTGTCAACAGATGCATAACCTGTAATGATGATAAATTCGATTGTATCGGTTTTTTGTTTAATGAGTTTTATAAGCTCGATGCCGGATATCCCAGGCATCTTTAGGTCTGTGATAATGATATCAAAGGGATTTTTTTCGTATTTCTCTAAAGCCTCTCTTCCATTGCCTGCACCTTCGATCTGGCAGTCGGTGTCAGCGAGATATTCCTGAACAATTTCCCTAATCTCCGCATTATCGTCAACTATAAGAATTCGAAACATCGTATCTTTCTTCATCGTGCCCCTTAAGCCTCTCAGTCATGTGCTCGCCGATTCTCTCGAATAAGATCCTCTTCGCCTCTTCAGATATCAACACCTTATCTTCTGTCAAACCCACACCGTTGGCAGGCTCTTTTTCGCCTACCTTCGATTTGGCCCTCATGTTCATCGTATAGCTTCTTATAACGTTGCTTATCTGATAATCTGATATCGTCATTCCATCACCTGATATAGTTATCGGATATTATTTTTAAAACTTAAGAAAAATTTAGCCTTTTTTATCAAAAAAAACAGGCATGGGCGGAAACGGAAATTTAGGGGAGTATTTTTTTACGGCCTTTTTGTTCTGTGAAAGCGCATCCATCTCACATAACAGTTTTTTTCGTTCTCCCTCCAATCGTTCTATGATATTTGTCTCCTGCAAAATATAATCTTCTGCTACATCGACATCGATATGAATGTTTTTTTCCATCATGTATTCCAGAAAAACCTTTCTTTGCATGAGTATGTCTATGAATTTATCGACATCGTGTTCATCCAACGCCTTTTTGGTTAGCTCGAGATAATCTTCTATACAAGATGCGTCCACAACACAAATCCCCTAAAATTATTATCGGCAATTCGATAAATTCATTAAGTCTTAATATTTTTTATTGCCTCTGCTGCCCTTATATTGTCAGGGTTCACATAAAGCACTTTCTCATAAAAATTAAATGCATCTTCATAACGACCGCATCCATAGAATACATCCGCCGACAAGAGGAGCGCTTCTTCATCGTCAGGATTTTGTTTTAAAATATCTTCCAACAAATCGCTTGCTTCATCGATTTTATCCAATCCAATATACATATGAACAAGGTTTTTCTTTGCATCGATGAAATTAGGATCGACCTGGAGGGCTCGTTCAAAATAACCCATAGCGCTACCGTTATGACCAACCTGGTAAGAACATACACCTATATCGTTATAGACAGTAGCAGAATCAGGATACAAATCAAGCAGATGTTCGAGCTCTGATATAGCGTCTTCATATCTACCACATCCAATTAAGTTTTCCACCTTTTCGTAAGTTAAATTATACATGTTTTTTTTCGTATCTTCTTTTTCACCATTATACGGCTTTATATATCGAACAAGCTCAGAACCGCTTTTCGTCTCGGTAGTGATGTTAAAATTTACCGTTTCTTTATTTCTTCCTGCAAATATTTGCTCAATGGTAAAAATATTTTTGCGCATAGTTTCATTGATGTTGGGATGGCTTTTCAGTTTGGCGAATAATTCGTATGCCTTTTCGAATTCACCCAGATATACATAGGCAATAGCAACATTATTTATCCCCATTATACTGTTATTTATATGCTGAAGCGCCCTGGTAAATTCCTTAAGCGCAAGACCGGGTTGCGGTACATTGGCAAGGAGCAGGTCTTTGCCGAATTCAATATACGCATCATGCAAGGCCTTGTTTTTGTCTTTACAATACTCTATCTCAGGATATAGGTCAAGAATCGTATAACGATCCCTCATCATAGAAATAACACTATTGGATTCTTCGAAGGCTATTCTTGCTGACCTCGACCCTGTTGATGCCCCATCTTCGTGCACCCGGTATTTTATGAGTTTTTCATCTATGAACTTAAATCTCTGATGTGGCGCCGCCTTGAGCCAGTAGTGATAGTCTGCGGCAAATCCCGTCTCAAAACCACCTAATTTTTCAATGGATCTTCTTTTCATCAGTGCCGTTGGGTGAGCTATTATGTTCTGCTTGAAAAGCATTCTAAGCAATGATTCCTGTGTAAATGTAAATGAAAATTCACATTTGAAATCACCAGGAATGACCATCCCATCGCTGTTCACAAAATAAAGATCCGAAAAAACTATATCAAGCTCCGCATCGTTTTCAAATTCCCTTATTTGACGTTCAAGTTTGTTTGGAAGGTAGATATCATCCGAGCCTATAACGTTAATGTACTCTCCGGTTGTATGGGCGATACACCTGTTCACTAGTTCATCGAAATGCAAAAGGTCTTTTCCTATATTTTCCTGATGGATATATCTCAACCGCCTATCTCCTAAAAATTCACGCACTATGCCCGCTGTGTTGTCTGTTGAACCATCATCCAATATAAGATATTCAAAATCTTTATAAGTCTGACTTAATATTGATTCTATAGCGTCCTTAATGTATTTTTCACCATTATATACATATGTAAGAACGGATATTTTCGGCCTTGAAACGACACTGATCGCATCTTTAGTCCTTTTTTCAACCGATTTTACGGCATACTTGTTTTTGGGGAGCCTTCCGGCAATATCAATGAATACCTTTTCAAATCTCCGTTGCCATGAATGCTCTTCGATTGCCCTTTTATAAGCAGCCTCGGAAATCTCGCTTCTCTCGCTATCTTTATTGATGTAATAACGAATTTTTGAAAGCAAGTCCTTTTCACTTTTATATGTGACAATCTCACGGTTTTCCTTGAAATATTCGACGAGTTGTTCACTGTGCGTCGCAATCTGAAAACCCTTGCACGCTGCACATTCAAATATTCTTCTTTTGATCTGAGGGGTTACACCATCCATTATAGACCATGACAAACCAAGGACAATTTTTGATGCTGCCATGACCTCGTACAACCTGTATCTTGGAAGATAACCCCTTGCAATATCTCTAAGTCCTGCAATATCCTCCCAACCCATACCCCACACCCTAACATCAACACCATTTTTTTTCAGGAAACCGATAATCTCCGGTCTGCCCTTATATGGCCTGCCCACGAACGTAACATCATATTTCTTTTTATCCGGCAAAGGCAAAACGTGTGGACTACATCCCCAAGCGGTAAACATGCAGTTCGATTGTCCCCTTTTCTTCCATTCATCATAAGTATTCGTATTTGTTGTAAGGACAAAATTATAGTAGCCAATATCGTCCAAAAAGTGATTTCTCACCGGTATATCGTTATTACAAAACAAGATCGACGTGGTGCCTGTGTCTTTTTTTATATAGGTTGCAAGCTGTTTATCCAGTTCGTCGCCAAGGATGTTATGAATAAAAATTTCCGGTCTTTTTTGTTCTATAATCCTCTTCAAATCTACATGCATTGTATAACTGCCTGATGTCTTGAGATGCTTTAGATAGTCAAAATCGATAATCTCGTGCCCCATATCGAGAAGCGATTCCCTGATATTGTGATAATTGTACTCACCTTCACCAACAGGACTTCCCGCATCCGGAAAGAATAACAGTATCTTCATTTAACCTCCAAATTATCAGCTATTTAACACAGGACAGAATGGTGTTTGGGGTGTTCCTGTTAAAATCACTGAAAGCAAATCTATAACACGATGATGATATGTATGATTAGCATAGATCTTCATAATTGCCTTTTCCATATAAGGTATACGCATTTCAGGATGTTCGATGAAAGAGGCTGCCTTTTCAAAATATTCATACGGATCGTTTGCGGTTACAATCTCGTCTTCACTGAACAGCTCTCTTATCCTCGCTGTAGCATCACTGACAACAAAGCCCCCGCAGGCAATTGCATTAAATACCCTTTCGTTGCAACTATATCCATTAACCTCGAAGTCATGATGAATGCTTAAACTGACAAGATGGGATGAATAAAGCTCTGATATCTTTTCATTGAATTCATCTATCCCCATAATACTATTGGATAACCATCTAAAGGGTGACCTTTGCCAATCAGGTCCGATAATTGTGTGCGTATGTCTCCTTATCACCTTCTCGAAATAATCATCTATTCTCTTAGCTTTCTCGTGATATGTCCCAATATAAAAAACATCCTTTTTGGGTTTGCATTCAACAGGCACGTGTCGCTTTATATCAACCCCCCACGGAAAAGTCATAACAGGAATACCAAAATCCTGTACGTAACCTCTGAGGAATCTTTTGTTGCCCTCATAGGAGAGTTCGGACACAACGAAAACGATATACCTTTTGTATTTATCGATGACCTTTTTTTCTGTCTCGCCTATTTTCGGAGCAAGTATCTCATTAGGTGTGTCATCGTAATATCTCCAGAACAATAATATCTTACAGTTATTTTTTTTGATAATTGGGTCTATACCTGAAAGCAAAGACTCATTGGATAGGATGAATATATTTTTATGATGGCTCAATTCTTTGAATCTTGCCTCGTTGCCGTAATAAATTATATAAAAAGGTATGCCTAAAGACTCGAATGCCCCTTTTAGTCCTGAAATCTGAACATTCCTGGAATACTGATTATGTCCATAAAAACAAAAAGCATTTTTACCCTGCTTCCATTCCTCAAACGAAGGATATGAATCCAGCTTTTTTTTAAGTTCATCAATACCGGCAATTTTATAACGACTATCTACAATACTCTTTATATTTTCATCCATAATATCTTCACCAAACTATGTTGATTGAACATCTTTAAAAAATGTTCAAATACGATATCGGATTTGACACGGCGTTATTTTTCGTCGCATCTATTCTTTAATAAATTTTCCAGGCGCTCTATCCTTTTTGAAAGAAGCAAAATTTCACCGCTTATGTCAATACCCAAACGGAGCCTGATGCCATTGATAACCTGTGAAGCCTTTTTTTTGCCCATTCCATCAATCTCAACCTCTTCGAGCACAACCATACCATTTCCTGAAACGACGCATACCTCACCGTTCTCGCTGTTGATTTCCGCAACCTGTCCCGGTGTTCCAAAATACGACATTTCAGGAAAAACAGCATGAGCTTTCCATACTATAAGTTTTTTTGTACCGATGAACGAATACGCTCCTGCAAACGGCTCAGAGCTAGCATGTATCAATCTCACAATCCTTACCGCATCTTCTCTCCAATCGATTTCACAATCCCTCGGCATCCTTGGATAACAACGCGACGATAGATGCGTTTCGTCGGGTTGTATCTGAGGAACAATGGTGTTGCTTTCTAATCCTTCAATTACATCCACAAACATATCTGGAATATTTTCTGAAAGAAACCCATAGATATCTCCGATATATGTCGATGCATCGATCGGAAATTCCCTTTTTAACAAAATCGCACCGGCATCGAGACTTTCAGACATAAAGTGAAGCGTAAGTACAACCTTATCCTCTCCTGCAATTATTGCCCAATTCGGTGTTGCATTCCCTCTGAATCTTGGCAAATCTCCCGCATGTGCATTAATTATCCCGCCCGGAAAACAATCCAATATATGTTTTTCAATGATGGTCTTCCAGTTTACGCTTATGCCAATATCGGGCATATGTCCTTCAATCCATTCGGGAAGTTGTTTCATGTCTGATGGCTTTGTCATCAAAAATGGAATACCTAAATCTGCAGCGAGCTTTCTGAAGTCCTCGCTTTTTGTATCATAGGAATCTTCCTCTTTAGTTGTAATAATAAAGACGATATCATGTCCCCTATCGTATAGACGGACTATCGAATCATAAAGGAATTTTGTCCTACCCAACGCACCGATCCTCAAAGCATTTCCCTCCACGCACTGCTGATATCAGATATTTTATACGTCTTCTCCTGATAATCAAAAAGTCGTTCGACAAAAGATAAAAACATATTTTTTGTTCCGACACCTTCGGTGTTAATGAACGGATAAATCGTATTTTCGGTTTGTTCATACAGTGCACCATTTTTTTTGAGTCTTTCATAGCTTGTCATACTACAGGCATTTAAATAAACATACATTGGATGAAAATCAAAGACCTTAAGCCCTTTTTGATGATATTTTGGGTGGTTAAAATCCCACGACTGTTCAGGATAATACATTTCGATATCGTCTTCCCAAAAATACGGGATTCTTAAAAGACCTGGTCTTTTATGACCCATATATATAATGTGGGGTCTAATGTTTGGCGAAAGAGGCAAAAAAAGTGAAACATCGGTATCGATGGAATATTCATCTATCAACATCGACAAAAGCTTTGTAGATTGGACTAATGCATGTGTTCTTATTATCTTCGTATCCGGTAAAATCCTGCGCAAATAATCCATAATCTCTCTATAATTCGAGCCTTGCGTTGAATTGGGGAGAAAATTCGGATGCAGTCCAAACTCAAAGATGTCTTTATACTCGATAAGCTTCCTGATATACGCCGAGTCGTGTGTGATAAACCAGGTGGCCTTTATGTCTTTTTCAATCAAGACATCCGCTATCTCTTTGATTACAAAATCAGGAGCCCAGTCTACATCTATAGTCAAGACGAAGGCATTTTCAATATCCTCTGTTTTTTCGATACAAACAAGATCGTTTTTCAAAAATCCACATCCTTTTCTTGTAGATAAGCGCTAACACTTACAGTATTTATTGATTGTCGAGCCGATATACTCTACATCAGATTCGGAAATCCCATTAAAAAATGGTATGAGTACAGCGTTATCCCTGATTCTCTCGCTAACAGGCAAATGCCATCCCTGCGCTGAAAAAGGTTGTTCCTGATGGGCATTCATAATGCCCCTACGGCTCGATATACCTTTATCAAGAAGATGCCTCATAAAGTCCTTTTGAACGAAAGGGGCATCTTCTGAGATTATTATCGGGTAGCTTTGCCAATTTGTAGATACATTTTCAGGAATGCTCAAGGTTTTTATGAATCGATTATCCTTGAGAAGTTTTTTATATTTTTCAGCGATTTTGAACCTTTCATTCAGGATGTATTCTAATTTTTTTAATTGCTCTAAACCGATAGATGCCTGGATATCGGTTAAGCGATAATTGTAACCTGTAATCAAATACTCCTCAAAAACAACGTCGTTTGCATTATGACGTATCATATCGGATATACTCATACCATGCTGTCTCAATAATCTGAATTTCTTGTCATATTCATGATCGTTTGTGGTAAGCATACCACCCTCGCCTGTCGTAATTATCTTTCGAGGGTGAAAGCTGAAGCATGCTATATCTCCATGGGGTTTTCCGATCTTTTCTTTGTTATCAATACTGCTTCCTATAGCGCATGCAGCATCCTCCACCAAGGAGATATCGAATTTTTTTGCAAGCTCACCTATCCTCAATATATCGCATGGCATACCTATCTGATGAACCGCGATTATTGCAGAAACCCTGCCTATGCGCGTAGAAGATGAACCGAGAATGCCCTTTAGAAACCCAAGGGGCGAATCACCAACCGCTATAGAATCGATATGTTTATAGAAAAGCACACCGTCATGTATTTCACAATCGTTATACAGGCAATCTTCAAGTCTGTTTACATCCATATTGAATGTTTCGCTGTCAATATCTATAAATACTGGTTCAGCACCGCAATGGCGCACCACATTCGCCGTTGCAATAAAAGAATGGCTCACCGTAATAACAACATCTCCGGGCTTTACACCGACAGTCAATAACGCCATATGAAGGGCTACCGTACAATTCGATACAGCGCATGTAAATCGAGCCCCTGTATAATCCGCAAATGCCGTTTCAAATTCTCTTACCTTGGGGCCTTGCGTAACCCAACCTGATAATACAGCATCCCTCGCGGCAGTAGCTTCTTTTTCATCCAAAAAGGGTTTTGATATTGGTATCATGCTCCATCCGTTTTGCTATCGACGATTTGTTTCCACCAAGACACCAGGCTTCTCAAGCCTGCTTCAAGCGAAACAGATGCTCTAAAACCTATCATGCGTTCTGCTTTCACGATGCTTGCCAATCTTCTTTGCACAGAGTTTACCTTTCTCTCTGGACCGTATTCAGGCAACAGGTCCGAACCCATTACATGTAAAAGCGTAAAAGCAAGGTCATTCAAGCTTGTTTCTATTCCGCTTGCAACATTAAAGACCTCGTCGGAAACATCACTTTTCGCAGCAAGCAGATTGGCTCTTGCTACATCATCGACATAGATAAAGTCCATTGTCTGAAATCCATCACCGAGTATAATAGGCGGCAATCCCGTGGCAATACGCTCCATCCACCTTATCAATACCTCCGTATAGACACCGAAAGCATCCATACGTGGTCCATAAACATTGAAATATCGGAGCACCACATAATTCAAGCCATACATTTCATAGAAACTCCTCAAAAGTCCCTCGTTAAACGCCTTTAAGGCACCATAAATCGTTCTGTTGTTATAAGCATGATGGGTCTCTTCTATGGGAAAGGCATCGGCCATACCATACACTGAAGCCGATGACGCAGCGATAACCTTCTTGACTTTCGCTTTAACCGCAGCCTCAAGCACATTGAACGTACCATCGCCAAGCACTTCCAATGCGAGTCTCGGTTCTTCTGCGCACTGAGTGATCCGTATCGCTGCCTGGTGAAAAACGATGTCGATATTATCCATAACATCGTTTACAAGTTCTCTATCACGCACATCACCCTTGACAATAGTAACAGGGCCATTGGCAATCGCCCATTTCAAGTTTTCCATTCTTCCCCTTACAAAATTGTCAAAAATCACTATTTCTCTGCAGTTATAATGAATGTGATTTTTTATAATCAGATCTGCGATATGAGAACCAACCAAACCGGCTCCGCCTGTTATCAAAAAACGGGTTCCTTTATTCATCGCGATGTCCTCTACTTTTTTCTCCTAAGCACAAAAAACAAGGTTCTGCTTATCTCTGAAAACTCCTCTGTATGAAGTAATGAAATCCTTGCCGCTACCTCGTTGATCTTCGCCTCGTATTTCGGTTCATCCGGATAAACTATAATTGGATGAATCACCCTCGAAATAAAATCATACACCCCAAAATACAACCTCTTTTCAATTACAAAGTATTCTTCGAGATGTTCTGTAAGTTCATGTTCCGAAAAATCAAGGTTATGCCACAGGTCAATTTGGTAAAAATCATTTAGGCGATCT
>ENA-UOYA01004304-UOYA01004304.1-activated-sludge-metagenome-genome-assembly--contig:-NODE-4304-length-12039-cov-5.286632_pt1 | contig 12039 bp, 6 predicted proteins | sample MGYA00238163_ERZ764804 | MGnify/ENA primary metagenome ERZ764804 (study PRJEB28919, sample SAMN05720223) | activated sludge metagenome | isolation source: Anaerobic digester | place: Hong Kong...
GCAAACGTGGAAATCGCCGAGAAAGTGGGCGACGAGAACATCTTCATCTTCGGTATGAGTGCAGAAGAGGCGGAGCGGCTTTCCGAAAAAGGGACCTACAGCCCCTGGAGTTTTTATCAGGATAGCCGGAGCATTACGGAAGTCATCAGGTTTCTGGCAGGCGGGATCCCCGGAGAATCCTTCGGAGACATCATCAATTCATTGATTGCCGGTTTTAACGGAGAGGCGGATCCCTACTTTGTCATTGCGGATTATGAAAGCTACCGGTCGACACAGCTCGAGGCTTCCCATGCCTATCAGGATCCGATCCGATGGCGGAGAATGTCCCTTGTCAATATCGCAAAGGCGGGGATTTTCTCAGCAGACCGGAGCGTCAGAGAGTACGCTGATAAGATTTGGGGGATAAAGCCGCACGATGATCCTGTTTGATTCGAGAAATTCCTATTATAAGGATCCCTTCGGGGCAATAAAAAGCAATACGGACCTGCGTCTCAGGATCTGCGTTTCAGGCGGCAGGCCCGTTGTTTCTGCGCGCCTTATCCTGAAGAATGACGAGACCGGAGCCTTCGTTACGGTGGATGGAGCGCCGGTCGCCGCAGCAGAGGCGATACAGGCCTCAACAGACCGGAAAGAGCCTTCCGTATACGAATTCGTTTTGCGGATCGATGAGATCGGTCTCTATTTCTATCATTTTGAAGTGTTTTATCAGGACGGCGCCGGCGAGCAGACGGCCGAATACCAGCTGACCGTCTATTCCGGAGATTTCCAGACGCCGGACTGGCTGAAAACAGGAGTGATGTACCAGATCTTTCCGGACCGTTTTGCCAGAAGCAAAGAGTATCACGCTCCGCCGCAGAGCAAAGACTATATCCTGAGAGAGGATTGGGGCGGAACGCCCAACGGCTTGCCCGATGCGGAAGGGATCATCAGGAACAACGATTTCTTCGGAGGCAATCTCAGAGGCATTGAGGAAAAGCTGGATTATCTGGAAAACCTGGGCGTGACGGTGATCTATCTCAATCCGGTCTTTGAAGCGTATTCCAATCACAGGTATGACACGGCCGATTACAAAAAAATAGACCCTATGCTGGGAACGGAGGAGGATTTCATACGGCTGTGCGAAAAAGCGGCGGAAAAAGGGATCCGGATCATCCTGGACGGAGTGTTCAACCATACCGGAAGCGATAGCGTATATTTCAACAAAAACGGGCGCTATCCCGGGACCGGGGCGTGGCAGAGCAAGGATTCGCCCTATTATAAATGGTACCGCTTCACCGAATTTCCCCATCATTATGATTCCTGGTGGGGGATCGATACTTTGCCCGGCGTCAATGAAACGGAACCTTCCTATCTGGACTATATCGTCCTGTCGGAAGACTCCGTAGTCAAGCATTGGCTGCGCTGCGGGGCTTCGGGCTTCCGTCTTGACGTGGCCGACGAACTGCCTGACGAATTTCTGGAAGCCCTTCGGGCAGCCGTCAAGGAAACCAAGCCCGACGGAGCGGTGATAGGAGAAGTCTGGGAGGATGCTTCCAATAAGATCGCATACGGACGCAGAAGGAAGTATTTCCTGGGAAATCAGCTGGATTCCGTAATGAATTATCCGTTGAAGGACGCGGTCATCGATTACCTGCTCGGAAGGATCGACGGAGCCCGTCTGGAGCAGACGGTAAACGGACTCCGGGAGAACTATCCCGAGCCGGCTTTTCGTTCTCTGATGAATATTCTGGGGACCCATGATACGCCCAGGATCCTCACCGTGCTGGGTGGGGAAGGCGGGGATGATGATGCGAGGCAGAGGCTCTTTCTCGCGCTGCTGATCATTTCCTTCATGCCCGGGATCCCTTGCGTTTATTATGGCGATGAAATCGGCATGAAGGGCGGAAAAGATCCCTATAACCGTATGTGCTTCGATCCGGACCGGGCCGATCCGGCGATCCTGCGGTTTTACCGGAGGCTGTTTGCATTCCGCGGAAAGATCGACGGCCTGGCCGACTATTCCTTCCTGCCGCGTTCGGCGGAAGGGAACTTCTATTCCTTCAGCCGGTCGGGGGATCAGGGGCACCTGGTCGTCGCGGCAAATGCCGGAAATCAGGATTATCTGCTGCATCTTGGCATGAAAGAGGGGGAATACCTGAAGGATTTTTTTATCAGCGGCGGCGTTTCTTATGAAAGGCAGGGGTCTTTCCGTATCGGGAAAATTTCGGGCATTGCCGCATGGATCACCAGCGTTCGCGATTGACAATGTTAATTGCTTGAGAGTATTTCTCATTCGATAAATCTCTTTGTTATTGTTTTTATAAACCAATAACAAAGAGGTTTTTTTGTTATCAATATTGCCGATAATTTTTTGATTTCAAAGATAATATCATATCTGATCATGAGCAGGCATAGATTATAAGGACAAGTCGTTCCTAAAAAAAATGAAAGGGAGGGATTAAATGTATAAAAAAATACGAACGGTTGTGGCAACCTGCCTTGCTCTGTGTATGCTGCTGACTATGCCTGGAACTGTATTTGCTGAAATGCGGGATGTCAGCGGGCATTGGGCTGAGAAGGATATTCATGCCTGGGTTGAAAAGAATCTTTTAACCGGATATCCCGATGGATCGTTCAAGCCTGAGAATCCGATGACAAGAGCAGAATGTATCACATTAATTAACCGGTGCTTTGGATTCAACAAGACGATACCCTTTGAAGCAATGGATGTAACTCCTTCGAACTGGTTTGCAGAGAGCATATCAGCAGCGAAAGCGCAGGGTTATTTAGATGTTCTGGGGGACAAACTGATAAAGCCCAATATTCCTGTAACAAGAGAAGAATTGGCGGCGATTACCGGAAATCTTCTAAGGTTAAGCGCTGATGAAGGCGCAGCGGATACTTTTTCGGATGCCGGCTTATTTTCACAAGAGGCGAAAGGCTATATCGGTGCGGTAACAAAGGCCGGATACATTAAAGGTTATCCGGATAATACGTTTAAATCAGGAAATAGCATCTCAAGAGCCGAAGTCGTTACAATTCTTCACAAGGCCATTGGAGAGCTATATGATGCGCCAGGCATATATGGTTCTGGTGAGACATTAAAAACAATTAACGGGAACGTGACTGTCAATAAAGATGGGATAACTCTCAAAAATCTCGTGATACAAGGAAACCTATACTTAACGGAAGGAATTGAAAACGGCTCTGTTATTCTTGATCAGGTTAAAGTATTGGGGAATACCATCATCAGCGGCGGAACAGAAGGGATTATTATCAGGGGCTCTGTTTTAGGAGAGGTTATTATTGACGCCCAATATCATTCTCCATTGTACCTGATCGCGCAGGGAAGCACGAAGATTGGCGCAATTCATGTACAATCCGATGCCAAATTAGAGGAAAAAGATTTAGCGGGATCCGGTTTTGGGGACGTCAAATCAGCGGGACCGGAAGGTGTTAAATTAGAGCTGTCAGGAGATTTTGACAAGGTTGCTATTCATGCCGCTTTATCAGGAATTACCATTCATAAGGGTACAATCAGACAATTGGAGATTCATGGGAAGGATACAACTGTTCTTGCAGGGAACGGAGTCAGAATAGAGGTCCTGACCATTAACAGTCCGGCCAAGATTCAAGGGAAGTGTTTCATAGGAACGGCCTATATTAATTCCAGTCATGTTTCTATCGAATCAACCCCTGGGACTATCAATAAGAAAGACGGGCTCACCGATCTTATGATCGGATCTTCTGCCGCCATAGGCGGAGGCGGCGGAGGCGGGGGCGGCGGAACGATACCTCCTCAAACAACTTCAGAAGTAGCTTCAATTGACCCCATTGGTGACATCAATGTGGAAAATGGAACAACCTCATTGGCAGACATACTTCCTAAAACAGTGTCAGTCGTACTAAGTGACAATCAAAATGTCAATGCGAATGTGACCTGGGATGCAGGTACGCCGAAATATAACGGGAATATACCGGGAGAGTATATCTTCTCGGGAACCCTGACGGGAGTCAATAATCCCAATAATCACAAAGCGCATGTAAAGGTTATCGTAGGCCCGGTAACCGTAACATCTGTCGAGCAAATAAAAGACAGAATTGTTATTTATGGTACGGAAAAAGAAAATATCGGCCTGCCAAAGACGATTGAGGTTACCTTAAGCAATCACGAAAAAGTAAGAGTCAATGTGGAATGGATCAATGATTCCTACGATGGAAAAATAACGGGAGACTATACTTTTACCGGCGCATTGGGCCTGCCGGAAGCAATTCTGATTCCGGAAAACGTACTCCCGAGTGTTAAAGTGACGGTTTATCAAGGGATCAACCCCAATCCCGATACTCCATTGAACAATTCACGAGGAACCACGATCTACGAGTTTGACAATGTAGAGGAATGGTGGGACGCTGTAACTTTACCGCCTGAACTCGGTTGGTGGAAAACCGATACCGCCGAACTTGAAAAGGATACCGAAAACGCAATTTCCGGCGACTCAATCAAGTTTACACCGCTAAACCCGATACCTTACACAGACTATTATTATTTTGCAGGCATAACCAGCGGGCCCGATCTGGGTAATCTGCTGGAAGATATGGAAAATATGGAATTCGGCATCTATGTACCCGAAAATGAAACAGTGGATTTTATTCAAATCAAGCTTTTTACAAATAACCAGCTTACCGCCTTCTTTGATAATGCCATAGGAGCATGGGAACTTACATCAGGATGGAATCAAATCAGAAGAGTGAAAGAGGATTTCAAGCCTGTGGTTTATGATACTATCGTGTCTGAATCAGAAAACATAGAGACATTCCGCGCCGGGTCCCTGATCAATACTCCGGATTTCCTCGATCGGAATGAGCTGCTGCAGCAGAAAATAGCGCAGCTGAACAAACATATTGCTGAACAGCGAATTCAGAGCATTCTGGAACAATCGGATTTCAATGTCCTGCCGGTTGAAAGCAGGAGTCTTCCCGCGATTGAGGCTGTGGAAGAAGAAGAAGAAGAAATTGCAGCGGTGGCCGAGGAGGCAGTTGAGGGAGACGCAGCGGCAGCTGAGGAAGAAGAAGAGGCAGTGGCAGCGGAAGAGGAATCAGCAGAAGAAGTTGCAGCGGTAGAGGAATCAGAAGAAGAAGTTACAGCAGAAGAGGTTGCAGCGGAAGAAATTATAGTGGAAGTGGAAGCTGCAGAGGCAGAGAATACGGAAACGGCAGTCCCGAAAACAGAAGATCCGGAGACTGGTCCTGAAACCGAATCCGCCGGAATTCAAGAATTAACAGTATTAGAAACCTTAGCGGAAGCTCCGTCATGGGATCATATTACCAGAATGGAGTTTATAGTGGCCTATAAGGAGGGGAATCTAAACAGTATCAATGTTGACAGGGTTGCTTTCAATACCTCCGGCAGAGCCAAGGTTCTCTTTACCTTTGATGACGCCTGGCTCAGCGTTCTTACGACTGGCAAACCAATTCTGGATGCCAAAGGCTTCAAAGGAACAACCTGGGCAAACAAAGAGGCCGCAGAAGGTCATTGGAACGAAGGCGAATTAACATTTATGAATGAAAATGATCTCAATTATATTTATGAGAAGGGTTGGGATATTGGAAACCACACAGTGAGTCACCCCGATAAAGAAAGTGAACTTTCTGATGAAGAAATAAGGGCACAGTATCTGGAGAATCAGGAATGGATCGTGGAAAATCTCTGGCTAAGAGGAGCAAGACACGCATGTTATCCGTCAGGAAGCTATAGTGACAGATTGATCAACATCCTGCAGGATATTGGAGTGAAGTCGGCAAGAACGACCGTACATGGCATTACTCCCACACCGGTAACGGATATGTATAAACTGAAGTGTATCGCGGTTGGAAGAGATACTGATATTGACAAGTATGTATTAGCTGAAATCGACCGGGCGGTGAAAACAGGCTCCACATTGTTCTTTATGTTCCACAGGGTTAAGGAGAATCCCGAACCGGATGACGGTGGTGAAAACTATGGCCGAATCGCGGTATCCACAGCCAATTTTCAACGAATCGTCGATTATGTTGACGAATACGTGCAAAGCAATGATCTTGATGTCGTCACCATCAGCGAATGGTTCGAATCCTACCTGGGAAATGAAATCTATCAGGATTAGAGGCAAATGAGCAAGGCGGGCAGGCCGAATGACCTGTCCGCTTTTGCTTCAAGGAGGTTTTATAATCATGAAATTTTATGTAGGAGTGTTGCTGATGGCTTTGTTAGTTTTCACCCTTTATAGTGTCAATGTGAACGGATACGAAAAACATTGTTATTTTGTCTCCAAAACAGGCAGTGATCGCAATCCGGGAACCTTTGAGAGTCCGTTCAAGACCATCCAAAAAGGCTGCAGCATATTAAAACCGGGAGACATTCTCTATATCAGAGGCGGTGAGTATAGGGAAAAAATAATCATGAAAAGATCGGGTACAAGAAAAGGCTATATCAGAATTCAGCCATATGGGAAAGAAAGGGTTGTGATTAATGGAAAGGGAATTAAGGATAAAAGCAGCCTTATCTATGCTAAAAACAAGAGTTATATCAGCATAAACGGGCTGGAGCTTTGCAACAGCTTGGATGGGGATACGCCGGCAGGAATTCTGATCGAAGGGTATGGGCAGGGAATTCAAGTATTGAACAATAGAATTTACAACATCAAATCTGCGGATAACGCACACGGGATCGCCGTATATGGCACAAGCGGAATAAAATCCATTAGAGACATTACGATTGAAGGCAATGAGGTCTTTGATTGCATATTGGGATCCAGTGAAGCCGTTGTCGTTAACGGTAATGTTGAGGGGTTTAAAATCGCCGATAATGTAATACATCATAATGATAACATCGGGATCGATTGTATCGGGTTTGAAAATACGGCGCCGAAGAATGACAGGGCGAGGAATGGAGTCGTGACAGGAAACCGGGTTTACAATATCAGCAGTGCGGAGAATCCGGCCTATGACGGAGATGCCTGTGCCGGAGGCATCTATGTAGACGGTGGCATCGATATCCTGATTGAGAAGAATATCGTATATAACTGTGATATCGGAATTGAAGTGGCCTGCGAGCATCGAAACCGGGCCGCAAAAAATATCATTGTCCGGAATAATCTTATTCATTCCAACGGTTTGTACGGATTTTCCATAGGCGGAGCATCCGAGGCAGATGGAGATGCGACAGACTGCCAATTTTCAAATAATACACTTTATAATAATCATGTGGGGATCAATATTCAGAAGGCTGCAGACAATAGAATATTCAATAACATTATTTATGAGGCAAAAACCCTGATAGAAGGCGATATGGGCGCCAATCATCTTTCATATAACATCTGGTACTCAACGAAAGGGAATCCGAAAAAGCTGGCGCCATTTTGGGACCCTAGATTGAAAGATCCGGAAAATCTGGACTTTAGCCTGACCTCTGATTCTCCTGCTATTGACGCCGGCGATCCGGCATTCATACCTGATAAGACGGAGACAGATCTGCTGAATCATTCCAGAATAAGAGGGAAAGCGGTTGACTGTGGTGCTTTGGAATACATGAATTGATGATATGGGCTATTTTGTTATATAAATATGGTCCAGTGCGTACCATCCATCAGAACGCCTGTTATCGATAGCCAGCTTTATGGAAGGTTTATTGCTGTTTGGGTCCACAATGGCTGTACAAAGCTGATATTTGCCCTCTTCCAATGGAGGGATATCTATGGATACATCAATCACATGCTTTCCGGGAAGCCAGTTTCTGATATCTACGGACACAGCAGCATGATATACAATGTTGCCATTTGAATCTGCCAATGAAAGTTCCAGGGGCCATGGGTAATAAAAGGGGGCTGATCCTTTGTTTTCCCATACCATTTTTACGGATAAGGTTTTCCCTGACTGTATTCTCGGAGCATGCTTAACAGAGTTTAATACAAAACGGTATCCCATTGTATTTGCGGCTAAGTCAAAGTTATGCTGCAGTTCGGTATCCATGGGCTGATAAGCAGGGCATGACGGACCCAGCCAGCTGGTATGACACCTCCTGATTTGTTCCAGTAAATCATTAATATTTTCATTGTCAAAGCAGCCGATTCCCGGAGGGTTTGCCACCTCTCCTCCGGAAGGCGCATATTTCCAATAGTCAGGCATGGGCGGCTGATTTATTTTAGCCAGATAATCATAATATCCGTTTTCCAAATAGTTTAAAAAGGCGTCATAGGTTTGTTCCATGTGGCCAAAAGAATCGTTGTAGAGGCCGATATTATTTTCCTTTGCGATTTCAAAGGGCCTTCTCATAACCAGAAATTTATTATGAAAGAATTCAAGATAGTGCTCAACATATTGATTGCTTATTTCGACAGGCGGAAAGGGAATTGGGTTATCGGCATCTTGTTTTGTATGCCATTCACCCCAGTGACCTAAACTGCCAAGGGCTATAATTGGTATGAGGTCATTATTGTTATACCGGTCAGAAAGACTTTTTATCAAATCCCGGTGATACGAAATCAGTTTAGGGTTACTGTAATTCGGGCTGAAACCTTTTCCATAGTCAAGATCATACCATACGCCATCTCCATTGATTTCTTCATAAAGCCAATCCGGAATATCCATGTGTTTTTTTTCGCCTGGAAAATCCATATTGATACGCAGGATAATATGCACTCCCATGCGTTCCCAGTACTTTACCTGATACTTGTCCTCAAAGCTGTCAAAATCATAGGTCTGCTTAACGGGCTCAAGCTCCCGCCAGGTTGTATTAATATAAACAAGGCTATGAGGCTGGCTGTAAGGTCCCCCTTCGGCACTTGGGGCCCATCCCATATACGGGTTATTGAGGGGCTCAGATCGTTCTATCGGATAATAAGGTTCTCCAAAATAAAGAATACGAGACAGATGGAATATCAATAGCGGCGAAACGATCAGGATAAGGAAAAGCACAATGATTTTTCTACCGTATTTATTAAGCATTGAAAACGCTCCTTTTTCGGATGCCGGATAAAATTAATATTTTAGTTAATAGTATACGCATTTTAAAGAATGATAGAACATCAGGGGAAGGTAAATTTCAGTTTTGGCTTCCGGGGCAATTCATTCCGGAAAGCAAATACAAGTTCTAAAAAGGAAAATATAACATAAATTATGAAAAGTGAGGCATGCTTATAGCGAGGCGCACAAAACCTGCTGCCTCGATATAACGCATATTTTATGTGAGAAAATTTTCTGCTTAAGCGTTATAGAAAAAGAATTCTTATGAACATTAAGATTATCTTTGGGGTGATGATGTGAACATACTGATAACAGGCGGATATGGTTTTATTGGTTCTCACGTGGCAGAGAGATTTTCGAAAGCAGGCCACCGGATTTATATCATAGACAACTTGTCTGCAGGCAATCCAAAAAATGTGAGGTTTAAGCACACATTTTTTCATTTTAATGTGGAGGATGCTGAATGTGAAGAGATTTTTAAGGCAAATCGATTTGATGTCGTCGTACATTTAGCCGCACAGACGAGTGTTGTCACCTCAATTGAGAATCCTTGCCTGGATGCAAAATCAAATCTTCTAGGGCTTACGAATATGCTTTATCTATCTGACAAGTATGGTGTCAATCAATTCATTTTTTCTTCTTCTGCCGCAGTTTACGGCAATACAGAAGAGGTCAGCATCAGTGAGGATAGTAAGCCGGACCCGATATCACCCTACGGTTTGAGCAAGCTGACAGGAGAAATCTATTGTACGAAATGGAATGAAGTTTTTGGGTTAAATACGATCTGTCTCCGATTCGCCAACGTATATGGGCCAAGACAGGGAACAAAAGGCGAAGGCGGGGTCGTATCTATTTTTTTGGAAAGAATAATGCAAGGAAAAGAGCTGATTATCTTTGGCGACGGGAATCAAACCAGGGATTTTATTTATGTAAAAGATGTTGCGGAAGCCATATTCAGGGCTTCTGAGGCAAGAACAAGCGGTGTGTTTAACTTATCAACCAATACGGAAAACAGTGTAAACAGGCTGACGGAAATATTGGCTTCATTAGGCCCTGTTGCAGGGATACAGTATAGAGATGAGCGGGAAGGTGATATCAAGCACTCATGTCTGGATAACAAAAAAATTAAAGATCTTCTTGACTGGGCGCCTCTATGCAGTATCGAAGAAGGACTGAAATATACTTATCATTGGTATATGAGCCACCGCGATGATTTTACTTCTGAGAAGAGTGGCGGCAATACGAAAAAAAATATTACGGAGGCATTCAAAAAGCATCTTAAATGGAGCCTGCCCTATATAGAAAACCTGCTATTTTTTATTCTGGTATGCTTTCTTACTGTTCTTTCACAAAGATATGCAAGCATATCCATGATAGATTATAAAATTTTCTACATTATAGTAATTGCGGGATTGTACGGAATGAACCACGGAATATTATCATCACTGCTTTCCTGCGGGCTGTATGGATACTTGTATGTCACCGAAGGAAGAGACGCCGTATCATTGATCGATAACACAAGCAGTTTATTACAAATCTCTTTTTATATCCTGACCGGTATGGTATTAGGATACATGACAGATCATAAAAGCAATGAATTAAAGACAAAGGAAATGTTAGCCCAGTCATTTGAGGAAAAATATAATCAACTAAGCAGAATTCATGATGATATCCTTAGAATCAACAAAGAATTCAGCGAGCAAATTCTCAATAATCATGAAAGCTTTGGAAAGGCGTACTCTGTTATAAAGAGGCTTGACGCCCTTACCCCGAAAGAGATTTTTGATAATTCTGTCTGCGTGCTGGAAAATATGATGCAAACAAATAAAGTTTCTATTTACAGGGTCACAGAGATGAACTCACTTGCTATATTGGCTGCAAAATCTGAGAATAGCGATTTTTTAGTACCAGCTATAATCAAGATCAAGGAGCGGAAAGATATTCAAACCATCCTTCATACAAAAGATGTATTTGTAAATAAAGAGATGCTGCCTGATGTGCCGGTTTTAACCGCGCCTGTTATCCATCAGGATGAGATGATTGCCATCGTCTCGATTCATGATATGAATTTTGAAGATCTCACACTTCATAAACTCAATTTATTCAAGGTATTGACTAATTTAATAGCATACAGTTTGAATCACGCATACAGATACATGTCTGCGAAAGAAGATCATGATGGCTATGTCCCTTATTCAAGAATGGGGGAATTAGGATGATTGCATACGGTACGTTATTCATAATCGGTTATGGGTTATTCAGTTTATTCTATATAGGTTTTTGGTTTCGTAAAAGTCTGTCCGAGGGTTTTTTCAGACTCATACTGGCAGTATTTTTCCCTGTATTAGGATATTTGTTCTTATTTCTTTTATGGATTTCAAATCATTTCATAAAATCAGATTCAATTCCTTCTTTATTTGATAAAGATCAATATTCGAGGCATTCGGCTGCATTCAGAACAATTGAATCAGATAAAGAATTAAACCTGATTCCTTTTGAAGAAGCACTGATACTGAATAATCACAGGATTCGCAGAAGGATGCTGCTGGACATCCTCAAGGAAAATATGAGCCAATACCCAAAATTATTGATGATGGCATTAGCCAATGAAGATTCAGAGACTTCCCATTATGCCGCAGCTGCCCTGGTTGAACTGAGAGGAAGGATCTCACAGTCACTTCAAGAAATGGTCTGTAAATATGAAAACGGGGAGAGAAGCACCGATTTCCTGTTGTCCTATGCTGATACTTTAAGAGAATGCCTGAACAGCGGGCTGATGGATAAGGATGACATCGGAAAGCTGAAATTAATCTATCGAGAAGTCTTAAAGGAGATACTTGAAATACACACACAGGATGAAGTGTATTTTAGCGATAGAATAAGCCTTGATCTTGAGGCCAAAGACTATTGTTCCGCAGAATATTATTGCAAAATGTTTATGAAAATCCATTCTGAGAGTGAGCAGCCCTATCTTATGTTTTTGAAGTTATATTATTCCCTTCGGGATAGTAAGTTGTAAAATGAATTGCCCAAAAAAATAAAAAAAAGACCCATTCCAAG
>ENA-UOYA01004308-UOYA01004308.1-activated-sludge-metagenome-genome-assembly--contig:-NODE-4308-length-12025-cov-9.300835_pt1 | contig 12025 bp, 3 predicted proteins | sample MGYA00238163_ERZ764804 | MGnify/ENA primary metagenome ERZ764804 (study PRJEB28919, sample SAMN05720223) | activated sludge metagenome | isolation source: Anaerobic digester | place: Hong Kong...
CCGGGCTCAAGGACGTAGTCGAGATTGTGATTATAGAATTTGAGCATGTCGGGCGTGATGGTGAATGCCACCTCGCGGCTCTCACCTTTGGCGAGATGGATGCGACGGAACCCTTTCAGTTCTTTCACGGGGCGGCTGATGCTGCACACCACGTCGCGGATATAGAGCTGCACCACCTCGTCGGCATCATAATTGCCAGTGTTTGTCACCGTGATTGTCGCTTTGATGCTGTCGTTCCGAGTCATGTTGTCGGCACTGAGACGCAGGTCGCCATATTTGAATGTGGTGTAGCTCATGCCGAAACCGAAAGGATAGAGCGCGTCGTTGCGCACGTCAAAATAGGTGCTGGTGAACTTGGTGAAAGTCTTCGTGCCCTCGGCTACCGGTCTGCCTGTGGGCTGGTGATTATAATAGAGAGGTTCCTGACCTGTCGTCTGTGGCAAGGACGTGGTGAGCTTGCCGCTCGGCACCTTGTCGCCGAAGAGCACGTCGCAGATGGCATCGGAAGCCTCGCTGCCGCCAAACCACACATTCATGATGGCAGGCAGATGGCGCGATTCCCATGTGAGCACGGTGGGCCGACCCGCATAGTTGAGCAGGATGACAGGTTTGCCCGTCTGGACCAATGCCTCCAGCAGTTCGTGCTGCACATCGAAGAGTTCGAGATTGCTGCGGCTGGCACATTCGCCGCTCATCTCCTCCTCCTCGCCCATGGCGCAGACGATGACGTCGGCCTGCCGCGCGATGTCGAGAGCCTCGGCTTTCGCCTTCGCGTCGTTCACCCTCGGGATGACCCGATAAAAGGCGCCGTCGTTCTGCATCACGGAATCACTCGCGATGTTGCAGCCCTGCGCGTAGAGCAGCTGCGCCTTGCCCTTGAGCGCGCTTTGCATACTCTCATAGAGCGTGTTGTATTTATATGTGGCAGCCACGCTCCACGTGCCCGGCACATTGAATTTGCTGTTGGCGAGCGGTCCGATGAGCGCTATCTTGCCCTGCTTTTTCAAGGGCAGCGTGCTGTTGTCGTTTTTCAGCAAGACGATGGATTCAGCAGCCAGGTCGCGCGCCGCCTTGCAGTTTTCCGCCGTATAGATGTCGGTGGCGCGCCGCTTGCTGTCGCAGTATTTGTATGGGTTTTGGAACAGTCCCAGTTTGTATTTCGCTTCGAGCATGCGGCGGCAGGCGTTGTCGATGTCGGCCATGCTGATGAGCCCCTCGCTGAGCGATTTCTCCAAGGTACCGATATACGCTTCGGCGCACATGTCCATGTCGGTGCCCGCCTTGAGCGCCATTGCCGCACTGGACTGCAAATCGCCTACGCCGTGCTTGACCATTTCCTTGATGGAATTGTAATCGGTGACCACAAATCCGTCGAACTTCCATTGCTTGCGCAGCACGTCGTCGAGGAGCCACTGGTTGGCGGTGGCGGGGATATAATCGACAATATTGAACGAGGTCATCACGCTGCCCGCGCCAGCCTCCACGGCTGCCTTATAGGGCGGGAAATATTGGTTGTACATGCGGATGTGGCTCATATCCACGGTGTTATAATCGCGTCCCGATTCGGCAGCCCCATACAGCGCAAAATGCTTTACGCACGCCATGATGTTGTCGCGGCGTGTCAGGTCGCCCTGATAACCTCTGACCATGGCCTCGGCGATGCGCGAACCCAGATACGGGTCTTCGCCGCTGCCCTCGGCGATGCGTCCCCAGCGCGCATCCAGGGCGATATCGACCATCGGACTGTAGGTCCAGCAGATGCCGTCGGCACTGGCTTCGCGCGCTGCTATCTGGGCGCTGTGCTCGATGGCGGGAATGTCCCAGCTGCACGACAGGGCCAAGGGGATGGGGAAGATGGTCTCATAGCCATGTATCACGTCGAGTCCGAAGATGGCGGGAATGCCGAGACGGGATTTCTTCACAGTCAACTCCTGCAGTTCGCGTATCTTGTCGGCGCCTTTCAGGTTGAGAATGCCGCCCAACTCACCTTTGCAGAGGGCGTCTTTCACGGGACTGTTGTTGGAGATGCCCGTGGTGATGGTTCCCGAAGGCAGCAGGTTGAGTTGTCCGATTTTCTCGCGGACCGTCATCTTCGACATCAGATTGCTGATGAACTCGTTCATCGGTTTGGTTTGCGCAAAACTCTGCATGATGGTGATTGCGAGAGCCGCTGTTAACAAAATTTTTTTCATAGATGTAATCATCTTTAGTTATTCGACTGCAAATATAATGTTTTTTGTGCAAAACATCAATTTTGTGTACTTAAAGTCCATCTTTACGTACTAAAAGTACACTGTTTACGTTAATAAAAGCATTACTTTTGCAGCAGAAATCTATTAATCAACCATCTGGCATGAAACAGTTGAAAATATTCTTATTGATATTTTGTGTTTTTCAGTTTTATCACGTGAATGTATCGGCGATGAATCTGAAAGGCGCGACGTTGAATTTTGTCTGCAAAGACGCTCAGTTTAAGAATCCTTTTATCGACAAGGATGAGATGATGAAGACCCCCGTCAGGTGCCGCTATATCCATGGCGGATTCGACGACGGCACGCGCTTCTCGTTTTATTTCCCCGAAAAGAAGTCTTATGCAGGACATTTTTTTCAATATGTAACACCTTTCCCCGACAGTGAAACGTCGGCACAGGCTTATCCCGCCGACATCAACCCGATCAGTTTCAGCATCACCCACGGAGCCTATTTCGTGGAGACCAACGAGGGCGGCAAGTTGGATTTCACCGACAATTCCACCAAGCGCGAGGCTTCCATCGGTGCTTATCGGGCCAACGCGGCGTGCGCTGAACTCTCACGATACATCGCCAACAAACTCTATGATTGCAGTCGGCCTTATGGCTATTGCTTCGGCGGCAGCGGCGGCGCTTATCGCACCATCGGCAGCATGGAGAGCACCACCGGCATCTGGGACGGAGCCGTGCCATTCGTGCTCGGTTCGCCCAACGCCATCCCGATGGTCTTCGCCGTGCGCATGTACGCGTTGAGGATATTGAAGGACAAGTTGGCCGACATCATCGATGCCATGGATGCAGGCGGCAGCGGCGACCCTTATGCCACGCTTAATGTGGAGCAGCGGCAGGTGTTGCTGGAATGTTCCAAGATGGGATTCCCCCTGAAATCATGGTATGGCTGGCCCTATATGGATGTTCACGGGTTCCTGGTATTATATAAGAGCGTGGTGGCGATGGACGAGAAATATTTCCATGAAGATTTCTGGAACAAGCCCGGTTATCTGGGTTATGACAATCCCCCGTCGTTGCAGCGCGACCACGTGCAGACCAAGAGTGTGGTGAGGCGCATCATCGGTCAGGAAGAAGCCGAACGGCTGGGACTGGTGAAGGCACTGTCGGCCTCGGAGCGCGGCACTGCCGACCGAGCATGGGCGAGCATGGGTTCGGAAATCGAAGACAAGCCCGTGGCTTATCAGATAGACGTGAACGTGAAGGACATCGGCATGGGCGGCGACCTCATCATCTTGTCGGGCAAAGGCAAGGGCACCGTGCTGCAAGTGGCAAAGACCAGCGGCAACTATGTGGCGCTGGCTCCAGTGAACGAACCGCGGATGCTCTCGCAGTTGCACGTGGGCGACTCGGTGCAGGTGGACAATTCCGATTTCCTCGCCGTGCAGACCTATTACCGTCATCAGGCTCCATCGGCAGACTATTACGTGTGGAATCAGTTCCGCGACAGCAACGGTCAACTGATTTATCCGCAACGTCCGATGCTGCTGGGACCGCTGTTCACCATGGGAGCTGCGGGCTGCGTGCCCGACGGCAACATGAAAGGCAAGATGATATTGTGCTCGTCGCTTTGGGACCGGGAGTCATTTGCTTGGCAGGGCGACTGGTATCGCAACCGCGTGAAGAAACATTTGGGCGACGAAAGTGCCGAGAGCAATTTCCGTCTGTGGTACACCGACCGTGCCCTGCATGGCGATGCCGACGACCCCACGCAGTCGGTTTCTTATCAGACCACCATCTATCAGGCATTGCTCGACATCAGCGCTTGGGTGGAAAAAGGCATCAAGCCCTCTGAAACAACCGATTATCGGGTGGTAGACGGACAAGTGGTGCTCGGCAAAGAAGCCAAATCTCGTGGCGGCGTGCAGCCCGTGGCTAGTGCCACCATCAATGGCAAGCAGCGCGCCGACGTGAAAGCGGGCGAAGAAGTCACCGTGCACGTCGTGGTGGAAACACCCGCAGGAACAGGCCGATTGGTGAAAGCCGACTGGTGCCTGGACGACACCAAACAGTTTACCCAGCCTGTGGACATGGCCAAGGTGACATTCAGTGCCGACGGCGGCAAGGTGGAATTTGACACGAAGATGTCGTTCAGCAAGGCAGGCACGCATTTCCCCACGCTGCGAGTTTATTCGCAGAGAGACGGCAATGCCAAAGACAAGTTCACTTACATCCCCAATTTGGCGAGAGTAAGAGTGGTAGTGAAATAAGTTTTATAATATACAAGGATGAAGAATTTCGCGCTGTTCATGTTATCCGCAATGTTCGCACTGACGGGTAGCGCTCAGAATACAGATTTATATCAGTCGTTTGTGAATCCGCCGTCGGCATCGCGCCCACGCGTATGGTGGCATTGGATGAACGGTAACGTGACAAAAGACGGAATATATAAAGATATTTTGTGGATGCACAGGGCAGGCATCGGAGGATTTCATGCTTTCGATGCAGGCACGGTGACGCCGCAGATCGTGAAGAAACGGTTGATTTATATGGATGCGGGATGGAAAGACGCATTCCGTTATTCCACCCATCTCGCCGACTCGCTCGGCATGGAGATGGCAGTGGCTGGCGCACCCGGTTGGAGCTGCACGGGCGGTCCGTGGGTGAAAGCCGAAGACGCGATGAAGAAACTGACGTGGCGCGAGCTAATCGTGACGGGCGGAAAAACGCTCCACGTGATGCTCCCCGCCGCTTATGAGACCACGGGGTTCTTCCAAAATGTGCCGCCATCGGAGAGTTTGGCGACATTCTCTGCCGCATCCACCAATGACAAATATTACAAAGACATCGCCGTCATCGCCGTGCGGCTCAGTTCGGAAGAGAAGACCATGCGCGAGATGGGCGCCAAGATGACGTCCAGCGGCGGCAAATTCACCATGGACCAACTCACCAATGGGAACCTCGCCGATACGGTCGCCCTGCCGTGCGACAGCGTGCAAGGCTATGCGTGGATACAATATCAGTTCAAGAAGCCGCAGACCATCAAGGCGCTATGCGTGGTTGACGGGAATGTGCGCAGCGAATGGGCTTGCGACACGGCTGCCATCACCAAACATCTGGAAGTGAGCGACGACGGCAAAACATTCCATCGGATATGCGACATCCCTCACGGCGGAGCCTCTCGCCAGACCATCGACATCCCCGAGACGACTGCCAGATATTTCCGCGTCATCTTCGACAACCCCGTTGTGACCGATATGTACGCCGACCTCTATGGCATCAAAGCCCCGAAATCCACAAAAGTGGCAGAACTGGTGCTTTATCCTGTTGCCAAAATCAATCATGCCGAAGAGAAGGCGGGATTTGCCTCTCCCCACGACATGATGAGCAATATGACGCCCGATGAAAGCAATATCACACGTGCATCCGACGTGGTGGATCTGACCTCCATGGTTGATGCGGCAGGCCATCTCACATGGCAGGCACCCGAAGGCAAATGGCGCATCTATCGGTTCGGCTTTTCGCTCACGGGAAAGAAAAATCATCCCGCATCGCCCGAAGCCACAGGACTGGAGGTGGACAAGCTCGACGCCGATGCCATGAAAGCCTATCTGGAACATTACATCGATATGTACAAGGATGCCACGGGCGGACTCGTGGGCAGGCGCGGACTGCAATATCTGCTCATCGACAGTTATGAAGCAGGGTGGGAGACATGGACGGCGAAGATGGCGCAGGAGTTTGAGTCGCGCCGCGGATACAGTCTGCTCAAATGGTTGCCCGTGCTCACAGGTCAGATTATCGAAAGCACGGAGAAGAGCGAACAGTTTCTCTGGGACTGGCGCAAGACCATCGGCGAACTGATTGCCGACAATATGTATGGCGAGATATCGAAAGTGGTGAAAGACCACGATATGAAAACTTATTTCGAGTCGCACGAAAACGGACGCATGTATCTCGTCGACGGCATGGAGGCGAAGAAGAAAGCCGACGTGCCGATGGCGGCGATATGGGCGTTGGAAAATGCAGGCGGCGCCAATCATACGATGTCCGAATGTGACATCCGCGAGTCTGCATCCGTGGCTCATATCTACGGGCAGAACCTGGTGGCAGGCGAATCGTTCACGTCAAATGGGCTGGGCAACCGCGCCTACATCTTCTATCCGGGCAATCTGAAACCCGTTGCCGACCTGGCGATGGCGTGCGGACTCAACCGTTTTGTCATCCATGAATCGGCTCATCAGCCCGTGGACGACAAGAAACCCGGACTGGGACTGCTCATCTTCGGACAGTGGTTTAACCGCCATGAGACGTGGGCGGAACAGGCCAAGGCGTGGACGGATTATCTCTCGCGCAGTTCCTATATGCTGCAACAAGGTTGCTATGTCGCCGATATCCTATATTATTATGGTGAAGACAATTGCATCACAGGTCTCTTCTGCCGTCATCTGCCCGCCATCCCCGCTGGCTATAGCTTTGATTATGTGAATGCCGATGCGCTAGTGAATGCCATTTCTTATGACGGGAAATACATGACGGCACCGAGCGGCATGAAATATCGTCTGCTGGTGTTGGACAAAAATGCCCGCAAGATGTCGTTGCCCGTTCTGCGAAAGATTGCGAATCTCGTGAAACAGGGCGCCATGGTTTGCGGTCAGAAACCTGAATACGAACCGAGTCTGAACGGAGACAAAGATGAATTTCAAAGGCTTGTGAACGAGATTTGGAATCCCAGTCGCAACCAGTCTTCATCGCTCATCACCCAACTCGTAAAGCCCGATTTCATCTGTAGCGACATGGGCAATCTTCGGTTTGTGCACCGCACCACATCCGATGGCGAAATTTATTGGATCAACAACCGCACTGGTCAGTCACGAGTGATAGATGCAAACTTCCGCGTGAGCGGTCTGAAACCGATACTGTGGCACGCCGAAACAGGCAAGACGGAAGACGTTTCTTATGCAATCAAAGACAGTACAACCAGTGTTCATTTTAATATGGTTGCTAACGATGCCGTATTTATCGTGTTCCGTGGTAAAGCGGACAAGCAAAGCGTGACTCTGCCCGAAAAGAAGGACATCCTGTTCCGCCACATCGACATGCCCTGGACGGTGAACTTCCAAGAGAATTTGGGCGCGCCACGGGAGGCGACATTCGACAAACTGATTTCTTTCACCGAATCGAAAGACGAGGGCATCAAATATTTCTCGGGCACAGCCACCTATAAAAATACAATGCTCGTGGCAGCACCCGAACTGAAACAGGGCAGGTTTGTCATCGATTTGGGCAAGGTGGGCTGTCTGGCACAGGTCTTCGTGAACGGCAAGGATATGGGCACACTATGGAAATCGCCTTATCGCGCCGACATCACCGAAGTACTGAAAGCAGGTACGAACGATATCGAAATACGTGTCACCAATCTCTGGGTGAACCGCATCATCGGCGACCTGCAGCCCGACTGCAAAACCAAGTACACCTATCCCGCATTCCCATTCTACAAGGCTGATTCGCCCCTGTTGCCATCGGGACTGATGGGACCTGTGGACATCATCGTGGAACAAGACAATCCCCTGCCTTATCATTCCATCAAACCGGGACAGATCATCCTCGACACCAACGGCAAACCCATTCAGGCACACGGCTTCCAGATATTCCAGAAAGACGGCACCTATTATTGGTATGGCGAGAACAAGGAATTTACCACCCGCGGCAGTCACGTCTGGACTTACGGCATACGTTGCTACAAGTCGAAAGACTTCTATAATTGGGAAGACTGCGGACTGATCATCAAACCCGACACCGTGAACCCGCTGTCGCCCCTGCATTACACGCAGACCCTCGACCGTCCGCATATCATCTTCTGCAAGCGCACAGGCAAATATGTGTGCTGGATCAAGAGCATGGACGAAGACGGGTATTTCGTGATTCTGCAAGCCGATGATTTCCTCGGTCCTTACAAACTCGTGCGCTCATTGAAACCCGAAGGTTATGGCGTGGGCGATTTCGACCTTTATGCCGACGATGCCACGGGCAAAGGCTACGTGTGGTTTGAGCGTCCTCACTGGGAATTGATTTGTGCCGACCTCACCGATGATTACACCTCCGTGACCAGCAAATATTCATCCCATTTCGTGGGCAGACGACCGCCATTCACGCGTGAGGCACCCACACATTTCGTGTATCGGGGCAAGCATTATCTGTTCTCATCGGGCACCACAGGTTATTATCCCAATGTCTCGATGATCGCATCGTTCACCGATTATCACGGCACATACAAAGACCTCGGCAATCCGCACCCCACAGACAAATTCGACCATTCGTTCTGTTCGCAGATCACCGATGTGGTCAAGATACCCGGAAAAGACTTGTTTGTCGCCGTCGCCGACCGTTGGATGCCGCAGATGGCAAACAGTACGGAGCCAGCCGCAGAGGCAAAGCGCATGATTGCGAAATACAAGGACCACCAACCATTCCCGCAGGATTTCAGTGAACCAAAAACGAAAGACAAGCAAAACGATGTACGCACCACGTGGGACGTGACCTATAACGCCACCTACGTGTTCCTGCCTATCACGTTCAAGAACGGTGTGCCACAGATTGAATGGAAAGAAGAGTGGAAAATAAAATAAACGAAGAATATGAAAAAACAATTACTGGCTCTTTTGATGTTTCTGCCCACACTGGGCTTTGCTCAACAGTTGCCTTACAAGAATGCGAAGCTCACGCCGCAGGAGCGCGCCGAGGATTTGCTCGGCAGAATGACATTGGACGAGAAAATCGCCCAATTGGAATGTATCTGGACCGACAACAAGAAAAAACTCTTCACCGATGGCAAATTCGATGAGAAGAAAGCGGCGCAATATTATAAGGACGGACTGGGATTCATGGCGCGTCCCAACGAGAACCTGTTCCCTCTGAAACCAGAATATCATGCAGCCATGCATCCACGTCAGGCAGCAGAACTTTACAATAAAATCCAGCATTATTTCGTAGAGAAGACCCGACTGGGCATACCTCTTGTCGGTCACGACGAGGGCGTGCACGGTCAACTCAGTCAGGATGCCACCTGCTTTCCCATGCCGATTGGATTCAGTTGTTCATGGGATGAAGAACTGGTCAACGAAATTTTCACCATCGCCGCCAAGGAGATACGTTCCAAGGGCGGTTCTGAAGGCCTAGGCCCCGTGCTCGATGTGGTTCGTGACCCACGCTGGGGGCGCACCGAAGAGATGATGGGCGAAGACGCTTATCTCATTTCGCGTCTCGGTAGGGCTGCCGTCACGGGCATGCAGGGCACTGGCGAATACATCGGTCAGGAGCATGTGGGTGCCACGCTAAAACACATGGGTGTGCACGGCGCTTCCGAGGGCGGCAACAATACCGCACCCAGTTACGTGGACGAGCACGAGGCACGACAGACATTTTTCTATCCATTCCGTGAGGTCATCCGCGATTGCGACCCCATGTATATCATGTTTACTTACAACGAGTTATGGGGACGTCCTGCTCATGCCAACACACATCTGCTCAAGGACATCCTGCGTGACGAATTTAAGTTTCGCGGTGCGTGTGTCTCCGACTATGAAGCCATCTCGAATATGCACAATGTAGACAAGGTTTGTCCCACGTTGGAAGATGCCGCCGTGCAGTCCATCAATGCCGGCATAGATGCCGAGTTTCCCAATCCCACCACTTTCATTTATCTCAAACAGGCGGTACAGGAAGGGAAGGTTTCTGTGCAGACCATCGACCGTGCCGTGGAAAACATACTGATCAGCAAGTTCCGTTTGGGAATTTTCGAGCATCCGTATGTCGATGCATCCAAGGCCGATGCCATCAACGGTTGCGAGGCTCATCGCAAAGTGGCTTATCGAGCCGCAACGGAATCCATGGTGCTGCTCAAAAACGACAACAACTTCCTGCCGCTCGACAAGAACAATGTGAAGACCATCGCCCTCATCGGTCCCAATGCCGACCGTTGCATCCGTGGCGGATATTCGGGCGTGCCGCGCGACACCATCACGCCTTTGCGTGCCATCCGAGAGAAATATGGCGACAAGATGAACATCCTTTATTCCGAAGGCGTGACCATCACCGACAAGAACAGTCCGTTCCCGCCTGTGATTAAGGCTTACACCTATCAGGACAATGCCGAGAAGATTCGTGCCGCTGTAGAGACCGCCAAGAAAGCCGATGTGGTGGTGCTGTTCGTGGGCGACAATGAGGGCACGAGTCGCGAGGCATACGGTCCCGAAGCACCTGGCGACTTGCCAACACTGGAACTGCTCGCAGGTCAGAAAGAACTCATCCAACAGATTGCAGCCCTTGGCAAACCCACTTGCGCGTTTGTCAACAGTGGCACCACACTCAGTCTTGGCGACCTTGAAAGTAAGGTGCCTGCTGTGATGGAATGTTGGTATCTGGGTCAGGAGGGCGGCTACGCAATGATTGATGCCCTGTTCGGCGATGTCAATCCGAGCGGCAAACTCTCCATCTCGTTTCCGCGCAGTGCCGGACACATCCCCGCTTATTATAATTACAAACCCACTTCGCGCCGCGGTTACAATCTGGGCTTCGATGTCACTCCGCTGCATCCGTTCGGTTTTGGACTCAGTTACACTACTTACAGCTACGGAAATCTGCGCATCGACCGTACGACTATGGGCGCCGACGACACGGCGACCGTGAGCGTAGATGTGAAAAACACGGGCAACCGCGACGGTGCGGAAATCGTGCAACTCTATATCACCGATGATTATTCGTCGCTCACCCGTCCGGTGAAGGAACTGAAAGGTTTCCGTCGCATCAATCTGAAAGCGGGCGAGAGTCAGACTGTCTCTTTCAAAATCGACAAGGACATGCTCGCCTATTATGACAGTAACAACCGTTGGCAGGTGGAGCCTGGCACGTTTACCATCGCCGTAGGTCCTTCGTCGGCCAAGAACGACAAACTGGAACTGGAAATTAAATAAGCAAGATATGAAGAGAATAATCTTTTTACTGATGACATTATCTTTGCATCTATTTTCGTCTGCCAGCAACGTGAGCAATCCTGCCACGGATGCTGAAAACATAGCAAATGCCGATTACGCGGTGGTGCCGCTGCCGCAAAAGGTCACGGCAGTTGCGGGCAAACCGTTCATCCTCGATGCCAGCACCAAGATTTGCTGCACCGCCGCCGATGCGCTTCTCATGCGTGATGCCGATTTTCTGTCGCAATATATTCGGCAGACAATCGGTCTCGAACTCCCAGTTGGTAAGGACGCGACCCGTCACGTCTCCTCTGGCAAAGTGATTTGTTTGTCTCTTGATAGCCATATCAAAAACGAAGAAGGTTATCGCCTGACCGTGACCTCCAAGCACATCACCATTGCTGGTGCTACTGCGGCTGGCGTATTTTATGGCATTCAGACTCTGCGCAAGAGTTTGCCCGTCATCAAGGGCGATGCCGCCACATCGATTTCGATGCCCGCCGTGGTCATCGATGATGCCCCGCGCTTCGTTTATCGAGGCATGATGCTCGACTGTGCCCGTCATTTCTTCCCAGTGAGTTTCGTGAAAGAATTTATCGATATTCTCGCCCTTCATGGTCTGAACACATTTCATTGGCACTTGACCGATGACCAAGGTTGGCGCATTGAAATCAAAGCCTATCCGCGACTCACCGAGATCGGTTCGCAGCGCAGCGGCACGGTTATCGGCAACAACTCCGACGTGGATGACGGTATCGTTTACGGCGGTTTTTACACCCAGCAGGACGTGAAAGACATCGTGGCTTATGCCCATGATCGTTTTATCACCGTGATTCCCGAAATCGACATGCCCGG
>ENA-UOYA01004309-UOYA01004309.1-activated-sludge-metagenome-genome-assembly--contig:-NODE-4309-length-12024-cov-4.849611_pt1 | contig 12024 bp, 15 predicted proteins | sample MGYA00238163_ERZ764804 | MGnify/ENA primary metagenome ERZ764804 (study PRJEB28919, sample SAMN05720223) | activated sludge metagenome | isolation source: Anaerobic digester | place: Hong Kong...
TGAAGTAAAACCTGAAGGTGTGATTAAGATTGGCGTTACCGCCGGTCCTCACGCTGAAATCATGGACAATGTGAAAAAGCTGGCAGCCAAGCAAGGGCTTAAAATTGAAGTCGTAGAGTTTAATGATTACGTTACTCCTAACGTGGCACTGAACCAGGGCGAGCTTTTTGCCAACAGCATGCAGCATGGTCCGTATCTGGCGGCAACTTTGAAGAAAGAGCCTAAGTTTGACCTGAAAGAATGTTTTAAGACGGTAAACTTCCCTATGGCGGTGTATAGCAGCAAGCTCAAGAAAGGTGACAAGATTCCTGATGGCGCTACCATCGGCATCCCTAATGATCCTTCTAACGGCGGCCGTGCCCTGCTGGTTTTAGCTAAAGCTAACCTGATTAAGGTCAAAGATATTAAAAACGTGACAACTACCGTCAAGGACATCACTGATAATCCCCATAAGTTTAAAATCCAGGAACTGGATGCCGCTACTATCACCCGCAGCATGCCGGACCTGACCCTGGCCGTGATTAACGCCAACTACGCGCTGCCGGCCGGTCTCAATCCTTCTAAGGATGCCCTGATCGTAGAAAGTGCCGACAATCCTTTTGTTAATATTTTTGTCACCCGCGGCGCTAACTTAAAAGATCCCCGCATCGCCCAGCTGCAAAAGATTTATCAATCCGCAGATAACGAAAAGTTTATCCTGGAACATTTCAAAGGCACGATCCTGCCGGCCTGGAAATAATTTAAAACCCGGCTTGTAAATTTTACGGTTTCATCCTGTTTGAGCGCAACAGCGCTCCTGACCAAGTTGTTTTAATTTTATTAATTATATTATGAGAGGAAGTAAGAACATGAAAAAGATTATTGCCCTTTTAGCCACCTTATGCCTGGCTACCCTGCTGATTGCCGGTTGCGGCGGCAGCGACAAGAAAGCAGCACCTGCCGGTGCAGACAAAAAAGTAACGTTGAAGGTTGGCGCTACCCCTGTTCCCCATGCTGAAATTCTGAACCTGATTAAGCCGACCCTGGCCAAAGAAGGGGTAGACCTGCAGGTCATTGAATTTACCGACTATGTAAAACCTAACCTGTCCTTAAATGATAAGGAACTGGATGCCAACTTCTTCCAGCATATCCCCTATCTGGAAAAATTTGCCAAAGACCGTAACCTGCAACTGGTTTCCCTGGTCAAGGTACATATCGAACCCATGGGCATCTACAGCAAGACCATCAAGGATATTAAGCAAGTTCCTGACGGAGCCAAGATTTCCATTCCTAATGATCCTACCAACGGCGGCCGCGCTCTGGCCCTGCTGGAAAAAGCCGGCCTGCTGAAGATGAAGGAAGGCGTAGGCGTGAATGGTACTGTTGCCAATATCACCTCTAATCCCAAGAAACTGCAAATCATCGAAGTAGAAGCTGCTCTGCTGCCTCGTAGTCTGGGCGATGTTAACCTGAGCGTCATCAACTCTAACTTTGCTATGGAAGCTAAACTGAACCCGGTTAAGGATTCTCTCTTCTCTGAAGGCAAGGAATCTCCTTATGCTAATATCGTAGCTGTTCGTAAAGGCGATGAGAACCGTCCGGAACTGCAAAAGTTAGCTAAAGCTTTAACCAGCCCTGAAGTAAAGAAATTTATTGAAGAGAAATACAAGGGTGCTGTTGTTCCCGCATTCTAAAAAATATTTTTTGAAGACGGACCTGCGGGTCCGTCTTTTTTTGTAGCTTCCAGTCCGCAAATATTGTATAATTATCAAAGATAATTTAACTTAAAAACCTGCTGCCTAAAAAACATCTGTGGGAAACTTAAAGAAATTCTCCGGAAAGGTCGGATAAAAATTAAGGCTTTAATTAACGCTCGTTTAATCTTTAAAAATGAAATCGTGACAGACCGGGCACTCCTTTTTGATAAAACTATCCGGGAATTAATTCCGGCCACCACTTTACCGCCGGCTATAGAAAAAATTGATGCAGCCGGTAACTATGTCTCTCCTGGCTTCATCAATATTCATATCCATGGTTGCGGCGGTGCGGACACCATGGACGCTACTCCGGAAGCTCTGGACAGTATGAGCAGGCTCCAAGCTACAACAGGTGTCACTGCTTTTTGCCCCACTACTATGACCTATGACTGGAAAAATATTTATAAGGCGCTGGACAATATCCGGGCCGTCCGGGATGCCGGGGCTGAACCCGGCGCCAAAATTTTAGGCGCTTACCTGGAAGGACCTTTTATCAGCTCCGTTTATAAAGGCGCCCAAAAAGCTGATTATATTCAGCCGGCCTCCTTTAATAAGATTGCGCCTTATGCTGATATTATCAGGTATGTTTTAGTAGCACCGGAAGAAGTACCACCGCCGGCACTACAAATTTTAGCTACGGTGGCACAAACTCACAGGATAAAACTATCATTAGGTCACAGCAATGCTACTTACGAACAAGCCCTGACTTTTATCCATCAGTACGGCTGCCAGCATATTACCCATCTTTTTAATGGCATGGCGCCTTTCCACCACCGGCATCCTGGCATCGCAGGGGCCGCTCTGGACAGTACTGCTGTCTGTGAACTTATCTGCGACAACATTCACTCCCATCCGGCTGCCCAGCGCCTGGCCTGCAAATTAAAAGGCCCAGATAAACTTATCCTGATCACAGATTCGATGCGCGCCTGCGGTCAAGGCGACGGCATCTCAGAACTGGGCGGACAAAAAGTGTGGGTACAGGGACAGAAAGCCACCCTGGCGGACGGCACCATTGCCGGCAGTGTACTCACCCTGGACCGGGCCCTGGCCAACTTTAAAGAAAATACCGGCCTCTCTCTGCCGCAAGTAGTACAACTGGTCACCTTAAATCCAGCCCTGGAACTAGGCGACGCCAGCCGCGGACGTTTAGAAAATGGCTGCCGCGCTGATTTAACCATTTTTGATGAAAACTTTAATATTCAATCTACCTATGTAGGCGGCAACCTGGTTTATCGCCGCAAAGAATAATGCCACGGCGCTATCGCCCTGGGCAAGGAGGCTCATATGTTTAATTTTATTCTCACAAAAAATCTGGAAGTCTTTGCGCCATGTACCGGTCATATTATTGACATCACCCAGGTGCAAGACCCTGTCTTTGCCGACAAGACCATGGGGGACGGTTTTGCCGTGGAACCTGACAGTGATACCATTATGGCTCCTTTTGACGGCACCATTACTTTTTTACCCCGTACTACCCACGCCCTGATTTTAGAAAATAATGATGTCCAGCTGCTCATCCATATCGGTCTGGATACTGTAGATTTACACGGAGAAGGTTTTACAGCCCTGATTAAGGAAGGCGACATCGTCAGAAAGGGAACGCCGCTCATTAAGTTTGACCGCCAGTTAATTCAGTCTAAGCAAAAGGCATTGACTACTATCGTGGCCCTGTGCAACCAGGAAGATGTAGTCGCTAAACTGGAAAAAGATCTTAGCGGCCGGGGTCCCATTTTAAAAATTACGCACAAGTAAAATTCAAAACTGTATAATATAAAAGAGCTGCCGTCCTTGAGAGTATGTTTTATACTCTTAAAGCTGGCAGCTCTAACTTTTTTAGACTAAGATACTATTTTTACATTGGACACTCGGCAAAACCTGTCCCGGCTTTTATTTTTTAGTCTCCGCCTTTTCAGCCACCCCATACAACATATGGTTGGTCATCTCCCGGAGATTTGCACAACATTCTTCCACGTCCCGGCCTTCGGCGCCTTTCCAGTGAAAAGCTACCATGGCCACACTGAACATCATGTTACGGCTGGCATCAATGGGATTGATACCAGACTTTAGAAAATTTTCCTTCTGTGCTTCCAGAAAAATATGTTCAAAAGGCGCGGTCTCATCCCTGAGCAAGCTGAAATATCTGCTCATAGCCGCGCGCTCCGCCTTGGTAGGTTGGACGCCCCACAGGGCCTTAATTTCCACCTCGCCATTGAGACCCAGCACACAAGTAAAACCACGGTTGCCGCCGGTCATCTCAAACATCATGACCTGCCACAGTATCGTATTGGTCATTAAAAACCGCACCCAAATCTCCATAAATTCGGTGATCTTGGCTTCAATAGTTGCAGTCGACCGTGCCACTTTCCACAGATCCTGCATTAAAACTTTCTGTTTGCCTTCTACCAGGGTATAAAATAAATTTTCTTTGTTGCCAAAATATTTATAAACAGTGCCTTTTCCTGTATCCGCCACCTTGATAATTTCATCCAAGGTCGCCTGCGTATAACCACGCTTGGAAAAAACTTCTTCAGCCGCCTGTAAGATTCGCGCTTTCCTGCTGTTATCTGCTACCCCTTCCATCATACCTCCCCTTCCTGCATTTCCAAGCAGAATTATAGAAACTGACTGACCAGTTCAAATTAAATTCATTATACTACAAAAAAGTGTCCGGGCAAAATTAATTTTGCCCGGACACTTTTACTAATGCCTATTTTTTTAGAGCTTGTCCCGTCAACATAAGCTGCGCGGCAACAAAATATCCAGCCGTTTTATCTTATTGCTTATCCGGCAGGACCTGGCTGATGCAGCCCAGAGCGTTCAAGGTCCTGGGAAAACCGATATAGGGCAGGCACTGGGTAATCGCTTCTATTAAGAGATCCTTCGTATTGCCCACGTTGATATTACCCTGGATATGCGCCTTCAACTGGGGTTCACAGCCGCCCAGAGCAGCGATAGCACACATGGTTAACATTTCCCGGTCCTGTAAGTTTAAAGTCTTACGGGTATACGTGTCACCAAAACAAAAGGCGCTCAGGTAATCCTGGATATGCTTTAAATTTTCCGGCGCTGCTGCCCGCATCTTGGGAATATGTTCACCAAAAATTTGCGTCTGCACCGCGATGCCCTTTGCCAACCGGGTCGTTTCATCCACCGTACTTTGATTTTCCAGCGGCAGTTTAATGCCTTTTTGCTGAAAAACTTTATTGGTAATCCCCAACGCTTCTACTACGTTAGGAAAACCTACATAGGGCGCGATCTGATACAGCGCCTCTTTAATCTGCACCGGAGTTGTGCCTGCATTAAGGGCACCTTCTACCTGGATGCTCAAAAAGTTAAATTTTTGAGCAGCGGTCAAGGTAGCAATAGCAAGCATCGCTTTTTGCTGGTCCGTTAAAAGATGACCGTGCTGCTGTACCTCGCCTAACATAAAACGATGAAAGGTATTATCAAAATCCGGATCTGTCCCGGCCAACGGTGATTGAATACCCGGGTAAATTTTTTGTGCTCGTGCTGCCGTTAATTGTTCGCGATCAATTTTTTGTTTAATCATAGTATCCATCCTTTACATAAGCCATCTTTTATACAGTTACAGCATAGCCCCTGGAGTCAAGTCCAAGTCAAGTACTTTTATCCTGACCCAAACTATCCTGTCCTTATTTGGCCGGCAACCTGGTTTGATATTCGCAGGTACGCAAGACCAGGATGCTCAACTCGTACAGCGCCAAAAGCGGCAGCGCCATCATAATCTGGGAGAGGACATCCGGAGGTGTTAAAATTGCTGCCACGATAAAAATCAACAGGATGACATACCGTCTGGCCGCCGCCAAAGCCTGTACGCTTACCAGACCTGCTTTGCCCAAAATATAGCAGACTACCGGCAGTTCAAAAGCTAGGCCAAAGGGCAGGATAAAGCCCACTAAAAAGCTGACATAGGCGCTGATAGAAAGCATGGGTGTGGCAAAACCCTGACCGCTGTAAACAAAAAAGGAAATAGCCGCCAGGAACACTACTCCATAACCAAAGCTGACCCCGGTAGCAAAAAGTACCAGTACTACCAGAGCCAGTTTTCTGGCATAACGCCTTTCTTCCTCATAGAGCGCCGGCCGGATAAATTCCCAGGCCTGCCAGGCAAAAAGGGGCAATGTTAACAGCACGGCTGCCAGAAGCGCCACTTTCATCTGTGCGCTTAAAGCTTCCGCCAGGTTCACATAAATAAAAGCAATACCCAGCTGGCGGACCGGCGCAGTAACTAACTGCATCAAGGCTTCACCCCGCCAGGTAAAGAGTATCAGAAATACCAGCAGGGTGCCGCTCAGCCACACCAGCAAGCGCCGCCGCAGTTCCAGCAAATGCGTGCTGAGCGGCAGATTCTTTAATTCATTCTTTTTTAGCTGCATAGGCCACATCCTTTACGGCCGTTTCATCTTTATGCATCTCTTCTTTAAATTCCCGCAGGCTGGTACCAACAGCTTTGCCTAAACCGGCAACCTTACCGCCGCCAAAAAGTACCAACGCAATAACCAGGATCAACAACAACTCCGAAGTTCCTACTCGCATTTTTTCTCCTCCTCAGCCAAAGCTTTTACAAAATCATCCCTCAAGCTGCCCAACTGGCCATACGTTTTCCCTAAACCGCGAGCCGCTTTAGCTAAATCTCCCGGTCCTACCACTAAAAACGCAATCGCCAGGATTAATAAAAGTTCGTCCGTACCAATTCCCATCCGCAACACTTCCTTTGCATCTGTCAAGCTAAAGGTAGCGGTCTGTTATAAACTTTTACCCAGCTGATAAGCCTGGTCGGGGAACTTACTCTGCTCAATCAGAGAACGGCTGCCACAACCAATGGCCAGAACCTTGCCCATATCTTTCCAGTTCATGTAACGTACCAGGGTATCGTAATGGTCCACCAGAGCGCTCATGGTCCAATCAGCGCTGTTATAAGCAGTAGCCATCAGCAAGGATTTTTTACCGGCAATGCGTCCGGTCCGGGAATAAAAACGATCTACGATTGTCTTAAGCTGAGCAGACATACCGTAGTAATATAACGGTGTTACCAGGGCAATCATATCGCAGTCCACCAGTTTTTGAATCAGCTTGTTTTCAATGGCATCCTTCTGGACACAAGGTCCATTCATCCCGCAGGCATCACAGCCAAGACAGGGATGGATATCTTCGAAAGCCGCGTTAAAACGAAAAACTTCGTGACCGGCAGCCTGCGCCCCTTCAATAAACTTGTCCGCCAATAAGGCAGAAGTACCTGTTTTATGAGGACTTCCTGTTACTACAACAATTTTCATACCTTTCCCTCCCTGACTTTTACTCACACCGGCGGCTGGCGCTGCTCCTGCAGCTTTTTTGTCACCGCCGCCTATCATAGAGACGCCACAGCCGCTTAAAAACAAGGTAAGCATCCCCGCACCACTGACTTTAATAAATTCACGTCTGTCCATTTCCGGAACCTCCTTTATCTTTATGTTCTTGTAAAAATTTAAAGATCCTATAATCTAACCGGTCCAGCTTTTGTTGTTGCTGGTGAATTTTTTCTAACAAATAACAACGTTGTTCTTTTAACAACCTTAATCGCTCAGGAATAACTACGCTTCCCGGCACCGGAGTTTTTATCCTTCTTTGCACCGGCGTCCCTCCTTTGCATAAAAAAATACAGGCATCAGGTTCAAGGACTTTGCCTTGTTCCATTTGCCTGCATTATAAAACGCAATTACTGCATATGTCTAATACCTATTTTCTTGTGGTGTCCATGCTTAAAAAGCATTTGGCGAACTCGATAAACCTGGCCACGGTTAAGCTCAACGGCTGCTCCTTTTGCCAAAAAAGTGCCACGTGACCTTCCACGGGCGGATCCAGAGGTCTGAAAGCAAGTTTGGCTGCGTCCCAAAAATATTTTACGCCTTGCACAGACAGGGAGCGTCCCAAGCCATTATATACCATCAAAGCCGCATTAGTGGGCAGGTTACTGGTAAAAACCATTTGCAGCTTGTCATAATTGTCGCCAAACCAGCTCTTTAAATCAGCTGAATTACGGAACCGTGTAGCAAAAGTTATCGGCGCATCCAGCAAATCTGCTGCCCGCACTTTATCCTGGCGTGCCAAAGGATCATCAGCACGCATCACCACGCCCCATCTTTCCAGGCCGGATAAACGCACGAACACAAATTTATCAACATTTATAGGCTCCATCATTAGTCCTATATCAATCAAGCCGCGTTCCATACGTTCCTGGACCACGTCAGCCGTTCCGGTAAAAAGATCAAAGGTTACCAACGGATACTTTTTATGAAAAGCAACTATGATCTCTGTCAGCTCCTGCATGGCCGTCAACTCACCACAGCCAAAACAAATATTCCCTGCCAGCTGTTTTTCCTGCTCTAAAAGTTCACCCGCGGTTTTATCCACCAGGCTGACTATCTCCTCAGCCCGGCGCCGCAGCAGGATGCCTTCGTTAGTCAGCGTAATCGTACGCGTGCCCCGGACAAAAAGACACACGCCTACCTCTTCTTCGAGCTGGGCCAGTTGCCGGCTCAAAGTGGGCTGCGTAATATGTAATACCTCTGCAGCTTTAGTAATATTCCCTTCCCGGGCTACGGTCAGAAAATATTGTAGTACCCTGATCTCCATAATCTTGCTTACTTCACTTTCTTATGCCGATCCTTACCCTCATACAATCTTTGATCCGCCAGATCAAAAAGCTGTTCCCAGGTCCAGGTCTCCAGCGGTAGTTCTTCACTACTGGCAATACCGAAGCTCATGCTAAAGTCAAAATGTATATCCGGCTTATAATAACAAATCTTGCGCATCTCTTTATAATAATCAGAAATCATTTTTTTAAACTCTGCCGCCGGCAAACCGCAACCTATGATAAGCATCTCATCCCCGCCATAACGTATGACCAGACGTTCCTTATTTTTCTCCCGGCTGCTAAAATGTAATTTCCAGAACGAAGCTACATCTTTGAGCAGATAATCTCCGGCCTGATGTCCGTACCGATCGTTGGTAGCCTTAAAATCATCCAGATCCAGGATGGCCACGTTCACAGTCAACTGCACCTCATGGCAACAAGTTAAGGACGGCACAAAATGCTCATCCAAAAAACGCCGGTTATATAACCGCGTCAAAGGATCTGTGACCAGCATATCATTATGACTGTTAATAAACTGGGCAATCCTGTCCCGCTGACTATCTTCGGCCATAAAATCCTTGGTCACATCTGCCACCAATTCCAAGATACGGGGTTTCCCGTCAATCTCTACGTAACGGGAAACTACCAAAAAAGCTTTTTTATCGGCAAACTCAATCTTATAAGCGTTACGTTTAGTCTGCAGCGCCCTGACCGATGTACAATTTTCGCAGCGCTCACAACGTCCCCAGATCGTACCACAAATTTCCCCGGTTTCCAGATTATTATGTGTATCACAAACACGGCGCAGCACCGGATTTACTAACCGCACCACATCATATTCTTCCTGGGCCATCTTCATCACCGTCTGAATTTCATTCCAGGTATAGCCACAACGCATGGTCATTTTCTTTTACACCCCAATCTGCCAGACTTTACAAAATTCCAATATTTACTTTATTCTAACATAAAAAATGCAAACTGCAAAATTAGATTTCCCGCGGTGGCGGCAGGTATCACTTGCTAACAGCCGCTACCGGGATAATTTTTTGCAAAAAAATGCGATTTGCCTTTTGCTATCAATTATTCCTATTAATATTTGTAAATTATTTAACAATCCGACTTTCATATCTGACCATTTTCAGTTATAATATAAATAAGCATGATTGATTGCGACTAAGCGAAGTTTTTTAAACTGCTTTTGAAAAGGAGGTAGTACAGTGAGTCTCAAACTTTATAGTAACCGGTGCAAAGGTTGTGGCATCTGTGTCAACTTCTGCCCCAAGAAAGTTCTGGAAGTAACAGAACTGGAAAAATGTGCCGTCATCAAGGGCAAAGAAAATGATTGCATTAAATGCGGTCAGTGCGAATTGCGTTGTCCCGACTACGCCATCTTTGTAGAAAAGTAAAAGGAGTGAAACATATGTCAAGAATTCTACTGTTACAAGGTAACCAGGCAGTAGTCGAGGGTGCCATTGCGGCCGGCGTAAAATTTTTCGGCGGCTATCCTATCACCCCTTCTACTGAGATAGCTGAACAACTGGCTGACCGTCTGCCTAAGGTCGGCGGCAAGTTCATGCAGATGGAAGATGAAATTGCCGGTCTGGGTGCTGTTATCGGTGCCTCCATGGCCGGGAATAAAGTTATGGACGCTACCAGCGGCCCGGGCTTCTCCTTAAAACAAGAGATGCTGGGTATGGCCTGCAGCGCCGAAATTCCCCTCGTACTTGTGAACGTACAACGTGTAGGTCCGTCCACCGGACAACCCACCAGCCCCTCTCAGGGCGATGTGATGCAAACCCGTTGGGGCACCCACGGCGATCACTGGTTGATCGTGTTATCACCTGCCAGCGTTCCCGAAACTTTTGATATCACTTTGAGAGCTTATGAGCTCAGTGAAAAATATCGTTGTCCTGTTATTATCCTGATGGACGAAATCATCGGCCATATGCGCGAAAAGATTGAACTGCCCGATGATTACAGCAAGATTCCTCAGGCCGTACGCAAAGGCCCTTCCCAGAAACCGGAAGACTGGAAAGCTTATGCAACTGATGCTTCCCTGGTTCCGGAATTTGCTCCTTACGGCACCGGCTACCGCTGGCATATTACCGGTCTGGTTCATGACGAAACCGGCTTCCCCAAGGGAACTCCGGCTGCTACCGTAGCTGCACAGGACCGTCTGCGTGATAAACTGTACAAACATCTGGACGATATTGTTACGGTGGAAAACTACAAGATGGAAGATGCTGAATTTGCCGTTGTAGCTTACGGCGGTGCTTCCCGTTCCGTTTACGAAGCCATCGACATGGCTCGTAAGGAAGGTCTCAAAGTTGGTTTCTTCCGTCCCATTACTATCTGGCCGTTTGCTGACAAGCAAGTCAAAGAACTGGCCGGCAAGGTAAAAGGTATCCTGGTACACGAGCTGAACGACGGCCAGTATGTGCTGGAAGTTGAACGCGCTGTAGCAGGCAAGGTACCTGTACATTTCTATGGCAAGTACGACAACGAATCGGCTACCCCGGAACAAGTGCTAGCCGCTATTAAAAAGGCCATGGCCTGATGCAGGAGGAGATAACAAATGAGCGAAGCTTTAATTAATAAATATTTTCGTCCGGGTCGCCTGCCTCACATCTGGTGCCCTGGTTGCGGCAACGGTATCATTACCGGCGCCATTGTCAAAGCTATTGATAAACAAGGTTTAGCCAAAGATGATGTAGCTATCATCTCCGGCATCGGCTGCAGCAGCCGTGCCAGCGGCTATCTGGATTTTAATACCGCCAACACGTTGCATGGCAGGGCTCTGCCCATCGCCAGCGGTCTCAAGATGGGTAATACCAAACTGCATGTCATCGTCGTTACCGGTGATGGCGATGCCAGCGCTATTGGTGGCAACCATCTGATTCACGCCGCCCGTCGTAATCTCGACCTGACGGTAGTAATGTACAATAACAGTATCTATGGCATGACCGGCGGTCAATATTCCCCCATGACTCCTCACGGAGCTAAGGCTACCACCGCTCCTTACGGCAACGTAGAACGTGCCTTTGATATTCCGGAACTGGTAAAAGCTTCCGGTGCTACCTTTGTAGGCCGCGGCACCACGTTCCACACCCTGCAACTCATCGATTTGATCGCCCAGGGCATTGCCCATAAGGGCTTCAGCTTCATCGAAGTTGTCAGCGCCTGCCCGATTTCTTTCGGCCGCCAGAACAAGATGGGCGGTCCTGCCAAGATGTTAGAGTGGCAGCGTGACCACGGCGTCATGAAGGCTGCCTGGGACAAGATGACGGCAGAACAAAGGGCCGGCAAGTTCCCCATCGGCGTGCTCTATGAGGATAATGAAACTCAGGAATATACCGAAGCTTATGACGAGTTGATTAAACGTGCACAGGGGGGTAAATAACATGAAGCATGAATTCCGTTTCTCCGGCACCGGCGGCCAGGGTCTGATCACGGCCGGCATTATTCTGGCAGAAGCTGCGCTTCTGGATGGCAAGTTAGCTATTCAGTCCCAGTCTTATGGTCCTGAAGCCCGTGGCGGTTCCTCCAAGGCCGAAGTTATTGTCAGCGACGAAACCATCCATTTCCCGCGGGTTACCCATCCTAATGTGCTGCTGGTAATGAGCCAGGAAGCTGCTAACAAGTTTAGCAAGG
>ENA-UOYA01004311-UOYA01004311.1-activated-sludge-metagenome-genome-assembly--contig:-NODE-4311-length-12022-cov-7.224785_pt1 | contig 12022 bp, 3 predicted proteins | sample MGYA00238163_ERZ764804 | MGnify/ENA primary metagenome ERZ764804 (study PRJEB28919, sample SAMN05720223) | activated sludge metagenome | isolation source: Anaerobic digester | place: Hong Kong...
TCCCCGTCATCCAATATGGCTTCCAATGCCAGATACATTGCCAGGCATCCACTTGCAGCTACAAATTCTTCGTCATCTTCAATATGAATCCGGTACTCTTCCCAATAGTACTTTCTTATCTCTTCCCTTAATTCAGGGTCTCCTCTAAAATCAGTATACTTTGTATGCCCGGCCTTTGCATCCGTCATAGCGTTTTCAATGATTAAGCTGTTTGTAATTAGATCAGGGTCTCCCAAGCTGAGATTTATCACATTGTCATACTTCTTTGCCAGTTCGTCTACTTTTCCCATTGGTGTAGACTTATCCTTCCAATATCTTTTTGATATAAACCTATGTTTCACTGTATTATCCCTCCTTTCATAACTCAAATGAGTTTCTGATAATTAGTCCGTATAGTGGTAAGACCTTATTACCATTATAACAAATGGAAATAATATGCGCAATTGGTTTTCAGAAAATTTTAAATACATGATACAAATACCCTGCATTGCTGCAGGGTATTTGATTTGGAGTTTATTAATTATAAATATCCTTAGATTTATGTCATAAAGTTTGTATATCATAGTTGCATCTACCTGAGTATATATTCAGTAAGCCTGTTAAGTGCTTCAAGGGCTTCACCAAGGGTAATGCCGTCCTTGGGATCAAATTTTTCGCCGGGCCGCCCTTCAAATATATCTATTTCCGTTAACTTCCCTACCTGGCCGGTTGCCCATTTTCCTATATTATCAAAATCCCTGTAATTGGCGGCAATTGCCGTATTCTCTGCAATAGACTGCATTTGGCTAATTGTCCGGTACACTATTGCAGCCATTTCTTCCCTTATGGCCACCCTATCCGGTTTTATTGTCGTATCACCGTAGCCCCGGATAATGCCAAGAGTATTAGCGGCCATTATCTCTCTGTACAAGCTGTGTCCTGCATCCACATCACTGAATTCACTGCTGATAGCGTAGCTGCTTCTCTTGACTCCCAGAACTCTCAGCATTACAGTCGAAACCTCCGCTCTTGTCAAGCTCATATTCAGGTCTATTTCATCACCGAAGATTTCATCCAGCATATATTTGCGTGCCATGTTCCTTGCAACATTATCTGCCCAATGCTTATCGCCTGTTTTTACTGTTACATTGTTTTTCAGCAGAGTATAACTTCCTGTCCCGTTATGCTTTACCTCAATTTCAATGCTTCCGTCACTGTTTACAGTAATCCTGGCAGGTACAGGCGTTATTTCACCGGTAAGCTTATCTACGGCAGCAACAGTCAAGGAGTTGATATCAATACCCTGCAGTTGTGCATCATTTATTATTTTTTCAGCATCGTTCCCATTGATCTCAATCTTTCTGCCGGTGTGTTTCTCCAGATTCTGCACTTCTGTCTGCTGTCCGTCAGAAGTCTCAACTGAAACTTTAAAATCAATAACAGGCCCGACTATTTCCACTTTGCCTCCGGAGCTCACTGAAATCTTGCCTTGCAGTGCTTCTGTTGCCTCTTTGTCCTGCGGGCTGATTGACACTATAACCTTTGCTTCTTTAAGCTTGTCTTCCGTTATGCCAGTTTGCTTTGACAGATTTTCTGCTGACAATTCAGAAATATCTACTTCAATCTCTCCCGCCTTGCTGACTGCCCTGATTGCAGTTCCGTTATTAATATTTGCTCCGTTTTCGAGCAGGCCCTCCATGGCTCTGGTTTCAATTATGACCTCAACTGTTTCATGGTTTTTATCACCCACAACTATTGACGGCCCGCTGCCATCGTTATCGGAACCCTCCTGCGGGCTTCCATAGCCGGCAAGGTCATCTCTGCCTAATTCTATTGAATTGCCCTGTGTGCCATTATCAGGCTGTACAGGAGCAGCCGGGGGTGCTTCAGGTTTTTTGTCATCTTCATCATCAGAATCGTTTCGGGGTAAAGCATCCACAACTATTGACAGTACTGCCGTATTATCGGAATACTCCTTGCCGTCGTAGCCTTTCCATCCTATTGTATCAGTTCCGGCGAAACCGATTTGGGGAGTATACGACAACTTGTCAAGCTGGAGGACGCTTATAGCATTACCTGCGGTTACAGCGGTGCCTTCAAGCTTTAACACTCCCTTTTCAGGCAAGGCAACTATCTTGATACTTACCAACTCATCGCCATCTGCATCCTGTATTATAAACATACTGCTTCCAAGCTGCAGATTTGCTCCTGCTGTTACACTTGCTGCAGCATCTGATGATATCGGTGAGCTATTGACCATAGAAACGTATATTGTCATGGGAACAGCTTCTGCAGAAACTGCAATACCATCGTCAGCTTTCCACATAAAGCTGTCAGTCCCATAAAAATCCACATCCGGTATATATATAAGGCTTTCTATCTCCTCAGCTGCAATCGCAGTATCTGCATCTACAGGCAATCCGTTTATTTTTAGTATCCCATGACTCGGTAGATTGGAAATCCTGATACCGTAAAGAGTGCTTCCATCAGCATCGCCATATAGGAAATCCTGTGTTTTAAAGGTATATGCCTCATCTTCAGCTGTTGCTACTGAGCTTGCAAAAGCAGCTGGCGCATCATTGACCTGCGTAATGTCTATTCTCATATCGGCTGTTTCCGCTGAAGTCACAGTACCGTCACTTGCCTTCCATCTGAAGGTATCAATACCATAATAATCTGCATCAGGAACATATCTTAAACTTCCGATATCTGCTGCCAAGACATCAGTATTTACAGTTACATCTTCTGATCCCAGCTTCAGCAATCCATGTTCCGGCAGTGATGAAGCAGTTATTCCGTAAAGTCCGTCACCATCCCTATCGCTGTATAAGAAATCCTGAACTTCAAAGGTGTATGCCTCGTCTTCAGCTATTGCCACTGAATTTTCCAAAGCAACCGGAGCATAATTTACCGCAGCAACATTTATTGTCATGGCAGCTGCCTGCTCCGATGCCAGAATACCGTCATATACCTTCCAGGTAAAAGCATCTGTACCATTGTAATCGGCATCCGGTATATATACAAGGTTTGCTATGTCGTCAGCGGAGACTGCCGTGTTTGTATCTGCCGGTACAGTTCCCAGCTTCAGTACCCCGTTGTTGGGCAGTGTCAAAATAATCACCTGGGATAGTAAATCCCCGTCTGCATCACTGTATGAAAAGTCCTGAACGCTAAAGGTATACATCTCGTTTTCATCTGTTGCCACCGAGCTTGACAAGGCAACCGGAGCATCGTTTATGTTTAGCAGCTCAATTCCCATATTAGCAGCTTCAGAGTACAACTCCCCGCCGAAGGCCTTCCATGTAAAGCCGGCTGTGCCGCTGCGGTTTTCCGCAGGCTCAAACACCAGTTTATCTATATCAGCCTTGTCAATTTCCATGTTTTCCACAACCTCTATACCATTAAAGGTTAAGATACCATCTTCCGGTGAAGGTACAGATACAATCACTATCCTTTGCAAGGAATCCCCTTCAGCATCACTGTACAGCGATTCAAAGTCAGCATCTGCAAAAGTATAAGCCGTCTCTTCTTCGCCATTTACTTTTCCTTCATATGCAGCAGGTGCATCATTGACTGCCCCAACAGAAAATGTCATATCAGCGGCTTCCTCCGAGGTCACAGTGCCGTCATTAGCCTTCCAGCTGAAGTTATCAAAGCCGAAATAATCTGTATCCGGCATATATATGAGGTTCCCTGCTTCAGACAAGGAAATTGCAGTATCTGCATTGATATAATCTTCTCCCAGCTTCAGTGTTCCATGGTCAGGCAATGCTAAAATTATTACCTGGGAAAGTGAGTCGCCATCCGCATCACTGTATAAGAAATCCTGCTCCCTGAAGGTATATGCCGCATCCTCATTGGCAGCTGCAGTGCTTGCCAGAGCTGCAGGAGCATCATTTATCCCCGCTATATCCATATATACGGCGGCTTCCTCTGAGTAGTCTGCGCCGTCATAGCCTCTCCAGCCAAAGGTATCAATGCCAAAGAAATCGGGATCAGGAGTATAGGTTATATTATCAATGTCCGAGATATCATAATCTGCCGCATTTATTGTTATACCGTTATCCTTCAATGTACCGTTCTGCGGAAGGGTGCTTATCCTTATTCCGGTCAGTGTGTTGTTTGCAGCTTCCCCTTCATCCACATCAACAAAACCGTCGCTGAAATCCGTATCGGCAAATACAAGATTCATATCCTCTGTACCTGACTTTGTAAAGCTTGATACGGAAGGTGCATGGTTGTGCATGTTCACAGTTATTGTCACAGAGGCTGTTTCCTCCGAGTATACATAGCCGTCGCTGCCCTTCCACCTGAAGGAGTCAACGCCATGGTAGTTGTACCGGGGCACATAGCTTAACGAATCCAGTTCATCATAAGCTATAATATCACCGGCATTTACATTTCTGCTTCCCGCCACAAGAGTACCGCTTATTGGCAATTCTGTAATGATCGCCTGCATCAGTCTTCCATTATCCTTGCTGTCGTTAAAATAACCTGAGAAATCCTCTTTAGTGAAATTCAATGCCAAATCCTCATTGTTTGCTGCGCTGAAAGCCTCTGCAATGGGTGCATCATTTTGCGGCAGCACATTCACAACAACCTCTGCTGCTGCCGTACCGCCATTATCGTCAGTTACTTCAAAGGTAAAGCTGTCAGCGCCGTAGAAATCCTCATCAGGTTCATACTCAAAGGTACCGTCAGGATAAACTTCTGCATCTCCGTGAACAGGGCCTTCTCCCAGAGTAAAGCTCAAATCATCTCCGTCAATATCGCTGGCTGAAAGTGTTCCGCTGAAGGCTTCGCTGTCCTCTTCCACTGTTATGCCAATATCCATTACTGCAGGGACATCGTTTATCGGATTTATGGTTATATCTACTGTCCCGATATCATCACTCCACTCCAGACCGTCAAACACTTTGAAGTTAAAGGATGTACTGCCGTTCCAGTCCGGGTCAGGTATAAATGCCATTGATCCAATATCACTATGATATACTGCCTGTGCAACTGTGATTTCTTCATTATCCAGCTCCAATACTCCAAACTGAGGAAGGGAAGTAATCTGTATTGCATTGAGAGTATCTGATTCCATAGGTGCATTGTCATCCTCATCATCATCACTGAATACAGATAAAAAGTCGCTCACTTCAAAGGTTATTTCATCATCCTCATCAGCGGTTTTATCTATCCCATCTGTAATTGTCGGCTTATCATTTGATGCTTCTATATTAAGGGAAAGTACGGCACTGTTGATTGAAAACTCATTACCGTCTGATGCTTCCCATATTATTGCATCAATGCCGTTGAAGTTCCTGTCAGGTGTATAGGAAAGTCCGTCAAGCTCTTCTGCGAAAATCACATCACCGGAGCTGACTTCCTCATCATCCTTATATAGAGTTCCGTATCTTGGCACCTGAACAATTCTTACCTCTGCAAGGCTGTCATCTTCCGTATCAGAATAACGGCCTATAAAGTCATTGCTCTCAAAACTGACAGTTTCATCCTCTTCCAGCCCCGCCATGCTGCCGTTCCCGACAACAGGAGCATCGTTGACAGCCTGTATGTCTATATCTATCTCTGCCGCTGCATCTGACCAGACAGTGCCGTCAAAGGCCTCCCAACTGAAGGATGTTGTTCCGCTCCAGTCAGAAACAGGTACAAAGTTTATATCCCTCAATTCTGAATAAAGCACCTCAGAGCCTTCACCCAGTTCCACTCCGTTCAATCTAAGCAGTCCGTTCTGCGGAAGCTCTGTTATCCTGATTTTAACCAGTGCATCATTATCAGCATCCCGATAAGCGCCCTCAAAATCATCGATACTGAAATCTAGCTGCGTATCTTCCATTCCGCTTATTTCACTGTCCTCCACTACAGGCCTGTCATTTACGGCTGCAACTGTAACATTCACAGCTGCACTGCCGGATACGGCTTCACCGTCTCCTGCCCTGTACATGAAAAAGGTGCTTCCGTTCCAATCCTGCTGCGTTGCAAAGCTCAGATGCAGCAAATCTTCGTATGCTATGCTGTCCCCTTCCGAAACACTGCTTCCGTTAAGCTTGAGAGTGCCGTTATCCGGCAAGCTTTCCACAACAATTATATTAAGCATATCGCCGTCAGCATCATTGTAACTGTTCTCGAAATATACCGCTCCGAACACAGTCTCATTGTCCTCGATGCCTGAAACAGTGAAGCTTCCTATCGTAGGTGCGTGATTCACATGATTTATTGTTATGGTTACCTCCGCGTCATTTGCTGAGTATTCAACTCCGTCATGGCCTCTCCAGCTAAAAGTTGTTTCACCGTAATACCCCGGATTAGGTACAAAGGTTATATTTGAAAGATTTGATGCAGAGATTATTGTATTGGCAAGTATATTGGTGCTGCCAACCTTCAATACCCCTACTGTACTGCTGTCCGGCACAGAAAGTATCTGAATCTGGCTTAAAGTACCGTCCACATCGGTAAAGCTGTTTTCAAAATCAGCTCTTGTAAAAGCTATTACAGAATCCTCATTTCCGGACTTTGCAAAGTTAGTAACTCCGGAAATATCATTTACTGCTGCAAGCTTGACAGTCATTATCGCATCGACCATGGAATAGGAGCTTCCGTCGCTGGCCTTCCATCCGAAGTATGCTGTGCCGTTCCAGTTGGCAGAGGGAACAAAGCTTATTGCACCCATCTCCGTGCTGTTTATTTCCTGATTAACCGTAATAGTTGTATCATTAAGCTTCAAAAGCCCTGCTGAAGCTTGTGGCAGCTCAGTAATCTTCACCTTTGCAAGGGGATTTGCTTCTGTATCCCTGTATGAACTTGTGAAATCTCCCGCTGCGAAGCTCATTACGGTATCCTCAATACCTTGCTTGGTACTGCTTGATACGGTCGGAGGAGTATTTCCGACGGATACTACAAAGCTGTCGCTTGCAGTAGAAGCGGCTTCATCTGCTACTGCAACTGTTATTGTAACAGCTGCAGTCCTTCCGCTGTTGGGAGTTATTGATATTGTCCTGTTTGCTCCGCTGCCTCCCAGGTTTATTGCTGAATTGGGAACTACACTTGTATCTGATGAAACAGCTGAAACAATCAAATCATCCTCATCAGTTTCGGTATCACTTACAGTAAAGCTTACAGGTGCACTTGCCTCCCCTGGCTGCACGGAAAAATTCCCTATGTCGCTGATGCCCGGCGCATTATTTACCCTTACTACAAAGGTTGAAGCCGATACATTGTCTCCGTCATTGGCTAATATGGTAATTGCCGCAGCACCGCTCTTATCTGCCGCAGGCGTGATTGTCACCGTCCTGCTTTCTCCGCTTCCCCCAATAACAATACTGCTGTCGGGAATCAGGCTCTGGTCTGAAGAGGTCGCGGATACCAGTACACTGCTTATGTCGGTATCCAAGTCAGATACCGTAAATCCCAAGGGTGCTGTTGAGTCATTCTGCTCTATTGCCTGGTCCGGAATAGCCGAAATCACGGGAGCCCCTGACGATCCTGTTGTAAAGGTTCTGGGTGCTGATGCAGTGGAGCCCTTGCTGTTATTGGCTATAATCTTCCAATAGTAGGTAGTGTTCGCAGAAAGCCTGTTGGCGCTGTCCGTATATTCAGTTGCTGATGTGCTCTGATCCAATACAAGGTTGGCAAAATTGGAATCAGTTGCCGCAAGCAGCCTGTAGCTGTTCGTGTTTCCTCCCGGCTCCCAGTCGAAGGCCACCGGCCTGTTGATACCGCTTCCGTCATTGGACGGAGAAATAAGCACCGGCATTCCGGGAAGCTCGGTATCATACAGGTATATGGGGTCATAAACCGCATTGGAGTTCATAATATAATTTCCGGAACCGTCGGGAATAAACCTTATTGCTTTTCTGCTTGCCAGTTGGGCGAAATTGTACGAATACTTAACGCCCTTGTTCCCTGAAGAATTTTCTATACCCACAGTTGCGCTGCTTCCGAGGGAATAGTTGCTTCCCATAAGCTCCCTGTACTGTACCTGTATTTCATTTGTTCCTTCATATAGGATAGCTTGGAAGGTTCCCATCTGCAGGCTTGGGTTATAGTAGAAGTACATATTTGTCCATTGGGTGACGAATTTACGGTTGGGCTCTGTCCCCAAGGTTTTATACAGGATGGTCTTCTTTCCGGACTGAACTATCAAATCATCCCAGAAGGCAGCTATCATATTGTTTGGTGAATCGGAGCCCGGAATATTGGTGTTTGTCCACACCCTGCTGCCGCTGCCGAAGGTTACCAGGCCGTTTGTGGAAATATAACCGCTGGTGTAATTGTTTCCGTAGAAGCTGAAGCCGAAGCCTAGGTCTATTGCACCGGTATTGTTGTCATCCCCCGAAAGGTTGGTGTTTATACCCGGGACAACAATCTCAGAGGGGTATACCTCTGCAGAGGTCATAATGGTGTATGTTACGGTTTGTCCTGCATTATTGGCTGCCTTCAGCTTCATTCCGTTTGTTATGTTTCCGGAGGTTACCTGAGTCACGCCATCCTGCCTGTAAAGTATTACATTTACGTCTGTACAGGGAATTATTTTCCCCATAAAGGTGTTGTATGCCGTGCCTGAAGGCACACCCATTATTACACGGACTGTATTGTTTATCTGATAGTCTCCCGAGGTTATCATAGGGATAGTATAAGGACCTTTATATCCTTCCAGGACATTCCCTGCAATATCCTCTGCCTTATAATGTATATACCACACTCCGCTGTTATTCAATGTCACTGTTCCGACAGCATTGTTGCTTTCATTGCTCCAGCCTGAAGCAGGAGTTGCCGTACCGGCCGATAAAGCGTACTTTTGATATGCCAGTCCTATTCCTCCCTCATCACTGAAGGTCAGAAGTATGCTTGTACCCAGATCAACTTCTCCGCTCTCCGGGTTTGCCGTTATTGTAGGCGCATCTGCATCCAATGTACCCACAGTCAATGTCTTTTCCATCGTTGCCCTGTTCTCCTGGGGCTCGGGATCACCCGGCATTCCGCCGTATTCCACCAGATAGCCCTCTATGTATGAGTTGTTTTCTGCATAGTCATTCCAGCTCTCATCGCTGGCATACATGTGAAGATAGTTTTCTCCGTCTGCCCTGCCGATATCATACTGAGTGTACCAGTCATTAGGTTCTCCCTCCTTAAAGTTCTGGTACAAGCCGGGTTCAGTACTTGCTACTCCTACACCTGTACCCTGTCCGGTATATGCATTCTGGGTACAGAATTTTGTTCCCTGCCCTCCGTTTGCTGCTCCTTCAGGGCCTGTCACCCAGTACCATTGCTTATCATGCCCGTTGTCAGAACCCCCTAGCCATCCATCACCTGCACATTTCGAAGCAACGAATTCGTTTTCTCCTTGTGAGGTAATTGTAGCAAGATATCCTTGCATTCCAAGGAAGGTTTTTTCTTCAGCCGCCTGCTTAGCCTGGGACCAGCTCAATCCTGGGGAGGATATATACTCATAGTAGTGTCCTGTTTCCGGATAAAATACTGTATTGGAACCTAAGGAAAATATAATTTTTCTTGTTCCCAGATTATTGTTCGTTGTCCTGAAGGTGACGGTTCTCAGAGCAGCCTGGTACTGCGCCGCGTTTGCTGTTCCCGTCAAGGTAAGTACGCCGTTGCTGCTGTTATAGCTTCCTGTTATTCCTCCCTGATTTGTAAAGCATAATATATCTCCCGGCTGAAAGCCGTCAGTTATATAAACTTTTCCTCCGTTTATCTGATATGTTGAGCTTACAGTGAGGCCACTGTCTACAGGCACTGCCGGCTCTTGCAAAAAATACTCCGGCTCTGCGCCTGAGGCTGTGATAGTAGTCGGTATTACATTTTGGGTAGTGAAGCTTACCTGTGGGCCATAACCTGTACCCAGTGAATTAGTCGCAAATGCCCTTACATAATATGTAGTATTTGGGCTCAGCCCTGTCATGGTAGCTGTAAATGCTCCCAGACCACTGCCGCTGATGACTGTATTATTTGAAATTGTTGGGTTAGGTGTAGTGCTGTATGCCAAGCCTCTGGATGTAACGGTGAGCCCGCCGTCACTGCTTACATTTCCGCCTGAAACTGCGCTGCTTCCTGTAATAGAGGTCGGAGTATCAGTTTGGTTTACCGTAGGCTGCGCCTTTACTATCCCTCCTGTAACATCCCAGCTGTATACCCCCGGAGTGCCTATATTAGATCCGGACAGTACATCTCTGAAACTTGATTGGCCTGATTGGGGCAGTTCTGCATAGGATGACTGGTTTCCGGCTGACCACCCGGCAGTGGGCCAGGCAGAATTATTTGCGGATTTAGCCCAATCCATTTTATAATAGCGCAGTTCTATTTTAAAATCCGTAGAACCGACCCCGCCAATTCTTCTCAGAATTATCTGAAAGGAATTACTTCCGCTGTCACTTCCGCTTCCCACCGGTGTACTATATGGTGCAATATCCTGATATGTAACCGCAACATATCCTTCGGAAGCGTTTTGATAATAATAAATATCCCCACCTTTTCCAGGGTGCAGGTCATCATATTGAGCAGCAATAATCGGCCCCTGGGTATATGCAGTAATCCCTTGAGGACTATAGCTTGAGTTGCCGTGGCCAAAGGTTATATACCCGTTAGTGCTTATATAAAGCTGAGTGTAGTTTACTCCCCCAAAATTGATGCCGTTGCTAAATACACTTGTCAAGCTGACTGCTGTATTATTATCGTCGACATCGGATATTCCTGACTGCAAATCACCATAGGGAGTTAATAATGACGCCGCATAGACCGGCAACATCACTTGTATTAAGATTACCATCACCAGTACTGCTGCCAAATAATTTTTTAGAATTCCTCTGTTCTTTTTCTTTTTCTTCATCTTATAAATTACCTCCATTTCATGATGCTAGAGGAAAGATCCCTCATTCCAGACACTTATCAAGCATTGCTTTATCCGCAGCGCCCAACAGGTATCCGTTTGCCCCGATTTCAAAGGCGTCAAGTGCATAATCCCGGCTCTCTGAGATAAAAACCACCCGCATATTGCAATTGACCAGCTTAACTGTTCTTGCCGCTCTTAAACCGGGTATTTCTTCAGATCCCAGCCGTATTATGCATAAAGTCGGATTGAACTTGATAACCTTTGAGATAAACAGATCATAATCATCAAATACTTCAACCTCTGAGATCTTCTTGTTATCGGACAGGCATTCAAGCATGCGCTTAAGGCTTTCGCTTTTCTTGTCCAATACATAAACCTTCAAAAAGTACACCCCCCATCCCGAAGAATTCAATATAATGAAATATTATCAGGCGATTCTCCCAAAATTCTCCCAAAGCCCTAAAAATGACAAAAAAACACACTCTGTATTTATTAAGAGTGTGTGGTTTTGGTATTTTTTCGCCTGGTTATAATCCCTTTATAATTTTCTGAACTTCTATAGATGGAGATATTCCAAGCTCCTCTGATAATACCTTTTCATACTCACGGTAATGCTTGACAGCATCATTCCTTCTGTTCGTATTCAAATACAGTCTGAGCAGAAGTGATGTCACATCTTCAAAGTATGGATCCTTTCCATATATTTTTCGCAGCAGCACTTCGGCTTTATTGAAGCTTTCTTCCTTCAAATATTCCCCGGACAGCAGCAGCATGGCATCCAAATACTGCATCTTAAGCTGTTCGCGTTTTGCTTCAGCCCATATCCAATCCCCGTCTTCAAAATAGTCACCGGTATACAGGCCTTCCAGCTTCTCCAGTATTGCATGGCTTTCTTCAGCTGTTTTGATTTCCTTAAAATACTCTTCAAACAGCAGAAAGTCCGTTTCCGCTTCACCCAGCCGCATAGTGTAGTTACCTTCTATAGCGATGTGCTTCCTATCCATGCCGTATTTCTGAAGGGTTTTCCTTATATAATAGATTCCATTATGAAGCTGATGCACCGACTTTTCCGGGTCTGCATCAGAATAAACAGCTTCAAGTATTTCATCCTTGGAGATGACTCTGCCAGAATTATGCAGTAAAAAAGCAAACAGCTCCTTTGTTTTTTCTGTTCTCCACTTGATCGGTTCCTGC